>Ga0074044_10003177_pt1 | contig 14076 bp, 13 predicted proteins | sample BogForMeECP23OM1_FD_94443 | JGI IMG/M metagenome (GOLD analysis project Ga0074044, IMG submission 94443) | Bog forest soil microbial communities from Calvert Island, British Columbia, Canada - Bog Forest MetaG ECP23OM1 | ecosystem: Environmental > Terrestrial > Soil > Wetlands ... | reverse complement strand
TGGGGGCCATGGGCCACCGGAACCATGGCCACTGACCGGCAGGATTCGAAATGGCGCCTGCACGGTGTACGCGTGGTGCATGCCAATGAACTTGACGTCAACACCCCGCAAACGCCGGGCATGAATCGCGCCGCAGCCATCACCGCGGCGCGCGCGGGCGCGGAGAAGCTCTGGGCCGGCACCGTGGTCATCCACCCGAAGGCAAAGACCGGGGCCCACCATCACGGGCCGGTGGAGAGCGTGATTTACGTGGTCAGCGGGCGAGCGCGCATGAAGTGGGGCGATCGTCTCGAGTTCGTCGCCGAAGCCGGCCCCGGCGATTTCATCTTCGTCCCGCCATACGTGCCGCACCAGGAAATCAATGCCAGCGACGACCAACCGCTTTCCTGCGTACTCGTGCGCAGCGGTCAGGAACCGGTCGTGGTCAACCTTGATCTGCCCAACGTCGAGCCCAACCCAGAGGCGGTGCATTGGGTCGACAACATTCACCCGGCGCCGGAGCGCTAGGCGCCGAGCCGCGACCGGCGGACCGGGGCCTCATTCGGGGCACGAGAACGCCAAGAACTCCGACGGGTCGTCCTGGTAGGCGTGACCGAAGCTCACCTGGCCACGGGAACGCAGCAGCAACTCTTCGCGGCGCAGCACGATTTCGGGTTCGCCCTGCAGTGTGACGTAGGTGCCGTTCGAACTGTGATCGATGAGCACGAACTTGTCGCGCCGGCGCTCGATATGCGCGTGCATGCGCGAGGCCTTGCGATCGGCGATCACGACATCGTTCTGCAGGTCGCGGCCGATGGACAGGGTCGGCGCGGCTTCGGAAAGCTCGATCTGTCGATCGCCGTGCCGTAGCACCAACTGGGCAGGGCGGACCTTGACGTGGGTCGACAGCGAGGTGAGTTCGTCCTCGGTCTCCTGCCAGACCAGCTCGAATAGATCGACGTCCTTCTGCTTGCCTTTCATCGTGTGCGCCTGCTGGCTGCGAGTGCGCGCGCGAAGCGCGGGCGGCAGCCCCTCGACCGTCTGGGCTGAGGTGAATATCTGCCCTCCGCGGGCGAGATTGGACAGGCGCGCGGCGATGGTCACCGAATCGCCGAAGACGTCGTTCCCTTCCTGGAGCACCGGGCCGTAGTTGAATCCGACGTGGATGGCGAGCGCCGCGCCGCGCGCGGTGCGCAGGCCGGAGATGCGCGCCTGCATGTCAACGGCTGCCCGCGCCGCAGAGTCGGCCGCGGGGAAGACGGCCATCACCTCGTCACCGATAGACTTCACGACGCGCCCGCCACTGTCGACGCAGGCCTGGCGGATGATCGCCAGGCAACGCTCGACCGTCGCCAGAGCCTCGACGTCGCCGAGACTCTCGTAGAGCTTTGCGCTGCCGCTAATGTCGGCAAACAGAACGGCAAGATTTTCTGGTGACTTGTCCATGGCGGCGCTCGACAGCCGCCAAGTATAAGGCCGCTTGGGGCGTCGCGGAATATTCACGTTGACAGTCGCCGACGGCGCAGCCTAGTATCGACTGGCACCGCCGTCCTGGCGGGCGATCGTGCGGCCGTCCCTCGATGAATGCGACCTGGCTGTTAGGATGTTGTGTCCTCGTGGTGTCGACGCTGTGCTACGGCGCCGATGTAGGGGTGGTCACGATCCTGGACGGCAACGCGCGCGTGCTGCGTGGCGTGAACTGGTACAAGCTTATCGAGGGCGCGCGGGTGCAGGACGGGGATGTCATCGACGCCGCGGATCACGCGCAGGTGCAGGTCGAGCTTTCGGCGGGACCGATTGTCAACTTCGTCGGCGCGGCGGAGGTTTTCACCGCCTCTGCGGGATCGCGCGAGGGCAAGGCAACGCCGACGGAGCTGTACCTGGCCCATGGTTGGCTGAAGCTGGCGGTGAAGCCTGGCGGCGGTGCGCTGCGCGTGCGCTCGCCGGCCGGCACGATCGCAAGCGGTGGCGGGGTCATGGTTGTCCATGCCGAGGGCGAAACTCTTGAGACTTTCGTGGAGCGGGGCGACGCCAAACTGATCGAGCCCGGCAGGACCGCCGGTGAAGGCGCGGCGCATGATCTTAGGGGCGGTGATTTTGCCATCCGGGCGAGCGACCGGCCGTTCGCGAGCGCCGCGGCCGCGCCGCAAACATTCATTGCCGCGATGCCGCGTCAGTTCAGGGATCCGCTGCCCAGCCGTGCGCAGCTCTACCAGGTCTCGCACGTACAGCTGGTCGCGGAGCGGCCCATCAGCTACCCCGAAGCCGAGCCGTGGCTGACCGGCCCCTATCGGCGCGTGTTCGTCAAACGCCTTCAGCCGCGGCTCACCGACCCCGAGTTCCGCACTTTGGCCAGCGCCAAGGCCCAGGCGTATCCAGAGTGGCAGGGTTCCCTTGGACCGGCCGAAAGCCCGCCTGCGGACAAGGCCGAGCCGTCGAAGGCGGCGGCGAAAGCCGAGAAGCCGGAATCCACGTGGAGCTGGCCGTTCGGCAGCTCGAAGAAATGAGCACCAAGCCAAGGCCGGCGGGAACCCAGGGACCACCATGAAGCTGATGTGGAAATTCAATCTCGTGCTGCTTGCGGTGTTCCTCGTGGGCTTTCTCGTGACCGGCTTGGTTTCCTACGACGTGGTCCAGGCCAATGCCCGCGAGGAGATTCTGGATAACGCACGGGTGATGATGGAATCGGCGCTGTCCTCGCGCAGCTACACCAATACCCAGGTCAAGCCGCTGCTCGAGACGCAGCTCAAGTATTCGTTTCTGCCGCAATCGGTGCCGGCGTACGCCGCCACTGAACAATTCAACGATTTGCGCAAGAAGTATCCCGATTACAGCTACAAGGAAGCAACGCTCAATCCCACCAACCCGCGCGATCGCGCGACCGATTGGGAGGCCGACGTCGTCAACAAGTTCCGCAACGGGCAGGCGAAGATCGAGCTGGTCGGCGAACGTGACACGCCCGGCGGCAGGTCCATTTACCTCGCCCGCCCGATCCAGATCAAGGATGCGGCGTGCCTGGCGTGTCACAACACGGTCGCCGAGGCGCCGAAAACGATGATCGAGCTCTACGGCCCGGCCAACGGCTTCGGCTGGAAGCTCAACGAGATCGTCGGCGCACAGATCGTATCGGTGCCAAGCGCGCTGCCGATCCAGCGTGCCAACCATACCTTCAAGGTCTTCATGCTGCTGCTGACTCTCGTGCTCGTCCTGACCTTCATACTGCTCAATGTCATGCTGCATTCGATCGTAATCCAGCGCATCAAGGAACTGTCCAAGCTGGCCGACGAGGTAAGTCTCGGCCATCTCGAATCGGCCGAGTTTCGCAGCAAGAGCAAGGACGAGATCGGCGTCCTTACGGCGGCGCTCGCGCGGATGAACAAGAGTCTGGTCCAGGCAATCAAGATGCTCGAGTCGTAGGCGCAGGACGACGCACCGCAATCGCACCGCGATGGCTGAACCGGAGAAAATCGGCAAGTACGTGATTCAGGGCGTGCTCGGCAAGGGCGCTATGGGGGTCGTGTACAAGGCCTTCGATCCGCATATCGAGCGTGTGGTCGCGGTCAAGACCGTGCGCAAGGACCTGGTCGACCCCGACCTCGCCGTGCAGGTGATGGCACGCTTCCAAAACGAAGCGAAGGCGGCTGGGCGGCTGCTGCATCCGAACATCGTCAGCGTCTACGAGTATGACGAGGATGAGGTCAACGCCTTCATCGCCATGGAGTACGTCGAAGGCACGGGCCTGCGGGAATACCTCAACCGCAAGGCCAGCTTCGATCTCGGGCAGATCGTTGCGATCGTGTCGCAGCTGCTGCTGGCGCTGGATTTTGCCCACGAACGCGGCGTCGTGCACCGCGATGTGAAGCCGGCCAACCTCATCCTTACCAGCGGAGGTACGCTCAAGGTCGCCGATTTCGGGATTGCGCGCATCGACACGTCGAACCTGACCAACGCCGGAATGGTCATGGGGACGCCGTCCTACATGTCGCCAGAGCAATGCCAGGGCAAGGAGATCGACCGCCGCTCCGATCTGTTCAGCTGCGGAGTGGTCCTCTTCGAGCTGCTCACCGGTGAAAAGCCGTTTGCCGGGTCGATCGAAGCGATTGCGTTCAAGATCTGCTACGAGGAAGCGCGGGCCCCATCGGAGCTATCGAAGCTTGAGCTTCCGCCGGCGCTGGACGCGATCGTCGCGACAGCGTTGGCCAAGGATCCCGCCACGCGTTTCCAGAATGCAAAAGCCTTCAACCGCGCGTTGCGCCTTGCGCTTGACCCGGAAATCAACATCAAGCGCGAAGCCCAGGACGCCACCGAGATCAATCTCGCCGCGGTCAAGCTGCAGGCTCAGGCCGCGCCGGTTTGGGATGACACGACGCTGCACACCATCGAACGGCAGCTGGCCGACCTGGTAGGGCCGATGGCACGGGTGATGGTCAAGAAGGCGGCGGCGAAGTCCAGGGACACGGTCGAGCTCTACACGCTCCTGTCTGAGAGCATTTCGGACCCCGAAGTGCGCAAGAAATTCGCTGCCGGGATGACCGGCGCCACCGCCGAGCGCGCGGCCAGCAACCGGACCGGCACTGGCGTACGGCATACCATGGCGCCGCAGCTGCGCTCGCTCGGCGGCGGAGCAGAAGCCCAGGCGCCGCTTGATCCGGTTTTTGTCGAGGAGACAACTTCGAGGCTCGCGGTATACCTCGGGCCGATCGCCAAGATCGTCACCCGCAAGGCCGCGGCCGATGCGGCAAACCGCCAGGAATTCGTCCAGCGCGTCGCCGACCATCTCGGGGCGCAGGAGCGCGGAGCGTTCCTGCGCGAGGTCGGTTTCGTTGAATTCGAATGAGCGCGTTCTACCACGACGGCAGTCGGGCGCTCCAGGACCGGTTCGACGCCCGGCGGCTCGCCGATCGCCTCGAGCAGCGGCTGGTCTCGGATAGCATCAGCGACGACGACAAGGCATTCATCGAGTCACTCGACATGTTCTTCCTGGCGACCTCCGATGCGGACAATCAACCGACTTGCTCATACAAGGGCGGCGAGCCCGGCTTCGTGCGCGTCGTCGACCGCGGCACGCTCGCCTTTCCCGCCTACGACGGCAACGGCATGTTCCTGTCGATGGGCAACGTTGCGCAGAATCGCCGGGTCGGCATGCTGTTCATCGATTTTCTCCGCCCGAAGCGTTTGCGGATCTCGGGCGAAGCATCACTGCATCTGGACGACCCGCTGCTCGCAGCTTACCCGGAGGCACAGCTTGTCGTTCGCGTGGCCGTAACGCGCGTGTTTCCGAACTGTCCGCGCTACATCCACAAGCTGGCGCTCGTCGAGCGCTCCGGCTTCGTTCCGCGGGCTGGGTGCGAGACGCCGGTGCCAGCCTGGAAGAAGAACGACTGGGCGAAAGACGTACTGCCGGAAAATGGTCCCGCGCGCCGGAAATAGGCTAGCGCTGCCTCGGGTCAAATGCGTCGCGTAATCCGTCACCGAGCAGGTTGAACGACAGTACCAGCAGGAAGATCGACATTCCCGGCCAAACCGCCATCCAGGGCGCGCTGTCGATGTAGTTCTTGGCGGTGTTGAGCATACTGCCCCAGGATGGCGCCGGCGGCTGCTGCCCCAGGCCCAGAAAAGACAGGGCTGCCTCGGCGATGATCGCGGCGGCGATTGCCAGCGTAGTCTGCACGATCAGCGGCGGGACGATGTTGGGCAGGATGTGTCGCCACATGATCCGCAGCGGCGAGTTGCCCACCGCGCGTGCCGCCTCGATGTAATCCTCGACCTTCACCTGCAGGACTTGCGCGCGCGTGAGACGGATGAAGACCGGGGTCGCCGAAACGCCGATCGCGATCATCGCGTTGGTCAGGCTCGGCCCCAAGAAAGCCGCCAGCGCGATGGCAAGGATGAGGAAAGGGCAGGCGAGCATCGCGTCGGTTATGCGCGAGATCAACGCGTCGAGCCAGCCCCCGGCGTACCCGGCAAGCAAGCCAATCGGCATGCCGAACGCGAGCGAGATCGAGACGGACACGACCCCGGCGAGCAGCGACGCGCGCGTCCCCCAGATGACGCGCGAGAGCACGTCGCGCCCGATCTCATCGGTTCCGAACCAGTGGGCCGCGTTCGGTGCCTTGCGAACCGCGCTCCAGCTTGTCGCCAGCGGGTCGTAGGGCGCGATAGCCGGCGCGAGCAGCGCCAGCAGCGCGAAACCGGCGATGACGCCCAGCGCCGCCATGGCTGCGCGCCGTCGCGTCAGGCGCTTGATGGCGCGCCTGCCCGGCGACAGCGGCCCGGGCGGCGATACGATGGCCGCGGTAGTCATGCCTGGCTGTCCCGCAATCGCGGATTGACCAGAAAGTACGCCAGGTCGGCAAGCAGATTCAGGCTGATGTATGCGGTCGCGGTACAAAGCACGACGCCCTGCACGACCGCATAGTCGCGATTGAACACCGCGTCCACGATGAGCTTGCCGAATCCCGGAATCGTGAACACCTGCTCGGTCAGGACGGCGCCGGACAGGAGCGTGCCGAATTCGAGGGCGCCAAGGGTAATCACCGGCGTCAGCGCGTTGCGCAGTGCATGTTTGAGCACGACAACGCGCTCTTCGAGCCCCTTTGCGCGGGCCGTGCGCACATAATCGGCGCCAAGGACCTGCAGCATCGCGCTGCGCATGTGACGCATGAGCACCGCCGCGATGCTGTTGCCGAGAACGAATGCCGGCATGATCATCGCCGCGAGGTTGGCCCTTAGATCCACGAAGGGGCTCACGTAGCCGGATGCCGGCAGCCAGCCCAGGGTGACAGAAAACAGCAGGATGAGCATGATTCCTAGCCAGAAGTTGGGGGTCGACAATCCCCAGAGCGCAAGGACGTTGGCGGTGTAATCCCAAATGGTGTCCCGCGCCACTGCAGAGACGATGCCCGCCGTGATGCCGACAACGAGCGCGATGAGCATGGCCAGGAAGGCGAGCTCCAACGTGACCGGCAGCTTCTCGGCCACCAGATCGAGTACCGGCCTCTGAATCCGCACCGACTCGCCCAGGTCTCCCTTGAGCACGCCCGACGCCCAGTAGAGGTAGCGCACGGGCAACGGCTCGTCGAGGTGGAGCTTCTGGTGCAGGTGCGCGATCACGGTGGGGTCGCGTTCCTCGCCGGCCAGGATCATCGCCGGATCGCCGGGAAGCAGCTGCTGCAATCCGAAGATCAGGATGGACACAAAGAAAAGCGTCGGGGCGATTGTTGCCAGTCGCCGAACCAGAAACTTGACCATGCTCGATTATGTTGTTGCCGTAAGCTCCGCCCGCGGAGCCGGGAACGAATGCCGGTGGTCGCCTTCGATCAGCCCATTTCGCGAGAAGCCGCGAAGCGCGTCGCCCAGGGCGCATCTGCAACGCTGCGGCTTCAATTCATCTTCAGTCCCTGCACTCTCACCAGTCCGTCGGGGATGGTGCGCAGGCCCGACAGCCTGTTCGTGTACGCCCATAGCCAGTGGCGATGGAAGAGGTACACGATCGGCCGGTCCTTGAGCACAATGGCGGCGATTTCCCCGTAGATCCTCTTGCGCTCGGCGGGATCGAGCGTGGTCCGCGAGCGGTTGAGCAGATCGTCGACTGCCTGGTTGCAGTACCCCGCATAATCAAGCGGCTGCCTGCAAGCGTCGAAGCTGAAAATATTGCCGTCGGGATCGGCGCGACCGCTCCATGCCAGCACGTAGGCCTCGAAATCGCCCCTGTCGGCCATGTCGAGCGAGGTGGCAAATTCGGTTGATTGGATCTTCACCTCGAACCCGGCCTCCTGGACCATCGATTGCACGACCTGCGCAATCTTTTGCGCGTCGGAGGTCGTGGGGGTCATCAGCGTAAATGCAGGATGCGGCACGCCAGCCGCCTGCAGCAGCGCCCTTGCCTTCGCCACGTCGCGCTTTGGCACCGGGACGTTCGCGGCGTAGTAGGCGTTGCTCGGAGCGACCCATTGATTGCCGACGTCCGCCTCGCCGTCCATCGCGACCTGGACGATCGCTTCGCGGTCGAGCGCGAGCTCGAACGCCTCGCGCACCCGAGGGTCGCGGCCGAGTGGATTCGATTGCGCATGATCGCCGTGGCCGACGTTGATCGTAATGCCCTGATAGCCGATTTCAGTGATACGCGAGATCTTGAAGCGGCTGTCGGTTTTGAGCGCCGAGATGTCGGAGGTGCCGACGCGCTCGATGAAATCGAGTTGGCCCGATTTCAGATTTGCCAGCCTCACGGTCGTGTCGACGATGGGGAGATAAACGATCCGCTCAAAATGGATCTCGCCGTTGTTCCAGTAACCCGGATAGCGCTCGAGCACGATGCGGTCCTGCGCAATACGCTCGACAAAGCGAAACGGCCCGGAACACACCGGGTGCGAGCCGAATTTGTCGCCCTCGGCCTGTGCCGCCTTGGGCGAGACCATCATGCCGGCGCGGTCGGCCAGCTGGGCAAGCAGCGGTGCAAACGGCGCTGCCAAGTCGAGGCGGACGGTCGATTCGTCGACGATATCGACCCTGGTCACGGGGGCAAGCTCGCCGCGACGGTTCGAGCCTGCCATGTTCTTGTGGCGCTCGATGTTGAACTTGACTGCCGCAGCGTCGAATTTCTCGCCGTCCTGAAAGGTCACGCCTTTGCGCAGCTTGATCGTCAGCGCCTTGTGGTCGGCCGACCATTCGTACCCAGTCGCCAGTTGCGGCACGATCGCCAGCTTCTCGTCGACGTCGAACAGCTTGTCGCACAGTGCGGCAAACACGATGCGGCCAACGAAGGTGCGGGCAAGCGTCGGATCGAGAACGTCGGGGTCGTCGGCGAGCCCGATACGCAGCGTCTGTGCCGCAGCAAAGGTTGTTGTCAGCAGCAGCGCAGCGACCGGCAGCGCTACTCTCGTCCATACTCGCAGGCCCATCTGCCTCTCCTTCGCTCCAGGGTCGCGTGCGGTCCACGCCTCGGCACGGATGTTAGCGCCAACCTGCCGCCACCGGAACCTCCGCCGTCAAGGCATCCGTACCGGGTCACGGAAGGCGGCCTGTAGTCGCGCAAGACGTACGTCGGGGCGCTGCCCCGCCCTGGGCAAGGCGGCCGCGGGCACGGCGATTTCGTGCCAGAAATGGCACGCCGTCGCGTGGCCGGACTCGCAGAGCAATGCCGGTTCTGCTTCGGCACAGTGCGGCCGTGCATGAGGGCAGCGGGTGCGGAAGCCGCAGCCGGAGGGCGGATCGATCGCGCTCGGTACGTCGCCCTGCAGAATGAGGCGCTGACGGCGCCAGGCAGGGTCCGGCACAGGGATCGCCGAAAGCAGCGCCTGCGTGTACGGATGGCGCGGGTTGACGAACAGATCCGCGGTGGCTGCGGATTCGACGATGCGTCCCAGATACATCACCGCGATCCGCGCCGCGACGTGCTTGACGACCGCAAGGTCGTGCGCGATGAGAACGAATGCCAGGCCAAGCCGGCGCTGCAAATCGGTCAGGAGATTGACGACTTGTGCCTGGATCGAGACGTCGAGTGCCGACACCGGCTCGTCGCAGACGATGAGCTTGGGCTCCGCGGCGAGCGCGCGGGCGATGCCAATGCGCTGGCGCTGGCCGCCGGAGAACTCGTGGGGATAGCGGCCGGCATGCTCTGGCGCGAGCCCCACCAGACCGAGCAACTCGGCCACGCGCTCCGGACGGCGCCCTTGCGCAAGGCCATGCAGAAGGAGCGGCTCAGCGAGCGTTTGCCCCACTGTCATGCGCGGGTTGAGCGATGTGTAGGGATCCTGGAACACAATCTGCAGCGCGCGGCGCTGGGCGCGCAGTTGCGCTGCATCGAGCGACAGCAGGTCGCAGCCATCGAATTCGATCGCGCCCGAGGTCGGTTCGAGCAAACGCAGGATCAATCGGGCAGTGGTCGACTTGCCGCAGCCCGATTCGCCGACCAGGGCCAGTGTTTCACCTTCGGCCACGTCGAAATCGATGCCGTCGACCGCGCGCACCGCTCGCTTGCCGCTCCGGAAAGGACTCGAAGGTACCGGGAAGTGCTTGACGAGGCCGGCGACGCGCAGGAGGGGTTTCACGCCGGGGCGGCTCCTGCATCGAGCGGGGAACGCCAGCACGCCGAGGCGTGGGTCGGGCCGACCGCCAGCAACGCCGGGCTGTCGCGACGGCAGCGCGCGATCACAAACGGGCAGCGCGGATGAAAGCGGCAGCCGGGAACCGGCTGCAACGGGTCGGGGACGACCCCTTCGATAGCGGGCAGCCGCTGCTGCTTGACGTCGAGCCGCGGAATCGACGCGAGGAGGCCGATCGTATAGGGGTGCTCCGGCCGCGCGAACAGGCTCGCGACATCGGCGTGCTCGACGATGCGGCCCGCGTACATCACGGCGACCTCGTCGGCCAGTTCGGCGACGATGCCGAGATCGTGGGTGATGAGCACGATCGCGGTACCGGTCTCCTGGCGCAAGCTGCGCAGCAGGTCGAGGATCTGGGCCTGGATCGTAACGTCGAGCGCGGTCGTCGGTTCGTCGGCGATCAGGAGCCTCGGCTCGCAGGCAAGCGCCATCGCGATCATGACCCGCTGTCGCATGCCCCCGGAAAGACGATGCGGATAGTCGCTGAAACGTCGCTCGGGCGAAGGGATGTGAACACGGCGCAACATCTCGACGGCGCGCTCCTTCGCCGCCGCGTTCGAGACGGGCCGATGTCGCATTACCGCCTCGGCGACCTGCTCGCCGACGGTGAAGGCCGGATTGAGCGAAGTCATGGGCTCCTGAAAAACCATCGACAGCCGGTCGCCACGGAGCTCGCGCATGGCCGCCGGAGAAAGGCGGGCGAGGTCGACACCTTCGAAGCGGATCTCGCCGCTTACCCGCCCGGGCGGCGCGACGAGTCCCATTATCGAAAGTGCGGTTACGCTCTTGCCGCATCCGGATTCACCTACGATGCATAACGTGCGCCCGGGTTCAAGCTCGAAGCTCACGCCGTCGACTGCGGTGAGCTCGCCGGCCTCGACCGCGAACGACGTCCTGAGGTCGCGGACCTCGAGCAGCGCGCTCATCGTCGGCGCCGGGTGCACTCGTCCTGGAAGCGCCGGATTTCGGCTTCGATCGTGGAGCGGTCGGTTATTCCAGCCGGCCGGGCACGGCTGGGCAGGCAGCCGACAAAAGGCTGGAAGCGCTCGAGGCTCTTGACGTAGAGCCGGTTGAGTTCGGCGAGCGGATCAGGATGATCGTCGACACGCAAATCGAGCGCCGGATACGCCTCGGTCGTGCAGATCATGAGCGCGGTCGCCTGCCGGCCTCTCTTGTCGCCGCCGGCAGCCTCCCCCGCCTGCATCGCGGCGATCAGCCGTTCGGCGAATGGCAGCTCGCGTCCCGCGTCGTAGAACTGGGCCGTGTCCTCAATCACTTGCGGGCCGACGAGCATGTTGCCGGCGACAGAAAAGCCGTCGCCGGATACGTGCCCGCACCATTCAATGCATTCGACCCCGGTGTGCACGGCGAGATTGCCCTCGGCATCGATCAGATGCACCTGGCGATGGTCGCGGCCGGCATCGGGGTAGATGAGCGTGCGCACGACGTCGGTCGGCGCCATGCCCTGGGCGAGCCGCGTCAGGCCGCGCTGGCCGTACAGCGGATTTACCAGGGCCTGCGTCGACAATGCGCCCACGCCGCTGAGCGCGTACGGGCAAAGCGAGCCCACCGCAAAGAACCGGCTCACGACGATCACGCCCAGGGCGCCCGACGCATCGCGCGCGACGATCGACCAGGTCATGTGCCATTGTGAAAGCTTGCCTGGCGATTGGCAATCTGGACCATGGTGCGGGCGCTTCGGCCCGCCACCAGCGCAGCGGGTCCGAAGCGCAGGCGAGCGCGGGACGACCAAGCTCGAAGCGCATCGCCCAGGCTCGCCGCCGCCGCCGCAATGCCCGCTACAGACGTTCGATGATCGCGGCGATTCCTTGACCTCCGCCGATGCACATCGTGATCAGCCCGTAACGGCCGCCGGTGCGGTGCAGCTCGTATAGCGCCTTGACGGTGAGGATGCAGCCGGTGGCGCCGATCGGGTGGCCCAGAGCAACGGCGCCGCCATTGGGATTGACTTTGGCGGGATCCATGCCGAGTTCCCTGCTCACGCCCAGCGCCTGGGCGGCGAATGCCTCGTTGGACTCGATGACGTCCATCTGCTCGAGCTTCAGGCCGGCCTTGGCGAGCGCCTTTTTAACCGCCGTAACCGGCCCCAGGCCCATGATCTTGGGATCGACGCCAGCATGCCCGTAAGCCATCAAGCGCGCCATCGGCTTGAGGCCCTTCCTGGCTGCGGCAGACTTCTCCATCAGCACTACCGCCGCCGCCGCGTCGTTGATGCCCGAGGCGTTGCCAGCCGTCACGGTGCCATTTTCCTTCGCGAATGCCGCCTTCAGCTTCGCCATGCCTTCGAGCGAGGCATCGCTGCGCACGTGCTCGTCGGTGTCAAATTGCACCGGGCCTTTCTTGCTCTTGAGCTCGATCGGCAGAATCTGATCCTTGAAGTACCCCTTGGCAATGGCATTGGCCGCGCGCTTGTGGCTTTCGACTGCAAACGCGTCCTGGTCGCCGCGTGTGATACCGCACTTGGCTGCGACATTTTCGGCAGTGACGCCCATGTGGACAGTATCGAAGGGATCGGTCAGCGCGCCGACCATCATGTCGATATCCTTGGCGTCGCCCATGCGCGCGCCCCAGCGCTGCGTCACGTTGACATACCCGGCGCGGCTCATGCTTTCAGCGCCGCCCGCGACTGCGGCATCGACGTCACCGAGCATGATGTATTGCGCGGCGGTGACGATCGCCTGCATTCCGCTGCCGCACAAGCGATTGAGGGTGAGCGCTCCCGACTCCTTGGGAAGCCCGCCGTTCAGCGCTACGACGCGCGACAGGTACATGTCCTTCGCCTCGGTGTGGATGACGTTGCCGAACACGCACTGGCCGATTTCCTGGGGGTCGATCTTGGCCCGGCTGACCGCTTCGCGCACGACTCGGGCGCCCAGCTCGGTCGGCGGCATATCCTTGAGGCTGCCGCCGTAGTCGCCGATCGCCGTGCGCACGCCGCTCAGGATGACTACTTCTTTCGTTTCGCTCATTGCTGCTCTCCGGGAAATGGACTGCTGAAGAGGACGTCTATTATCGCGCTTGCTTGACTCCGGCACGCGACCATGGGATTGATGCTCGGCGCGGGGGGCTTGCGGCTCATTTTACGATTGTTCCGTCGTTCGACAGCCCGGCGAGCAAAAGATTCGGGCGCTGTGCGCCCCGTTCGGGCGACCGCCTAAGGCACGTCGAGCAGGCGCCTGCGGTGCCAGTCGGCGATCCCCTCATCGGGGTGTTCGGCGAAGTGCGCATGGTCCAGGCCTTCGGGGATCTCTGCCCAGGGTACGGCATAGTCCAGCATCATCTCGACTTCCTCGATCGGTTTCGGCAACGGCGTGTCGATCGCTGATGCGAACGGGTAGACCCATTGCGCCCAACGCGGGTCCGATACCCACAAGGAGCTGCCGCACTTGCCGCAGAAATGACGGCGTGCGTCGGACAGCTTCTTGCGCTTGCCGTTGCCCTCGGCAACCCGCGCGCGGTACACGATCACATTTTCCTCGCCGGCGACCTTGAGCGACGCGGCCTCGCCCATGATGTTGACGGCGTAGCCGCCGCCGCCTTGAGTCTTGCGACAGATCGAGCAGTAGCAACGCTGGTACGGATAGGGTGTGTGGGAGTCGAGCGCAAACTTGACCGCGCCACAGGAACAGGAGCCCTTGAGCCGCATGATCTCGATCTTGGACGGGGAAAACCAGCATCATACCGCCGGCCGGCGGGAAGCGTGCCCGCGCCGGGCGCAGCGCCGCCATGGCTTGGGCTACACTGGGCCATCCCGGTAGGGTCGAAGGAGCCGCCATGGGACACATCAGTCAAGCCGTCACATTTCCGGCCGCGGCCGGGCACGCGCTTGCCGCGCGGCTCGACCTACCCTCCGGGGGCGCTCCCCTCGCCTACGCCCTGTTCGCCCATTGCTTCACCTGCTCGAAGGATTCGCGTGCCGCAACGTTCATCAGCGAGGCGCTGACCGACGCCGGTCTCGCCCTGCTGCGCTTCG
>Ga0074044_10003176_pt1 | contig 14078 bp, 7 predicted proteins | sample BogForMeECP23OM1_FD_94443 | JGI IMG/M metagenome (GOLD analysis project Ga0074044, IMG submission 94443) | Bog forest soil microbial communities from Calvert Island, British Columbia, Canada - Bog Forest MetaG ECP23OM1 | ecosystem: Environmental > Terrestrial > Soil > Wetlands ... | reverse complement strand
GCCTTTGAGCAAGCCGTCCGCTGGAAGCCGCGAGTCGTATCGCTGGCGGATGAAGCCGCCGCACAAGCGCTCCAAGCCAAGCTGCGGAAAGCAGGCTTAAGCAAAAATGAAGTCGAAGTCGTCCACGGCGCCGCAGGCACCGTACGCGTGGCGACCCATCCCGACGTGGATTTTGTGGTCAGCGCGATTGTAGGCGTCTCCGGCCTGGAAGCCACTTACGAAGCCGTGCGCGCCGGCAAGACCGTCGGCCTCGCCAACAAAGAGTGCCTGGTGGTGGCGGGCGAACTGATCACCGCGGAAGCCCGAAAGCAGGGCAAGCCGCTGCTACCGATCGACAGCGAGCACAACGCCGTCCATCAGTGCCTGCGCGGCGGACGCATGGACGAAGATGGCAAAGTCAACGAGGTAGAACGCATCTGGCTAACCGCTTCGGGCGGCCCGTTTCTGAACACGCCCAAGTCCGAATTTGCCTCAATTACGGTGCAACAGGCGCTCAATCATCCCACCTGGAAAATGGGCAAAAGAATCACCATCGACTCGGCCACATTGATGAATAAGGGCTTCGAGGTAATCGAGGCTTGCCGCCTGTTCCACGTCCCGCCCCAGCGCGTGCAAGTCATTGTGCATCCGCAGTCTACGATCCATTCCCTGGTCGAATTCGTGGACGGCAGCATCCTCGCCCAAATTTCGGTCACCGATATGCGTCTCCCGATTCTGTACGCTCTAACATATCCGGAGCGTATTCCCTCGGATCTTCGCTTCTCGATAAGTGACTTACGGCATCTGGATTTCTGCCCCCCGGATATGAAAAAATTCCCTTGTCTCACTTTGGCTTACGAAGCGGCGGCAACCGGAGGCGCAAAAACCATCGCCCTGAACGCCGCCGACGAGGTTGCGGTGGCTGCGTTTCTGGAGGAGCAGATCGGATTCGAGGACATTCCGCGAATCATCGAGGCAGTAATGGCGGCAACGCCAGCCGGACATTTGGAATCTATACAGAAGGTACTCACTCTAGACACCGAGGCCCGCCTTTTGGCAAGAGAAATCGTAGAGCAGCGCCGCCGAAAGGGATCGCCCATCGGGGCCATTTCATAACAGGAATTTTGGAGTAATCTGGGAATGATGCCGCAGCTTTTGTCCATCCTTCATACCATTTTCGTCATGGCGATCGTGCTCGGATTCATGATTTTGATTCATGAGTTCGGACATTACGCCGCAGCCAAGTATTTCGGCGTCCGCGTAGAGGTCTTTTCCATCGGCTTCGGCAAGCGTCTCTTGGGTTTCACCAAAGGTGACACCGACTATCGCATCAGCGCCATTCCGCTCGGCGGTTACGTAAAGATGTCGGGCGAGAACCCCATGGACGACCGCACCGGCGATCCGGGCGAATTTCTGTCGCATCCACGCTGGCAGCGTTTCATCATAGCCATTGCCGGACCCGCCATGAACGTCCTGCTCGCCTTTGCTTTGTGGACCGGCGTTTTCATGGTGCATTACGAATACCCCGCCGTGATCGATGGGCCTGCTTTCGTGGGATGGATCATGCCCGGCACTCCCGCCGCCAATGCCGGCATTCAACCCGGCGATCAGATCGTCCGCGTCGACAACATTGAGAACCCCAATTGGGAACAGGTGATGTTCAAAGAGGCGCTCAGTCCCAATCAACCTTTGAAGTTTGAGATTTTACGCAGAGGCGTCATTTCCGGCATCACTCTCGTCCCTCAGCCCATGGGCCGCAACGAAGCGGGCGATGTGGGAATGGTGCCCAAAGAGCCAGCATTTATCGCTACTTTGATCGAACCCGGCATGCCTGCGGACAAGGCTGGCCTAAAAGTTGGGGACCAGATCCTTACTGTCAACGGCCAGGAAATTCCCGCGACCGCGGCGATGATCGATATGCTGACTCGCACCAAGGATCAGCCTCTGGAAGTCGTGGCTCTCCGCAACGGACAAAAACTCACGTTCAAGGTTCAGCCCACGCTCTCTGCCGGTAATCCTCCCGGGGAACTGCGCTACCGGATTGGGCTCGCCAGCGCACTAACGAAAGTTGTGCGGTTGCCTTTCCCGCAAGCCGTCCGCAAGTCCGTTGGTGAATGCGTCAAGAATTCGTCGCTTATCCTGGAGTTGCTGCAAAAGATGGTGCAGCACAAGGTATCGATGCGTCAGGTCGATGGCCCGATCGGAATCGGCAGCGCCGTCGGTGCCGCCGCCCGCGAAGAAGGCTGGACTCCGTTATTTTTCGTGAGCGCCATTATCAGCCTCAACCTGGGCGTGATGAACCTGCTCCCCATCCCCATCCTGGATGGTGGCGTGATCCTCCTTCTGCTCATCGAAAGCCTGATGCAGAGGGAAATCAGCCTGCCCATCAAAGAGCGCATCTACCAGGCCGCGTTCGTGTTTCTGGTGCTCTTCGCCGTGACCGTGATCTACAACGACATCGTCAAAACTTTACCCGGCCTCACCAGGATGCCGTAGGGCGGCTCTTTTCAATCCACGCAGGCCCGGACGCATTCGTCAGGGCAAGCCATCTTCTTGCCGTAACCTGCTAGAATGAAGCTTCCGATATGGCCGAAATCCAGCGTAGAAAAACCGTCACCGCCACCATAGGCGGCGTCCGCGTAGGCAGCACTGCACCAGTTATGGTGCAGTCCATGACCAATACCGACACCGCCGACATCCCCGGCACCATCAGGCAGGTAGCCGCCCTGGCACGCGCCGGCAGCGAAGTAGTCCGCGTCACCGTCAACAACGACGATGCCGCCAAGGCCATCCCCTACATCGTGGAGGGGCTGGCGAAGCAAGGCCTGCGCACGCCCATCGTCGGCGACTTCCACTACAACGGACACCTTCTGCTGACCAAATACCCCGGCTGCGCCGAAGGCCTAGCCAAGTACCGAATCAATCCTGGCAATTCCAGCATCGGACGCAAGGGTGACGACAACTTTCGCACTATGATCGAAGTCGCCGCGAAGTATCAGAAGCCAGTGCGCATAGGCGTGAACTGGGGATCGCTAGATCAGGCCTTGCTGACCAAAATGATGGACGAGAACTCGCTTCTGCCGGAGCCGAAAGACGCCCGCGAAGTGACCATGGAAGCGATCGTAGCGAGCGCTCTCACCTCGGCGAAGCTGGCTGAGCAGCACGGACTGCGTCCCGATCAGATCATCCTGAGCGCGAAAGTCAGCGGCGTGCAGGATCTGATCGACGTCTATCGCATACTAGCCGCGCGCTGCGAGTACCCGCTGCATCTCGGACTGACCGAAGCCGGCATGGGCGCCAAAGGCATCGTGGCGTCGAGCGCGGCCATGGCCGTGCTGCTGCAGGAAGGCATCGGAGACACCATCCGCGTCTCGCTCACCCCCGCTCCCGGAGGTGATCGTACCGAAGAAGTCCGCGTGGCGCAGCAGATTCTGCAGTCGCTGGGCATTCGCAGCTTCACGCCGCAAGTCACCGCCTGCCCCGGCTGCGGCCGCACCACCAGCACTTTCTTTCAGGAAATGGCGGAGCAGATCCAAACCTACCTGCGCGATCAGATGCCAGCCTGGAAACAGACACACACGGGCGTCGAAGAAATGAAAGTCGCCGTGATGGGCTGCGTGGTCAATGGCCCCGGAGAATCCAAGCACGCGAGCCTGGGGATTTCTCTCCCCGGAACAGCCGAAGAACCGAAAGCCCCCGTCTACGTGGACGGCCGCCTCTTCACCACCCTAAAAGGCGACAAGATCGTAGCCGAGTTCATAAAGATTCTCGACGACTACGTAGAATCCCACTACGCCGCAAGGGAAAAGGACAAAGAAGAAGTAGGCGCGCGCAGCTAACGCGTAGAACAGCCGCCCTCGGCTGTCCATGCGAGCATAGCTCGCCAATTCCGTTTAAGAATTCCCGGCGTGTTCACATTGGCCTCAGAGGGGCCGATGCCACATCAACTATCCCCAGGTTGGCGTACCATGCTCCGTCACGAGACGGGCGCCCGAAAACCACTCACAAGATTGGTTTGGGCAACCCCGGAGAGTTTGCGGGGTTCAAACCCCTTGATTGCTGATATCATCGCGGTCTCTTCCAAGAATGCTGAAAGCGCTGGTTTGTTGATTAGGTGGTTCCGTGGAGGCCCTCCCATGAAAAAAATACTTTTGCCCCTCGTGTTGGCGTTCGCCGGGCTGCTGTCAGGATGCAGTAACGGAAGTTCAAGTTCAAATTCAACTCCAACCCTCACATCGATTACGGTCACGCCGGCGAACGCTACCGTTCCGGTGGGCACGTTGACGCCATTTACCGCGACGGGCAATTACAGCGATGGATCGATGCAAGACCTGACAGCAACCGCGACGTGGACTTCGTCGAATACGGCGGTGGCGACGGTGGCCTCAGGTGGCACGAATGGGATGGTAACGGCGCTTGCGATCAACGCCAACGCGATTATGATCAAGGCGATGTTGGGCACGGTCAGCGGAGAAACGGGACTGACGGTGGGGAACGCGACGCTGACGACGATCCTGGTTTGTCCGACGCCATATTGCGGCCCCGGCGGGCCCGCCATCACGATTGCCAATGGAACAAGCTATCAGTTCACGGCTTGGGGTTTATATAACGACGGCAGCCGGCGCAACATCACGGGACAAGCGACGTGGGCTTCGGAAACGATGGGAGTGGCGACGATCGCATCGGCGACCGGCCGCGCCCAGGCTGTAGGCACCGGATCGACAATCATCACCGCGGTGCTCGGTTCGGCGAAGGGGATGGCCACGCTGGATGTAAGCGCGGCGACCTTGGTCTCGATCGTGGTGGGGCCTTCCACCTACACGATTGCGCCGTTGACGGTGCAGTCATTTGTGGCCATTGGAACTTTCAGCGATTCCAGCACGCAGAACATCACGCCGGATGTTTTCTGGGCGAGCAGCAATACGCAAGTAGCGACCATCAGCAATACGGCGGGCAGCATTGGGGTTGCGACGGGGGTACTGCTGCCGCCCAGTGGCGCAACGACAACGATCACCGCGACGCTGGGGGGAGTGGTGGGACCAGCGCCGCTGAATGTGAGTTCGGCGACACTGACGGGGATTACGGTGACGGCGCCGAGCGCGGGCATGGCGCTGGGCTCGACGCTTCCGTTGCAAGTCGTTGGCGACTTCAGCGACGGAACTACGCAGCATATTGAAACGGTGGCAGTTTGCTCGTCATCGGCCGGGACCGCGACGGTCAGTGGGACCACAGTGACTGGGGTATCGAATGGCTCGGCGGCCATCATTTGCCAACTGGGCGGGGTGGAGAGCAACGCGGTGAATCTGACGGTGGAAGGGTTGACGGCGATTGGTATTTCGACCGGCAATAAGGGCGGGTTGAGCGTTGCGTCGGGTACCGCGATTGGCTTGGAGGCAACCGGAACGCTGGCGGACGGAACGACCCAGGATCTGACGAACTCCGTGCTGTGGACGTCGTCGAGTGCGGCGACGGCGAACATGAGCGATGCGCTGGGATCATTCGGCCAGGCGATCGCCAATGCGCCAGGCGGTAGCACTGTGACAGCGGTGTTCTCGGGGCAGATTGCAGTGGCTTCGTTGACGGTCACGGACGCTACGCTGACGTCGCTTACAATCACGCCCGCAAACCCGGCGCCCATCGACCTGGGCGCTCGCCTACAGTTCACGGTTAAAGGGACGTTCAGCGATTCAACCACGGAGAATCTGTTGGCGCAGGTGGTATGGAGTTCGTCGGAAATAACGACCGCAATCGTTAATAATACGGGGGCGATTTCAACTACCGGCACAGGAACGACGACGATTGGCGTTGCGCTGGATGGGGTCAACGACACGACGTCACTGACGGTTCAGTGACCAGAAGCATGGGAACGAGCGCACGGCGATCACTCTAGCCGACCGCTGCCGAGCCATCGTAATCAGATCGCTGGCATAATTTTGGTTCAACGGGCGTTACAGCGCGGGAACGGCACGGAAGGCTCGACAACTCACGGAAACATTGGGGTGGGAGACGGGAATTGAATCCCACCCAAGACGTTATCTAAACGACTTACAGCGCGGCAGATGGCACTCTAACGCGGCTATTTCGATGGTTGGCACGGAAACGGCACGCGCCTGGCTCATCGGGTTCCTCAGGTAGGACTCGAAACTGCCGGGCAAAGCTCAACTCTTGTTAAGTGCATGATAGGCAAGAGAGTGATTTCTGGAATCAGTTCAGTCTGCTAGCCTACTGACCAGTCTGGGCAAGGCTGGGCCGCCGAACGACACCGTACGGTGCGGTTCCCAACTGAATTTCGTCACGCACCAATGTGATTACATTCCTTTTGTTGTTTTTTAACTTGACACCGAAAAGAGACTTCACTACTGTGCTGCTCACGCTTGATTCGAGGGGGCCAAGCGAAAACCATCTGGAGGTGGGCCTATGGCTCGCTTCGATGTTGTGGTGTCTCTCTCGTCGCTCGTTCCTTCTAGCCGCAACTCCTTGCTGGTCCTCTCGCGTGGCGCGTGGGCAGTTTCCCTAACAACTCAGGAGAGAGAACTGAAGAAACTGCTTAGGATATTTTTCCTCCCGTTCGTGTTTCTCGCGATGGGACTCTTTGCGTCAGCGCAGATCGAGAATGTGACGGACTCGACTTCCACCCCGATTCCGGGTGCCGGTCACGACTACATTAAAACGTTTTCAGAAACCGTGAACCCTGCCAATGGCTCTGTCAGCATCCGCATCCAAACACCCACGCCCTCGGGACGCGGAATTTCACTTCCCTTCTCGTTTGCGTATGACTCGAACGGCGCTTCGCACGTTACCTCCGATGGCCACGGTTTGGCGCAGTGGGTAGACAATTTCGCGTACCTGAGCCAGGGCGGTTGGAGCTACTCCGTGCCTGTGCTTTCAGATTTTGATCGGGTGGTCACTATTCCAGGTCAGCCGGGTCAGCCCCCTCGTGTCTGCACTTACACCAACGACTACGTACTTCAGGACGCAACTGGCGGGCGACACAGTCTCGCAGTTTCTTATATCGTCTCTACCGGCACTGCATGTAGCGGCATCGCTACTGCAAAACTGAGTGGCGGCGATGATTACTACCAAACTTCCTTGAGCGCAACATTGGCCGCAGTTGTTGATTCCGGGGGCACGGTGTACACATTTCACGGGTCGGGCCAGCACGTGGGAGGGTCGATCCCGGGTGCTGCGTCCTCTTTGCCGTATTCCATCGAAGATCGGAACGGCAATCAAGTCGTCGTAACCGATCTGGGCCTGCAACAGAATGGTGTGGCGGGGTCCTTTACCCTGACCGACCCGCTAGGCCGCACTTTGCTTTCAAGCTCGGGCTTTGGTGTCAGCGGCAATACGATGGCCGTCTCAGGCCTCTCGACCCCTTACTCGATCACTTGGGGAACGTCCAATTTGAACTACTCGGCAAATGCAGTACTGCTCTATAACGGGGAAAATGAATGCTGGTCATCTTTTAATTCAGATACAGGAACGGACAAGGTAATCACGAAGATCACTCTGCCGAACACCCAATCCTATCAGTTCTCCTATGATTCTACATACGGTGTGGTGAACCAGATCACGTACCCGACTGGAGGGTGGGTTGAGTACACGTGGGGCCTGAACGGTGACTCCGAGGCGGCCGATTTTGAAGACACCTCGAGCGGAGCAAACCAGTGTTATTACCACTACGGCGTTCCTGTCGTTACGCAAAGGACTGTCAGTTTCGACGGAACCCACATCGCTCTCACGCAGGCCTTCACGTACTCGACCACCTGGAGCAGCGACGTGAGGTATTGGAGCACGAAGACTACAACCGTGAAGACGACCGACAACATCACGGGAGCGGTGGCCACCACAGTCTACACCTACACTCCGATCTTCGCTCCTTACCAGCCTAACGACAGCCGCGCGTTTTCGTCACAGATTCCTCTGGAACAGACTGTGGTGTACGAAAACTCGGTAGGCAGCACGATGCGCACGGTCAATAAGAGCTGGTACGACCAGTACGAGATTAAATTTCAAGAGACAGCCCTAGAGAATAACCTCACGAACGAAACATTTTACACCTACGGTGCTGGCGCACAAGTTACTGACAAGAAAGAATACGACTATGGCTCTGGTGCGCCTGGGACTTTGCTCCGAGAGACCGCAACCAACTATCAATCGTTCGCCGCGACACCGATTTATCCGACGGCGGCGTCGATCTTCAACAAGCCTTGTCAGAATGTCGTGTATGACGGAAACAAAAATAGGTATTCCGAGACCGACTATTTTTATGACAATGGCGGCACCGGTACGGTGTGCGGCACCGCTGGGACGCCATCAGTCACGGGAGTGAGCAACCTGACGGAACACGACGAGACCAACTACGGGCCAAGTTCAACTGCCCCGCGTGGAAATTTAACTCAGAAAACGCAGTGGTCGAGCGGAGGAAGCTCTCCCGTCACTACTTACACTTACGATGAAACCGGCCAAGTCTTGAGCAAGACTGATCCCTGCGGCAATGCGACATGCAGCGACATGACCGGCGCTACCCATACGAGCAGGTATTCGTATTCCGACAGCTACACGGTTCTCTCGGGCGGCGCGAATGTCGGCTATACGCCCACGGGCACGACCGATGCGTACTTAACCAAAGTCACCAATCCTCTTGGCCAGACCGAGAATTTCACGTACGACTACAACAACGGGCAATTGACGGTCTTGAAAGACTGGAATACGCAGCCGACCTTCTATCTTTACAACGATTCTTTTGCTCGCCCAACCCTGTTCAACTATCCCGATGGCGGTCAAACCGAGTACGCATACAACGACTCTCCGCCGTCGCCCAGTGTAACCACCTGTCAACTCATCAACGGCACCGCAGGTGCAACTTGCAGTCCTACGAGTCCTCCGACCGATTGGAAGACGAGCGTCGCAGTGATGGATGGTCTGGGTCACGTTGTCCAAACCCAACTCGTCTCGGATCCAGATGGGGTCACATACACCGCCACAACCTACAACGGTTTGGCGCAACCGTACACGGTCACAAATCCTTATCGCAGCACGGGCGACACGACCTACGGCGTCACAACCCAGCTATACGACGCGATCAAGCGCCCCTGTCTTGTCGTCCCTCCCGACTTCGCTGGGGGTGCTCCCACCTCTTGCCCGACAACCGCACCCGCAGGGAGCACGTTCACGGCATACAGCGGGAACTGCACGACGGTCACCGACGAAATAGGCAATACGCGAACATCCTGCACGGACGGTCTTGGACGGTTGACCAATGTCGTCGAGGCACCCAACAACTCCAACTACAACTACCCAACGGCTTATGCCTACGATCCGCTGAATAACCTGCTCAGTGTCAACCAAACGGGTGGGAGCCGGACGCGGACGTTCACTTACGATTCTCTGTCGCGGCTCTTGTGCGCCGCCAACCCTGAAGTTCAAATCGTGACCTGCCCAACTTCCGGTACTACATTTCCCGCTGGAGCCATCACCTACACATACGATCTCAATAGCAACCTGTCGAGCAAAGTTGCGCCGAAGCCCGGCCAGACTACCGGTACGGCGATTGTCACCACCAATTATTCTTACGACGTTTTGAACCGGCTGATACAGAAGGCATACGTGAATCTCAGCACGCCAAAGGCTCAGTTCGGCTATGATGGCACAGCCTTGAGTTCGTGTGGGGAGAATCCCCCTACCATCAGTTCGCCTACCAATCTTGTTGGCCGAAGATCTTCCATGTGTGCTGGGTCGAGCAGCTCTAGCTGGAGTTATGATTCGATGGGCCGTCCGCTGCTCGAATCGCGCCTTAATCATGGATCGAACAACACAACGCTCAATGTCAGCTACACGTACTGGAAGGACGGTTCAATCGACACTCTCACCTACCCAAGCGGAGATGTCGTCACCTATACCCCTGGGGGCGCTGGGCGTCCACTGGGAGTCAGCGATTCTACCTACAACTATGTGGCCAATGGGACCACCAATCATGCGACCTACGCGCCCCACGGCTCTCTTGCGAGTATGGCCAATGGCTACACCAGCACATTCGCCGGCATCGTGACCTCTAACATATACAACGACCGATTGCAGCCAATTTTGCTCTCGGCGGGAGTGAGCGGGAACTCGAAATTCAGCCTTTGCTATGACTTCCACCTTGGAGTGGCGGTAAACACCTCTCCTTGCCCCACCCTCAACAAATACACAACGGGCGACAACGGCAACGTTTTCCAGATTCTTGATACCTTGGATTCCACCCGCAACGCCGTGTTCACATACGATCCTCTAAATCGAATCTCACAAGCGAACACCGTCACCACAACCGGTTCGACCTGCTGGGGCGAGGTCTACACCATCGATGCCTGGGGCAATCTGACCAACCGGGCAGGGGTGTCGGGCATGACCGGTTGCAGCACCGAACCTCTGAATGCCTCTCCTGCCACCGCCCAGAACCAACTACCTGGCATTTCGTATGACATTGCGGGCAACGTTCTGAACGACGGGAATGGTAATACGCCCACCTACGACGCGGAAAACAGAATCGCCACCGATGCGGGCGTGACCTACTCCTATGATGCTGACGGCGTGCGCGTGGAGAAGTCCTCGGGAACTATGTATTGGCCCGGACCAGGTGGCGAGTACTTGACCGAGACCGGCCTCACCGGCACGATCAACGAGGAGTACATCTATTTCAACGGCGCTCGTATTGCCCGCGTGGACCAACCCAGCAAAACCGTCCACTATTACTTCTCGGACCACCTTGGCTCCGCCAGCGTGATCACCGATGCCAACGGAAACGTACAAGAGCAATACTTCTTTTACCCCTACGGAGGATTGGTAGCCAGCGTTGGCAGCGATCCCAACCATTACAAGTTCACCGGCAAAGAACGCGATTCGGAATCAGGCCTCGACAACTTCGGGGCTCGCTACGATGCCAGCAGCATGGGCAGGTTCATGTCCGCCGATCCGGTGTTCATCAGCGCGGATCGTTTGACCGATCCGCAGAGCCTAAATCTGTACGCGTATGTGCGGAACAATCCGCTATCGCTGGTCGATCCGACCGGACTCGATTTCTATCTCGCGTGTCAGACCTCGGACCACTCTGGTTGTGGCCAGGTTACGAACGGTGACGGCGGTGGCAAGAGTTGGGTGCAGGGCCAGACGGTCAACGGCCAATTCCAAGCTACCGATGTCGATATGAACGACTCGAAGGACGCGAGTGCTGGGTACCACGATCAGTTCGGGAATCAATACACAGGCTCGTTCGATCAAAACAATGGAGTCAGCTTCACCAACACTGCGACCGGAGACACTTCTGGGCACTCGCGGTTCATCGACGGCAGCGATGAGACTGACGTGAATGGGGCCACCAGCGGAGCGTTCAATGGAATCCAGGGCCGCTTCTTCGACGCCTGCGGGGGCTCCTGCGAGGGACGTGCTTCTCTCTACGAGACAACCCCAGGAGCGTTTGCGAGCGCCGAAGCCGCACTACACAAGCAGGGCGGCTTCATGAACGCAATCGATCTTCTGTCAGGAGCGCATAAGTCTGGCGCGCAATGGAAAGACAGCAGCGGCTACGTCCACATGCTTAACCCGTCCGGCCAAATGGAGATGCACTTCGAAGGGCATCCGACGGGCGTCGATGTTCAGCAGTTCGTTCTTCACATGGTTGACACGATCCGGGATGCCACCAGTGGCCGCGCAGCAGCAGAAAAGAACGCGCCCTTACCATGAAAAACAGTCTCCTCCTCGTGCTGTTTCTGGTCACTGCTAGCTGCTGGGGACAAGACTCGTACACGCTGCCCCTGGCCAAAGCAAACACTACGCTTTCCCTTCCGGCGATGACGGCGGGCAGCGGGGTGCTTTATGAAGCGCATCGTTCGTTCGACCTGTTGCGCTTCTCTAATCAGCTTCAGGTGTCGGCATATGATCTAGCCACACACAAGGAGCTGAGGCACACAGTCATGAGTGTTCCTCGGGTCCACGGGGCGAGAGCTGCCGAGGGCTTGTTCTTATCGCCCGACGGCGCGACGCTGGTTTATGCAGAAATATATGAGCCAATGCTGCTGATAGTACTTTCTGCGAAAGATCTTTCGGAAGTCCGGCGCACGAACGATCTACTGTTCACTAAGGCAGACAGTCATTGCCTCTTCGCTGGATTCGATGGAAGTGGGATGTTGAGCTTCGCCTCGATTCGAGGGCCCAATCTCCGTTTCATCCGAATGGACGTTTCCAACTTGAAAATCACATCCGACGTTGCAGGACCGAAACCACACTACTATAACGAGCCAATCGTCTGGTCTCCAAAGAGACGGATAGTCTGGATGGAATCGGCCTCCGAGGAATGGGAAGAGTACACCGAAGAAGGCCATAGTACAGGCGAGAAGCTCACCACAGAGTGGCGGCGGGGGACAAGCTGGGGAGCAGTTATCTTCGGCGAGTCGAATCTCCTTGCATTCTACGGAAATTTTTCGGACAGCGGCAACATAGTCAGCTACAAAAATCACCGCTCATCGGAGAAGGAGTTGACGTGCGTGCCGCGCCCATACAGCAGCGGTGATGTTGCAGAATATGCGGGAGCCATCTGCACGACCAGCCCCGACCGTGAGCCAGAGAACGGCGGCAACAAAATCCTCTCATCCGAGTTCCTGCTGTTGAAGGCAGATGGACCGACGATAGCGTGGCGGCACCCGATGGACTTGCTGAGTGTAGCGGACAGCAACGACACGGACACGGGCAGGCAGAGGGGGAATCCATTGCTGTATCGGGCCGGGTCGAAGTTGCTGATCGTGGCCCCGTCGAAATCCCCAGACCTCACGGTCTATGAGGTGCCCCTGCCCAATGACAGTTCGGTTGCTTCGGTTTCCAATTAGCGAGTAAGAGGGAACATGCGAAATGCACGTGCGGCTTTAATATGGCTTCCAACGTTGACCTTCCTGTTCCTGGCAACTGCGCTGAGGACATCCGCCCAAGCAACCTCGACGCCAGAGGAACGAATGCAGTGGGTCGAGGTCACGCACAAGCTAGAGAGTGCGCCGCTGGACGACAGCGTGAACCAGCAAGGCGAAGCTGCATTCAAACGGCTCAGTGATGTGCACGATGTCCACGTGCTGTTGTGCCCGGCTCTTCTGAGCGAGTTCAACGGGATGAAGTACGCCTACGCGCACACGATCACGCGGCAGTACATGCTGGCCAGCGGTGCGTTCCAGATAGAGAACCCTGACAAAGCCGCCGATGCGAAGGCAACAGCTCTCGCTGGGGTAGAAAGCGTTCTGAAGACCTACCAAGCCATCCTGCAACAGAAACCGGACGCGAAGGCCAAAGCCCTCGACGACCTGCTAAAGAAACAGAGCCAAGGAAAGCTCAAAGACTCCGTGCAGAAGCAGTGCCAGTAGTCGCGTGAACAAGGCCGCCGAATCCGTCTTAGTGGTGGTAGCCGCAGTCGGTTTTTATGTCGGTCTGCCTGCCCTGATGATCTGGGGCTGGGTACGTTGGTTCAGTCGCACACAACCGCGAACTCTGCTCTCCATCCTGTCCCTGATCGGTTTCGCTCTCGCCACGGCATCCGGCCTGCTTGCGGTTTCCTCGGTGGTGTACGCACACGTGAGAGGTGGTTTCCCGTATTACGATCCGTTGCTGATGAGAATTTATGCCTGGGGAGGAATGCTTTCGCTTTCCGGCATCGTGTTCGGCATCGGCGGGGTGTGGCGACCGGGTCCGGTGCGCTGGCTTGCTCCTGTCTGTTCCCTGGGGACTCTCCTGTTCTGGTTCGCGTCGGCGATGGGGGAATAGTCTTTCCTTTAGCCGCTGATCTGGTGGCGTTTCCCTGGCCGATTCCTTCCCGATTCACTGGCCTGATCCGGGTCAGTTTAGACGCCCGATGCGGTTCCTGATTCGAGTGCCGATTCCCGGCCTGGTAGTGTGGCGATTCGGGCGCGGTGGGGGTGGAGTTGTTGCCGTCCCGGAGTGCGGTGGCGGGGTTGAGGTTTTTTGCCGTGCTGCGCACGGGGTGTAAGGGAGTCGCGGTAGGGATACGGATTTCTCCGTACCCCCCGCGCGGATCCGTACGGGCGGATTTCCCGCATACGGCTCTTGCCTTAGGTGGTGACGCGCAG
>Ga0074044_10003175_pt1 | contig 14079 bp, 11 predicted proteins | sample BogForMeECP23OM1_FD_94443 | JGI IMG/M metagenome (GOLD analysis project Ga0074044, IMG submission 94443) | Bog forest soil microbial communities from Calvert Island, British Columbia, Canada - Bog Forest MetaG ECP23OM1 | ecosystem: Environmental > Terrestrial > Soil > Wetlands ... | reverse complement strand
TCTCGAGCACGCGAGCCACTTGTTTTCCACCGACCAGCCCGAAGAAGCAAACCGGCAAATACTCGAATTTCTTCTGTCGCATGCGGACCGAGAGCGGGTCCGGAAACAGCAAGGTCATGATCCGCTTCAGGCCCCCCAGGCGAACCCGAACTGACATTCTCGGCAGGCATACATCATCATCAAAACAATTCATTTGATGAATTTCGCGAACGCGGATACGCTCGCGCGCATCGTGAAGATGCGGCGCTCTGAAAACGCACGAGCGTGGGGAGTTGTTTGTTTTCATGCAGACGCAGCGGCCCGAAACTGTGAATACGCCGCAGGTCGGCAATCTGCCGAATCTCAATTTGAAATTCATGCAGGCTATCTACCGTTGATGTGCGAGCGTTGATGTGCATGCCAGCCAGAGTCGAAACGAAGTATTATCTTCCGGTCAAATGGGGGACTTTATGAGGAGCACAAAGGGGCGGATACGCTCATGCGGATTCGGTTTTGCATGCCTGCTGGTGCTGTTCGGAATGCTGAGTGCCGCGCACGCCCAAGGCGTGGGCGCAGCCGCCAGCATAAAGGGAACCGTGACTGACGCCTCCGGCGCTGCTATGCCAAAGGCAACCGTGATCGCCGAAGATACCGGGAAGGGCATCCGGCGCAGCACCGTTACCGACAGCAGCGGCGAGTATCGGTTCACGGGCCTGCCCCCGGCGACCTACAACGTGACGGTAGAGCTCTCTGGTTTTCAAACCGAGATCCAAAAGGGCCTGGTTGTCTCGGTGGGACAGACGGCGATTCTCGATTTCCGCCTGAAGCTGGCATCGAGAAAGGAGATCGTCGAAGTGTCGGCCGAGCCCCCCGTGATCGACACGGAGCGATCGAGCCAAGCTGACACCATCACCCAAGCCTATATCGGGGATCTCCCCATTGACCGCCGCGACTACCTGACCTTCACTTTGCTCGCGCCCGGTGTCTCCGATTCCACCCGGCTGGCAGGCGACCAGGATTTCAGAGTCAAGCAGACGCCGCAAAGCGGTCTGTCGTTCTATGGCAGCAACGGCCGGGGAAACAGCATAACCGTCGATGGTGGTGAGACCTCAGGCGATAGCGGGGGCGTGCGCCTGACCGTAAACCAGGACGACGTACAGGAATTCCAAATCAATCGCAGCAACTACGCCGCCGAACTGGGAGCAGCCACCGGTGGTTCCATCAATATCGTGACCAAGTCCGGCACCAACAGTGTGCACGGCAGCCTCTACGGCTTTTTCCGCGACGATGTCATGGACGCCCGCGACCCATTCGCTTTCAGCTCGGCCCTGGCGCCCGACCCGACCTACGCTAATTTCAACACCACTTCAGTCGGTGCTCCGATCAAGAATTCGCTCAGCCGCCAGCAGTACGGCGGCAACATCGGCATCCCCATCCAGAAAGACAAGACCTTTCTGTTTGCCTCCTTCGAAGGGCTGCGACAGGACTCACAGAATTCCGTTCCCCTGCTGACGAATAGTTCCATCTTCGCCGGACCCTCCTTGACCGCGACCACGAATCCCTTTGCGCCCAGCGATCCGAGGTATGCACAACAGGCCGTTGTGACCGCGTTGGCCATAGAGAGTCTGAATCCCGCGGCGCCAAACGTGACTTGTTTCCCGGGCGTACCCCTGTCGCCGGGTGCTTGCGCCTTTGCCCTCCAGAGTATTTTGGCGGTGAACCCAATTTTCAACCCCTCGAACCCTTTCTTAACGCCGGGGCAAGCCGCGCTGAATGGCTTCCTCGTAAGCCAGTTTGAAAACGAGGGTGGAGTTTTTCCTTACGACTCGCACGAATACCTGGCGTCGGTCCGCTTCGATCACCATTTCAATGTGAACAACAACATTTCCGTGACCTACAGGTATGGGCACGATCTGGAGAACTCGCCGGACGTGCAGTCCCTGACCGCTTTTTCAGCGGGAAGCTCCGACCACACCTACGATCACAATCTGCAGGCCGCCTGGTACCACCAGTTCAGCGCAACCGCCCAGAACGAGGCCCGGGTGCAGTGGAATTACGAGAGCTTTAACGTGATTCCCAACGTGCCCGGAGAGGTGGGGCTCCAGATTCCCAGTTTTATCAATAACCTGGGAACGAACATTTTTATCCCCAACATCAGCATCCTGCGCCGCTATGAATTCGCCGACAATTTCACCGTGGTCCGCGGCCACCACACCTTTAAGTTCGGCGTCGACGAAGTGCTCCGCGGCAATCACACCGAATCGCACACTTTTTTCCCCGGCCGCTTTGTCTTCGGGTCGCTCCCCGGCTTTTTGATCAGCCCGTGCCTGGCTCCCACCCCCTCCTCTGGCCCGGATCCCTGCGCCGGAGCAACCATCCCAACTGGCGCCTCCGTCAACCCCTTGCAATCGGCGTCGTTCGGGTTGCCTCAGGTTTACCAGCAGGGCTTCGGAGATCCGGACTACCATAATTACACCCGGCCGCTGACCGGGATCTTCGCCCAGGATTCCTGGAAGATAACGTCAAACTTCACTCTGAACTACGGCCTCCGCTATGAACTGGACTCGCAATTCTCCCCGTTGACAACTTATTACAAGGATTTTGCCCCCCGGGTTTCCTTCGCCTGGGATCCCGGCAAAGATCACAAGACCGTGATCCGGGGCGGATACGGAATCTTTTACGGACCGGTGGACGCCCAGATCCCCGACGTCGACTTGAGTCTGGGAGTTCTCAACGCCAATAAGACTACGGTTGAGAGCGGCTCCGGACCCGCCCAGGTCGCAAACCTGATCTCGACTTGCGGCATCTCCCAATTCGGCTTCGTAATAGCCCCCGGTACCGGCGCGAGCCCGTGTAACCGGGAAATTTCCATTTATGTAGATCCGCTCACCGGGGTTCCCGCTTTAGGTTTAGCGGGAGCGAACACTGTGTTCACGACACTCTTTGGTCAAGGATTGATTCAGTGCACCACCCCGACCCCGGGCAATGCCGCCTGTATCACGCCGGCCGCTGTAGCCCCATTGGGCATCAACGTTACCAATAGCGGTCCCATCGCTCCGCTGCAGGTGGCTTTTGTGAACCAGCCCGGCTATCGCCCTCCCATCGCGCAACAGGCTACGTTTGGAATCGAGCGTGAAATCGGACCCGGGTTCTCAATTTCCCTCAGCGCTATCTATTCGCACACCCAGAGACTCCCGGTCGCCATCGATACCAATCTGCTGCCGGCGCCATTCAGCACGGTCACTCTGGCCAATGGCAAAACCGTTTCCTATCGCAACTGGAATACCGCGGCTGCGGGGGCCGACCCGCTGGGCGGCCTGGAGGGCCTGCCCTGTGATGAACCGGGCGCTCAATGCTTTGTGAGTCCGCTGGTGGTACAGAACAACCAATATACCTCGGCGGCATCCGCTCTCTACGAGGGCGGTATCGTGGAAGTCAAAAAGCAATTCCGCGACCACTTTACCGTGTTCGGGAATTACACCTTCAGCAAAGGCTATGACACCTCCACCGATTTCAATTCCGACTACGGGCCGCAGGATCCCACCAACCTCGGCTTGGATCGTGGTCTTTCCGAGTTTGATCAGCGCCATAAGCTGGTGGTCGCCGGAGTCCTCGACAGCCCCTGGAAACAGAGTATCTTGTCGGGTTTTCAGCTAGCCCCGATTTTCGAGGTCCACAGCGGACATCCTTTCAACTTGCTCGCCGGAGGAGAAGTGAACGGCGACAATCACACCACCAACGAGCGCCCTATAGGAGCCCCGCGCGACACCGGTCTGGGCCCCGACTACATCAACTTCGACGCGCGCCTGAGCTGGCAGCACAAACTAGGAGAGAAGTCGAACATCCTGTTCACGGCGGAAGGTTTCAACATCGCGAACCGGACGAACTACGCCAGCGTGAACAACGAAGTCAGCCCTCTTTTCGGCTTTAACCAGGGTCTCCCGGGTGTCCCCGGTTCGGCGTTCACCACGTTCAACGTGCGTGGGATGAAACCGGGGACGGCTCTTCCGGGTGGCGGGATTGCCAGTTCCAGCACGCCGCTGGCTTTCACCTCCGCCTTCCCCAAGCGCGAGATCCAACTCGGCCTGCGCTTCACATTCTGAGGCACGTCCTTCCCCGCGTCGAAACCGCGGCCATTTTCCGGTTCACATCCCGGATGGCCGCGGACGCTAGCGGCGGAACTGCAAGGTTCAGGTAAATAAGGATGCCAACCCAGGAAACGATGTACGAAGTCGCGGATGGAGTCGCAACCATCACGCTGAATCGTCCGGACAAACTGAATGCCTGGACGGCCACCATGGAGCAGGAAGTACGTTCCGCGGTGGAGGAAGCGGAGCGGGATGAGAACGCGCGGGTGATCGTGTTAACCGGGGCGGGCCGCGGATTTTGCGCCGGCGCGGACATGTCGCTGCTCAACACCGTCGCAACCCAGGGCCTACCCCAAGACGTGGCCCAGAGAATTCAATCCGGGGACGCCGCGCAGGAAGGGCAATTGCCGGACTTCCAGCGGAAGTATTCGTATTTTCTCGGGGTAGCGAAACCTGTGATCGCCGCCATCAACGGGCCGGCGGTGGGCCTCGGCTTCGTGATTCCGCTCTACTGCGATCTGCGCTGGGCGGCGGAGAATGCGCGCTTCAGCACAGTCTTCGCGCAGCGCGGACTCATCGCGGAATACGGCATCGCGTGGATGTTGCCGCGCATTGTCGGTCTGCCCGATGCCATCGACTTGCTCTTCTCCGCCCGCACCATCACTGCCTCCGAAGCGCTGGATCTGCGGCTGGTCAACCGCGTTTTTCCCCAGGATGGCGTCGGCTTCGGCGCTGCTGTTCACGATCAGGCCGCCAAGTTGGCATCCAGCGTCAGCCCGCGCTCTCTGGGCGTAATCAAGCGCCAGGTGTACACGGGAATGTTCCAGACTCTGGCCGAGTCCTTCGATCTTTCCGTTGTAGAGTTGGTGGCAAGCCTCCAGAGCCAGGACTTCAAAGAAGGCGTGGCACACTTCCTGGAAAAACGCCCCCCCAAGTTCAGCGGCCGCTAATGGAGCGACGGGCGTCCTCGCCCGTCTCTCCACGGCCAATCTCACCAGTGTAGAAAGCGTATCAACAAGCCAGCCAGTGAGCCGCCGATCAGCGGGCCAAAAAAAGGCACGGGCGCGTAGCTCCAGTCCGAGCCTCCCTTTCCGGCAATTGGAAGGACGGTGTGGGCGAGGCGCGTGGGCTGGTCTCGGGCGGGATTCATACCGTATCCGGTGGTTCCTCCCAGCGAAAGTCCGATACCCCAAACCAGGCACCCGATCAGGTAGGGTGCGGCAGTTCCCGCAAAGCCTGAAGACACCAGCGCTCGCGAAAAAATCGCTCCCGCGACAAAGACAAGAACGAAAGTGCAGATGATCTCGCTGAGCAAATTGGCCAGCAGGTTGCGAATTGCGGGCACGCCGCAAAAGCACAAGAGTTTCAACTCGGGCTCCTCAGTTTGCTTCCAGTGCGGTCCGAAGTGCACCCAGACCAGTATCGACCCCACAAACGCTCCCAACATCTGCGCCAGCGAGTACGACACAACTTTGGAATAGCTGCCGCTGGCGACCGCGAGTCCAAGCGTGACCGCCGGGTTGATATTGGCTTCTCTGCTGCCGCATGCGATGGCCACGAAGAGGGCGGACATTACGGCAAATCCCCAGCCAGTGGTGATGACCATCCACCCCGAGCCCTGTGCCTTGGAGTGCTTGAGCAGGACGTTGGCGACGCAACCATTTCCCAACAGAATCAAAACCAGTGTTCCCATGAACTCGCCCAGCAATGGTGAAGTCATTCTTTAATCCTTTCCAATGCGAGCTGAGAGCTGAGAGCTGCCTTCACTCAGACCGACGCTGCGCCCCGGAATTTGTATTTCTGTAGTTCCAGCTTGGCAATCAAGGCGCGATGCACTTCGTCGGGCCCGTCCGCGATGCGCAGCGTGCGGATCGTGGCAAACAGTTCGGCCAGAGGAAAATCGCCGGAAACGCCGGCGCCTCCGTGCATTTGAATCGCCTGGTCGATAATCTCCAGCGCAATGTTGGGCACAGCGACTTTGATCTGGGAGATCTCGCTGCGGGCGCCCTTGGCGCCGACTTCATCGAGCATCCAGGCAGCTTTGAGGGTAAGCAACCGCGCCTGCTCCAGCATGATGCGGGCATTGGCAATGACATCGGCATTCGCCCCCAGTTCGGCCAGAGGCTTGCCGAAGGCTACCCGACGAAGCGAGCGGCGGCACAGAAGTTCGAGCGCGCGCTCGGCCGCTCCCAGCGTGCGCATGCAGTGATGAATGCGACCGGGCCCCAGCCGCCCTTGCGCGATTTCGAAGCCGCGGCCCGGTCCGGCGATGATGTTGTCCAGCGGCACGCGAACATTCGTGAAGCTAACCTCGCCGTGCCCGAAGGGCGAGTCATAGGATCCAAACACCGACAACATGCGCTCGATCTTGACGCCGGGAGTGTCGAGCGGCACCAGAACCATGGAATGACGCTGATACTTCGAGGCAGCCCGATCGGTGATGCCCATGAAGATGAGCAGCCGGCAATGCGGATGTCCAACTCCGGAACTCCACCATTTCCGGCCGTTGAGGACGACATGATCCCCCTCGATAAGCGCCGTGGCCTGCATGTTGGTGGCATCCGAAGAAGCGACGTCAGGCTCGGTCATGCAGAATGCGGAGCGAGTCTCGCCCGCCACCAGCGGCGTGAGCCAACGCAGCTTTTGCGCAGCCGAACCATACTTCACCAGCACTTCCATGTTGCCCGTGTCAGGTGCGTTGCAGTTGAAAACCTCGGGAGCAATCGAGCACCGACCCGTGATTTCCGCCAGAGGCGCGTATTCCACGTTAGAGAGGCCCGCGCCATATTCCCCGTCGGGAAGGAACAGATTCCACAGCCCCGTCGCCCGAGCTTTGGCCTTCAAAGTCTCCATAACCGGAGGCTGCTTCCACTCGCGCCAATCGGGAAGGTTCTGCACTTGCGCGAGATACTCAGGCTCCGCCGGCAAGACGTGCTCTTGCATGAACGCCGTGAGGCGCTGGGCATAGCTCTGGGCTCTCGGTGACAGAGAAAACTCCATGAATAGGCGCCAAACGCCAGGCGCTCACCCCCGCAGGCACCCTAGCCTAGCGATTTCAGCAGAATTCTCCTAATGAATCCTGTGAATCCTGTAATATATGCGGCGTGCATTTAAGTCAGGTCGACCTGAACCTGTTTGTGGTGCTGGAAGCCATCTATCGCGAGGGCAACCTCACTCGCGCAGGCCAGCAACTGAACCTCACCCAACCCGCGATCAGCCATGCGCTGAAAAGGCTGCGCGATCTTCTGCAGGACCCGCTGTTCGTCCGCCAGGGGCCGCACATGGTGCCGACCCCGTTCACGCGCAACATGATTGAGCAAGTGCGGCAGGCGTTGCACATCTTGGAGGTAAACCTCACCCAGAGTCGCAATTTCGTTCCCGAACACACGCGCCGGAATTTTCACCTGTCGCTCTGGGAATATGCCGAGGCGCTGATTCTTCCATCCCTGCTACGACGCCTGACGCATGCCGCCCCGGGAATGTCGATTACCACGTCGCGCGTCAAGCGCCGCGACCTGGAAACCGAACTGGCAAGTGGTTCGGTCGATCTGGCCATCGATATCCCCATGACGATGAGCGATCGCATTCGGCATAAGTGGCTCTTGAATGAACCATTCGTAGTCATCGCCCGTCGCGGTCACCCCGCAATCACCGACAAACTCGACCTGGATACTTATCTGGCGCAGCGCCATGTGCAGGTTTCTTCTCGGCGCCACGGTCCCAGCCTGGTCGATGTCGAACTTAGCCGGCGCGGGCTTCGCCGCCAGGTGTTTCTGCGCAATCAGCATAACCTCACAGCGAGCATGGTGGTGAGCATGACGGACATGCTCTTGACCTTGCCGGAGCGCCAGGCGCAACTGCTGAACATAGGGCTCATGAATCAGGTGTATCCGCTCCCGCTGCAAGCCCCCCGTCTCGAAGCCCACCTGTACTGGCACGAGAGTGTGGAGAATGATCCAGCAAACCGCTGGCTGCGCGAAGAAATCGAAAAGGTGTTGGCCGCGGCACCCCGAGCCCCGGGAGCGCCCCGCAAGGCCGCTAGTGAGCGCCGCCCGGCCCGGCTCGAAAGTGGAATCCCGCGCGACTCAGTCCGGCTGCGTGGGTGAGTTCGTCATCAGAGATTCTTATTGCTTGCGTTCGGGTTGCTGTCAACCGCGAATTTTTCCCGCATACAACGCCATTCCCACCACGGCATCAATTCCCAGCGCGTCCAGACTGTCGATCTCCTGTTGTTCGGTGATACCGCCGGCGACCACCAAGTGCCGTTGCGTGGCGCGTCGGATGGCATGAACTGCATCCATGGGAATTCCGCCCATCAAGCCCTCGGTATCGATGTGCGTATAAAGGAAGGTTTCGCAGAACGGTTCCAGTTCGCGAATCATGTCGAAGGCAGTAACCGCCGTCTGGGTGCGCCAGCCGTCAATCGCTACTCGGCCTCCTCGCGAGTCGAGCGCAAACATCAGGGCCGCCCTCGGAAGCCTGTCCGCCAGTGTGCGCGCATACTCCTGATCGATCCGGCCTTCGGTTAGCAACGCGGACCCGATGATAACCTTGCGCGCACCCAGGTTCAGAAGTTGCTGCGCAGTTTTGAGATCGCGAATGCCGCCTCCGACCTGGCAGTTCATCTGGCTGACGATCTGCTTCACCAGTGGCCGGTTGTCACCGGCGCCGCGCGCCGCGTCGAGGTCGATGAGTTGGACGATGGGATATTTCGAAAAGCGCTCAATCCAGTAATCGAAGTTGTCGAACTCCAGCTTCTTCTTTTCCCCCTGCACTAACTGCACGATCTTGCCGCCCATAAGATCGATCGAAGGAATCAACATGGCCACCTCACCGGCAGGTTGGCGGCCTGCAGTTCGCGTTTTAATTGTCCGATGTTCTCGAGACCGAAATGGAAAATGGAAGCTGCCAAAGCCGCGTCCGCTCGCCCGTTGCGGAATACTTCAATAAAGTGTTGCGCCGAACCGGCGCCGCCCGAAGCAATCACAGGAATAGAAACCGCGTCGGCAACCATCTGCGTCAGCTCACAATCGAAACCAGCTTTGGTCCCATCCCGGTCCATCGAAGTGAGCATGATCTCTCCCGCGCCGCAAGCGGCGGCCTCGCGCGCCCACTGAATCGCGTCCCGGCCTGTAGGAATGCGCCCTCCGGCAACGACCACTTCGAAACTATTGGAACTTCCGGCTACGCGCCGGGCATCGATGGCCACCACCACCGCCTGCGAGCCAAAACGCGCGGCGATTCTTCCGATCAGCGTCGGGTCCTTCACCGCGGCCGAGTTGATCGCGATCTTGTCCGCGCCAGCTTCGAACACAGCCGCCGCGTCGGCGAGTTCACGTATTCCTCCGCCGACGGTGAACGGAATAAACAAACAGCGGGCCGTGCGGCGGACGACGTCAAGCATCGTCTGGCGCTTGCCGCTGGTGGCGGTGATATCGAGCAGAACGATTTCGTCAGCGCCATCGCGGGCGTGAGCAGTCGCACATTCCACCGGGTCGCCGGCGTCGCGCAGATTCACGAACTGCACGCCTTTCACGACCCGGCCGCCGTCCATATCCAGACAGGCAATGATGCGCTTGGTCAGCACTTATCGAACCTCGGCAGATCGGCCTCAGAAATCAGCTTCAAAATCCCGCCTCGCAGAAATTCTTGAGCATGAGCAGTCCTACGTTCCACGATTTTTCCGGATGGAACTGCACTCCGAAGATATTTCCTCGTTCGACGACGGCGGAAAACTGCGTTCCATATTCGGTTGCCGCCGTGGTGGCGGCAACCACCGGCGCTTGAAACGAATGGGTGTAGTAAACAAAGGATTCGGGCGCGACGTCACTTAGCAACCGCGAGCCCTGGCGCACCGCCAACGAGTTCCATCCCACGTGCGGCGATTTCACCGAAGACGGAAACTGCCGGCATCTTCCAGCAAAAATTCCTGCTCCCGCCAATTCGGGGGCTTCGTCGCTGCCCTCAAACAGCCATTGCATTCCCAGGCAGATCCCAAGGAATGGCTTGCCCGCGCTCGCGCCTTGCAGCACGGCGTCTCGCAAGCCCGTGTTGTCGAGCGCGCCCAATGCGGAGAAATGGCCGACGCCGGGCAGAACGATCTTGTCAGCGGCTGCGACGATCTCAGGCCGCGCGGTTACGACGACGTCAGCGCCGAGGTGGGCAAACGCCTTTTTCACCGAATTAAAGTTGCCCGCGCCGTAGTCGACGATGGCGATCATAGAAGCCCTTTGGTGCTCGGCAGCATGCGTCCCAAGCGGCGATCGCGGGAGCACGCGACACGAAGAGCGCGTGCAAATGCTTTAAAGAGTGCTTCGATCTTGTGATGGCTGGAGCGTCCGTAAAGCACGCGCGCGTGAACATTGGCGCGCGCGCCCCGGGCGAATCCCTCAAAGAAGTCGCACACCAGTTCCGCCTGCAGATCGCCGACCCGCGCCGCGCGAACCTTGGTCTGAACCACGGCCACCGCCCGCCCGCCGAAGTCCACCGCGGCCAATCCGAGAGTTTCATCCATAGTCATCAGAAAATAGCCGGCTCGCAGGATGCCGCGCCGGTTGCCGAGTGCGCGATCGAACGCCTCTCCCAGGGAAATCCCAACATCTTCCACGGTGTGGTGTTGATCCACATCCAAATCACCCCGGGCGACGAGTTTCAAGTCGAAGCCGCCGTGACGCGCAAACAACTCCAGCATGTGGTCAAGAAAACGGATTCCGGTTGAGACTTCGTACTTTCCCCGGCCCTCGATGGTGAGAGCAATTCGAATTTCCGTTTCGGCGGTTTTGCGGTGCAGTTTGGCTCTCCTCATGCCCGCACCTCAGTTGGTAGCCGGTTTGGCAGCTCTTTTGGTAATCCAAGCTGCTCAACCACTTCACGCAACGCGCGGACGAGCGTCTCCGTCTGTTCGTTCGATCCAACGGTTATTCGGACGCAGCCTTCACAGCCAGGATCGAAGTGCCGGTCCCGCACCAGAATTCCGCGCTGGCGCAGGGCTTGAACGAACTCACTGTGAGCCGAGCCAACACGCACGAGCACAAAATTGGCGTGGCTCGGCCAATAGTGCAATCCGAGATTGCCAAGTTCCTGCTGCAATCTCTCGCGGTTGTTTAGCACCTGCGCGACATAGCGGCCGACATACCCCTGATCTTGCAGAGCCTCGGGCAGAACTGCGAGAGCGGCCGCGTTTACGCTGTAGGGCGAAGCCATGCGGCGGACCATCGCCATCTGCCTGGTTTCTCCTGCAAGAATGCCGATGCGCAAACCGGCGAGGCCGTAAGCTTTGGAAAAAGTTCGCGCCACGAAAAGATTGTCAATCTGCCCGGTGGAGTGGACAAACGCACGATCGATAAGCGTCTCTCCATGAAATTCGAAATACGCTTCATCGACCAGCACGGCAGCGTGCGGCGCTGCTTGCACAATCTGAACGAGCACCTCGCCTGCAACCGCTGCTCCAGTCGGATTATTAGGATTCGCTACCGCGATGAGCCGCGTCCGCGAACTGAGTTTCGCAAGCAGGTCTTGCGTGGGAAATGTGAAGTTGTCGCCAGCACGCACTTCGATAACGCGCGCGTCTTCGGCCTGCGCGAAGATCGCGTACATGGCGAAGGTGGGCACGACGATGAGCGCCTCGTCCCCCGGATCGAGATACGTGGAACAAAGAAGATGAATCGCTTCGTCGACACCGTTCGTGAGCAGAACCTGTGCCGGATCGAGCCCAAGAAAACTCGCGACCTCTCTTTCCAATGGCTCGCGCTCGGGATAGCGCGCCAGCAGCTCGGCGTCGAGCGAGCGCAACCGGGCCAGAACGCGGGGCGAACACCCCACCGTGCTCTCGTTGAAATCCAGGCGCAGTCCCGTTCGTCCCGCGAGCGGAGGCCGATATGCGTGCAGGTTCTTTACCGCTGCGCGAGCTTCAAGCATGCGAGCACCTCACGCCGAATGCCTCGGCGTGTCCCTTCAATCCCTCGGCAGTCGCCAGCGCAATGCCCGGCGGCGCGATTTGTCGGATTCCCTCGCGGGACACTTGCTGGCAAGCAACGACGCGGACGAAATCGAGCACGCTGAGACCGCCCCGCACTCGGGCCATTCCGCCCGTGGGCAGCACATGGTTTGGTCCGGAGATATAGTCTCCTGCGGCCTGAGGTGTGAACTCGTCCAGAAACACCGAGCCCGCGTGCTGCACCGCCGGCGCCAACGCCGCCGGAATCGTGAGATGCTCGGGCGCGATGCGATTCGCTAGCTCGATCGCAAGTTCAAGAGAAGCGACCAGAAGAATGGCGCCGCGCAGGGTGAGCGATTGCGCGGCGATTGGGTTTGAGCGCACGCGCTTCCGCACCTCCTTCTGAACTCTCGTCGCCAACGCGCGTGAAGTTGTTATGAAGATGCACAGCGCGTCGGGATCATGTTCCGCCTGCGCCACCAGGTCGGAAGCGATGCAAGCCGGATCACCGTCTTCGCTGATGACTACAGCCTCAGTGGGACCAGCCAGGAATTCAATGGCGCAATCGAAAGCCACCACTTTCTTGGCCGCGGTCACGTATCGGTTGCCCGGACCGACGATCTTGTCCACGCGCGGAATCTCTTCCGTTCCATAAGCAAGAGCAGCGATGGCCTGCGCCCCGCCGACTCGGTAGAACTCTTGCACGCCGAGGAATGCCGCCGCCGCCAAGGTTGGCTGCGCCGGGCGCGGAGACACAACGCGAATCTGGCTGACACCGGCGACCTGCGCGGGAATCACCGTCATTAGCAGCGTGGAGGGCAAAGGATAACGGCCGCCCGGCACATAGCATCCCACCGATGCCAGAGGCCGCACCAACTGGCCCACCACAACGCCAGGCTGAATTTCGCGCCGCCATTCCTCGGGTGCTTGCCACTCCGCATACCGCGCAATATTCCCCGCCGCCTGCTCGATCGCTGCTTTCAGTGCAGGGTCGGTTTTCTCCCAAGCCTCGTGCAGTTCGGCCTCGGGAACACGCAGTAGCTCATCCTTACCCAATCCGTCCCAACGTGCAGCGTAGCGTCGAACGGCGCGATCGCCGTTACGCCGGACGTCATTCACAATGCGCCGGACTGCCGGTTCAACCTCCGCCAAATCGGTCGCACCGCGCCTGGACAGCGCATTCACCAGTCGAACCTGCTCATCGCCCTCAACAATGCGCATCTCGACGTTCTTATCACGCGTTACCGCTTTGCGTCTCACCTTATCGCCCTTCACATGACCACCTTATTCAAAGGATATTCGACGATGCCCTGAGCGTTGGCTTGCTTCAGCTTCGGAATCAGCGACCAGGCCGTGCTCTCCTCGATGACGGTGTTCACGGCGACCCACTCGCCATCGGCCAGCGGTGCGACGGTAGGTTTTTTCAGGGCCGGCAGAAGCCCGAGAACCACCGCCAAGTCTGGCTTGCGCACGTTGAGCATCAGACCCACGCGCCCCAACGCAGCGATCGCTCCACTCAGCATAACGGCCAGGTTCTCAATCTTTTGCCGTCGCGCGGAATCAGCCCAAGCCGCCTTGTTTGCGACCAGTTGCGTGTTCGACTCAAGAACTGTCTCGATGATTCTGAGATGATTCGCGCGCAGTGAACTGCCCGTCTCCGTCACCTCGACAATGGCGTCAGCCAGCAGCGGTGGCTTCACTTCAGTTGCGCCCCAGGAGAACTCGACCCGCACGTCAACGTTGCGGTTCGCGAAATAATTACGAGTGAAACTCACCAGCTCAGTGGCAATGATTCGACCGCCAAGGTCTTCGAGTTTCTGAAAGCTCGAATCCTCCGGCACGGCTAGCACCCACTTGACCCGCCCCATGCTTTGTTTGGCATAGATCAGGTCGCAGACCTTGACCACATCGAGGCCGCTTTCGAGCACCCAGTCGAGGCCAGTCAAGCCCGCGTCCAGCGCCCCGTGTTCGACATACCGCGCCATTTCCTGGGCACGAATGAGCAGGCATTCGATCTCCGGATCATCCGTTGCCGCGAAATAAGACCGGGCGTTCGTATACACGCGCAGCCCGGCG
>Ga0074044_10003174_pt1 | contig 14081 bp, 14 predicted proteins | sample BogForMeECP23OM1_FD_94443 | JGI IMG/M metagenome (GOLD analysis project Ga0074044, IMG submission 94443) | Bog forest soil microbial communities from Calvert Island, British Columbia, Canada - Bog Forest MetaG ECP23OM1 | ecosystem: Environmental > Terrestrial > Soil > Wetlands ... | reverse complement strand
GTCGGGGGCAGCTTCTATTTCACCGCGATCCTCACGAAGCTCCGGCGGGATCCATGGAAGTGCAAGGGCCTTGTAAACGTCCTCCTCGGTCCTGCCCGCGGTCATCGTGTCGCCTCGGTAAAGCCCGTACTCGTTGAGCAGAAGCCCCTGGCCCTGCGCCATTCGGCGCAAATGGATATTGTCGGCCTTGGAACCGGTCGAATATAAGAGCGCCGCGCCGAAGCTCGATGGCGCCACCACGCGCAGGTCCATCTGCAATCCGCTTCTGAGCACTGCGGTGGTTTTGGTCTCACCCGATCCGAGCACTTTCGCGACATCCGCGAAGCCCTTTAGCTGCTTCATGCAGGGCTCAAAATCGTTAGCCGATGCGACCAGGTCGAGATCGCCAACGGTCTCGCGTCGACGCCGAAAGCTGCCAGCCACTTCGAGTTCCTTAATTGTAGGGCACTTACGCAGATGTGCGATCAGCTTGGCTACGACGAGCGAGGCTTCTGAATACAGGATCCGCTTGCCCACGTTGCCGCCAAGCTTGGCCAAACCCTCAAGGATGCGTCCCTCGCTCTTGGCGCTGAACCCGCGGATAGTTCGTAGTTTGCCCGATCTTACCGCGGGTTCGAGGTCGTCGCGGCCGTGAACGTGCAGAAGGTCGGCCAGGACTTTGACCCGCTTGGGCCCGAGCCCCGGGATGTCGCGTAGTTCGAGGAGTTCCTTCGGAAATTTTCCCGCGAGTTCGCGATGGAGCGGCAGATCGCCGGTCTTGATGATCGTCTTGATTTTGCCCGCCAGGTCCCAGCCGATGCCTGGAATCTCGTCGATCTGTTCCGCGCTCAGGTCGGCCACCGGTGCGGGATGGTCGCGGATGGCGCGAGCGGCATTGTGATAGGCGCGCACGCGAAAGAAGTTCTCGCCGCCGAGTTCGAGCATGTCGCCGATTTCATCGAGAACCTTCGCGATCTCGTCGTTCTGCATCATCGCTGCGACCCGTCGGCTATCGGGCGCCTAGCCTCGGCAGCAGACTCGGTCGCTCAGTTCTGCGTTACCATAACTCTGCTATTCACTTCGCGGCGGTTCATGCGTTTTCACCGACCCCCGTTGTTCTCGGGCATAGTCCTCCAATCGCCGGCGCGCGGCATCGAATGCCTCGCGGATTGCCGCCGACAGCTCTTCCTGAGCCTGGTGTTCCACCACGAGTTCTTTGCCTGCCACGGCCATCAGGATTCCAACCAGAAATGGACCTCCCTTACGATGGTGCTTGATGGCAGGCGCATGTACCGTCACTTCGCACCCGATCAGGTGGCCGTAGTACGTCTCCAAGGCTTCCGATTTCTGGCGAATCTCGGTCTCGATCGCCTCGCTGAGTGGAAAATCACGTGAGGTTATCTTCAAAGGGCGCTGCATAATTTCCTCCGGAATCTACTGAGAGCAGGTGGCGTGCCAGCTGCCCGGATGTACTCAAAACTGAACAGTTGCAAAGCAGCGGTCAACGAAAATCGTTTAAGCGCGCCACTTTCGATTCCAAAAGGCCCAAACTGGCAACGTTGGCTCTGTTCGAGACACTTGAAGCGCTTCCGGGAGTTCAGGCCTTCGACGCGAATTCAATTTCTGGTATCGACGAGCGGCACGCTTGATGCCCGGTGAACGCAGCTTCTTGGTAAGCATATGAGCAGCAATTGAGATGAACCTCGTCATCGCAGCCGGTTTCGGAAATCCGCCGCTTGCGGATTCGATCGCCGAAAGACTTGGCACAACGGTCTGCCGCGGTTCTGAAGCGCTTTCCCGACACCGAGTTACACGTTGAAATCGACGAGAGCGTCCGGTGGTGGCCACGCACGCGTCGCTGGTGGGTTCCGCGATCGCACGGCTTACGGCTTTGCCGTTCAAAATAATAGTCGTTACCGATAGTCTTCCGATCCCCAAGCACGAATCGTTGCAGCTCCACGTGGCGAGCCTGACGCCGATGACTATAGCCGAAGCGGCGGCCCGTTCGAATGTCGGTGAGTCGATGGCCGGACTTCTGACTCATCGATGAGCAGGGAGCGTTGCTCTCGATTAACTCCTTCCGCCATCCGCAGCGGAACAAGCTATTATTGCCGGAGAGTGGCGAACAGTGCCTTTTGAAACGTCGGGAGCAGCCGGCGCTCCTCGTCATCGATCGCGTCGTCGAGGGCGACGCCCAACCCGGTCAGCGCCTTTCCGATCTCACGACCTTCCGTAGCGGTAGCAGCCGCTATATCGTCCCTGACCAGCACCCGGATGAAGCTTCGTAATTTCTGATGGCACTCGCGAATCTTGCCTTGGGTCTCAGGCGACAGATTGCCGTGCTGCTCGAGCCATGGCAGCAAATGGGTGTCTTCCGCCTCGAGGTGGCGTGAGAGTATCGGCTCGATCGCGGCCCAGACCTGGGCAGCGTCATGTCTCAGTTCAGGCGACTCCGGATTGCGCGCAAGCCGCAATCCCGCGAGAGCGGCATCGAGCAAATAGGTTCGCAATTGCGAATCCTCCCGGTTCAGATCCTGAAACAAGCGCCGGATTCCCGCTTCAACCGGGTTTGAACTATCGATCTGCGATTTTTCTACGTCCACGATTTACCCGCTTGCTCCAACGCTTCACCTGCTCGTTGAATCAGCACGCTGGTTCCGAGCCTCGCGATTCCGGTCGCCAGGCTCCGCAACACCATCTACTTCCTGGAGATCTCGACCTTCTTTTCCGCTTCGGCTTCGATTGGCACCTTCTGGGCGACTGCTTCCTTCGCCATCGGCAGCGTGATCTCAAGGACCCCGCTCTTGAAGCTGGCCTTCACTTTGTCGGCGCCAGCCCCCTCCGGCAGACTCATCCGGCGCTCGAAGGCTCCGTACGAAACCTCGCGCCGCAGATAGTCTTCCTTCTTGACCTCTTGCTCGCTCCCGCGTTCCCCTTTGATAGTCAGGACGTTGCCCAGAATGCTGACCTCGACGTCTTTGGGCTCAAGGCCGGGTACATCGGCGCGAATGACCAAGTTCCCATCCTTGACGTAGCTCTCAATGGCCGGAACGAAGAGTTCGTCTTGCTTGTCTTCGAATTCCTCCAAAAAGCGAAATGGCGATTCCCAGCGTCGCGCAATCCGTTCGAGTTCCCGAAAAGGCCTCCAAGGTGAAATGGCTCCCATTGTTCTGTCCTCCATTTTTTAAGCGGGACCAATCCCCGCGTGCGAGGAATTAGAAGCAAACCGCGCGCCAACGAAATTCCACACGGCGATGCTTTGCGCCATGTAGCCAACCGTCTTGCGATGTAGCCAACGGCGACATCGCCGTGATCCTCGCTGTTCCAAACTCGCCCATTGGAGCCGTCCTCCCGGCGGACAATGGACCGTTATTGGCGATTCAGGCGTCCAGCATGGACCAGCTCGAGACGGCGAAGGCCCAGGCGGAATCCCACGCGGGCATCATGATTCCGGGGTTCTAGCGATTGATCGGTGCGGAAGCGGGTCCAGATCAGCTCTTCGATGAGAGCCTTTGCTTCCTTCAGGTCGCTGGTGTCGAAGCCTTCCTTGAACCAGCCGTAGATGGCCGAGAGCAGTTCGCGCGCCTGCTCTCGGTGCGAGTCCTCGGGACGCAATCAGAGCGACTTGGCGAAGAAGGCGGTCAATTTCTCGAATGCGCGATCGGCTTGCCGCTGGTTGAAGACCGGCGAGTCCGCCGAGGTCCAGCCATGATGGGCGCCATCGTAGGTTTCGCTTTCGTAACGTCCGCCCCATTGCGCAAGCGCGCGCTCCAATTTCTCGATCGCCGCGACGGGCATGCTTGCATCTTCGATCGCGTATCCGAAATACAGCGCTGCTTTGATGCGCGGGAGGACCAGGTGGGGGCTGGTCGGCGCGTCGGTGAACAGTCCTCCGCCGTGAAATGATGCTGCCGCTGCGATTTTTTCCGGGCGCACGGCCGCCGTGCGCATCGCCATCGCGCCGGTAAAGCAGTGCCCTACCACGCCGATCGGGCCGTTGGCGACCGAGTCCTGCGCGGCGAGAAAATCGACGTACGCTGCGCCGTCCTGAGTCGTCGCATCGGGCGTCATCGGACCGGCCAACTCTCCAAACCGCTTCATCGTCCGCGCGTCGCCCATCTTGGGCGTGAAATCGAACATCGGCGGCCGGCCGGTTCGATAGAAGACATTGGGCAACAGGACCGTATAGCCGGCCGCGGCCAGCCGGCGCGCCATCTCCCGATGGGAGGGGCGAATTCCGCCGATGTCGGTAAGATGGAGAACGCCGCGGGCGCGACCCGTGTCAGGCTTGAAGAGGAATCCGTCCGACGTCCCGGTGGCCATCTGAATCTCTACTGCCTGCTCAATCATCTGCGCCTCCAATTTAGCTCAGAGTCTCCTGCTTATGATTCGTTGCGTTGAAGAACTTTGCGCGACTCGTGGTACCGCGAACGAAAGCTGATCCGGGATTCCTCAGTAAAAGTTTCGGAATGACACCCAAGCGTATTTCCTGGTCATTCTGATCGAAGTCTGCTCCGAGCCCAAGCCCTGAGGAGCGCAGCGATGAATCGGGAATAATCTCACTCCACTACTGCACGCTGGCCCCTGCGGTTACGCAAAGTTCACCGTTCTCAGTCCGCCTGCAAAGCTTCCGCCAGCGGAATGCCGAATGCGCTCTTGCCGAGAAATTCAAGCGTCTCGTCGCTGTCGAACGGATGATACAGGCCGGCGCGCACGTCTCTGAAGAACCGCTCGAGTGGCAACCGCTTGAAGTAGGAAGATCCGCCGACCGCGCGCAGCGCCAGATCCACGACCGCGACGGAATTTTCCATGGCGATCATGCGCGCGGCGACGGCTTTGCGCGACCAGCTCTGCGGATCGTCGCGGTCGACTTCCGCCGCCGCCTTCCACATGACGGCACGCGCGCCCTCGATCAGCATGTCCATCGTGCCGACCTTGTTGTAGACGCTGGGCAGATGGCTCATCGGATTCTTCAGCGGAAAGCGCTTGCGATCGCGCATGAAGTCGACCACAAAGTTGCGCGCTGCAACGGCAATCCCGATATAAGGCGCGCCGATCGTGAAAGGCGCCTTGGCAAACACCTTGGTGACGCGGCCGGTCCTCGAAACCGGGCGCTGGAGCACGATTGCCGCATCGGGCACGAAAGCGTCCTTGAGTTCCGAGCTGCGAGAAGCGGTCGCCCGCATGCCCATCACGTTCCAATCATCCTTGAAGGCCAGCCCCGGCGTCTCGCGCGGCGGGATATAGAAGGTGATGATCCTGGCGCCCTCGGGACAGTCTTCCCAGGTCGCTTCGGCGAAGAACAGGTCCATCGCGATGCTCTGGGTGCTGAAAATCTTGCGCCCGTTCACGATCCATCCGCCCTCCACCGGGCGGGCTGTGGTGCGGGGCCGCAGGTTGATGACGGCGTTGTCGGGTTCGGAACCGGACCCGCCGCAGATGAGCCGGTCGCTGGCGATGCGCCGCAGCTTCTCTTCGACGTTTGGGGCTTTGAATTTGCGGTAGAGATCGATCAGAAGCCCCACGGTGTTGAAGTGCATGTTGATCGCGAGCGCGGTCGGACCGCATCCTTGCGCGAGGCGTTCCTGCGCCTTGATCCGCTCCAGCAGAGTCGCGCCCATGCCGCCCAACTTCTCGGGAATAGTCAGAACGGTATAGCCGCTTTCCTTGAGTAGCGCGTAGTTCTCGAAGGGAAACGATGCTTCCTCGTCGTGCTGGGCGGCGCGCGGGGCAAAATCGTCAGCGAGTCCGGCTGCGAGATCGATGAACCGTTGCTCGCGCTCGGTGTTAAGCTGATTCACGCCTTCCTCCTTGTGCGCCGGTCGCTCATTGCGCGCGGACGAATCCGGCCCGTGCAAGGCTTACCACGAAGCGGGTCGGACGGAGAAATCAGGAGTTGGCTACCTGCCGCGCCATGCAGGAGCTCGCTTCTCCGCAAAGGCCTTCGCGCCTTCGCGAGCATCTTCGGTGCCGGTCAGCCACTGATATGACTCCTGTTCGAGCCTCAATCCATCGGCGAGGGGAAGATCGAGTCCGCGCAATGCGACCTCCTTGATTTTCTGGACGGCCAGCGGCGCGCTCTTGCAAATTTCGGCGGCGATCTCTTCGCACTTGCTCATCAGATGGGGCATCGGAACCACATAATCGACAAGGCCGAGCCGCAGCGCGTCGTGCGCGTCGATGCGCTTGCCCGTGTAGAGCATCTCCAGCGCCCGGCCCAGCGGAATCAGCCGCGGGAGGCGCTGCGTTCCGCCGCCGCCGGGCAGCCATCCCAGGCGAACCTCGCCGAGGCCGAACTGCGCGTGCTCGGCCGCAACCCTGATGTCGCACGCCAGCGCTTGCTCCAGGCCGCCGCCGTTCGCGTGGCCATTGATTGCCGCGATGATCGGCTTCGTCAGTTGGAGCATGACGGGGTAGGGCGTTTTGGCGCCTTCGGCGCCGGTTCGCTCCACGTAGTTTGACTTGATGTCGCTGCCGGCGCAGAAGGCGCGATCGCCGGTGCCCGTGAAGATCGCGACTCGAAGCGCGGGGTCCTCGCGAAATTCGGTCCATACCTCAGCGAGGCGGGTGTAGGTCTCAAAGTCGCAGGCGTTGAGCCGCTCAGGCCGATTGATCGTGACGTACGCGAACGGCCCCTTTTTTTCGAAAATTACTTTCACGGCATTCCTCCTGGGCGAAAGTAAGGATGGAACAGTCTCCATCGCAGGACAACCCTTGGGACCTTTGCACAACTCAGTAGCATCACGAACGAACGCTGATACGGGATTCCTCCTAAGAAAAAGTCTCGAAATGACACAAAACGCAGGCCCTTTCCGTCATTCTGAGCGGAGTCTGCGGAGAGAAGAATCTCATTCCACTACTGCACGCTGTGCCTCGGCGGTTGTGCGAGCGTCTTCTGGGGAGCGGGCTACTACGCCGTCGCTGCCTTGCCTGGTTTCGCGGGCGAATCGACCATCGCGGCGTTCACGATCTCCTGGGCCTCGTTCAGGATCGCGTCGAGGTGACGGCGGTCCTTGAAGCTTTCGGCGTAGATTTTGTAGATGCTCTCAGTGCCCGAAGGTCGCGCGGCGAACCATCCGCTGGCGGTCACGACCTTCAGGCCTCCGATCGCAGCGCGGTTGCCGGGCGCATCAGTCAGCTTGGCGGTAATGGGTTCGCCTGCGAGCTTCGACGCCGTCACCATCTCTGGTGAGAGCTTTTTCAGCCGCTCTTTTTGCTCCATGGTCGCGGGCGCATCGACGCGCTCGTACTTCGGGTCGCCGAACTCCTTCGTCAATGCGACGTAGTGCTCGCCCGGGTCCGTTCCAGTACGGGCGGTAATTTCCGCGGCAAGCAAGTCGGGGACGAGCCCGTCTTTGTCTGTCGTCCAGACTGAGCCATCACGCCGCAGAAATGTGGCGCCTGAACTCTCTTCACCGCAGAACCCGATCGATCCGTCGATAAGTCCTTCGACGAACCACTTGAAGCCCACCGGAACCTCAATCAGCTGCCGCCCCAGGTGCGCCGCGACCCGATCGATCATGCTGCTGCTGACGACGGTCTTGCCCACGGCCACGGTGCTCGACCATTGCGGGCGATTGGCGAACAGATATGAAATCGCAACCGAGAGATAGTGATTCGGATCGAGCAGGCCCTGGCTGCGGCTTACGACTCCATGGCGGTCCGCATCGGTGTCCGCGGCAAAGGCGACGTCGAATCGATCCTTGAGACCAACCATCCGCGCCATCGCGTACACCGACGACGGATCCATCCGGATTTGCCCGTCCCAGTCGACCGTCATGAATCGGAACGTCGCGTCGACAGTGTGGTTCACGACTTCGAGGTTGAGCTTGTAGCGATCCGCTATCGCATCCCAGTAGCCGACGCTGGCGCCGCCGAGCGGATCCACCCCGATATGTACTTTGCTCGACGCGATCGCCTGCATGTCGATTACCGACTCGAGATCGCCGACGTATGCATCGAAGTAGTTGTGCTTATGCGTCGTCGGCGCATTGCGCGCGCGCTCGAACGGCACCCTCGTCACGCCGCGCAAACCGTCCGCGATCAGCGCATTGGCGCGCTGCTCGATCCATCCGGTCACGTTGGTGTCCGCGGGTCCGCCGTGCGGCGGGTCATATTTGAAACCGCCGAAGCGGGGAGGATTGTGCGATGGCGTGATAACGATGCCATCCGCCAAGCCGCGCTTGCGGCCGCGGTTGTAGACGAGAATCGCATGCGAGATTACCGGGGTGGGCGTGTAGCCGTCGTTCGCATCGAGCATCACCTCGACGCCGTTGGCCGCCAGGACTTCCATCGCGCTGGCGAAAGCCGGTTCCGAAAGCGCATGCGTGTCTATGCCGATATACAGCGGCCCATCGATTGACTGCTGCTTGCGGTACTCGCAGATGGCCTGAGTGATCGCCAGGATGTGCGCCTCGTTAAAGGCGTTGTCGAACGAGGAGCCGCGATGTCCCGAAGTACCAAACGCCACGCGCTGCGCGGGCACCGACGGATCCGGCTGGCCCGTGTAATAGGCGGTCACCAGCCGGGGAAGATCGACGAGAATGGACGGCTCCGCGGGTTTTCCCGCCATCGGACTGACGTTCATGAGCGGCGCTCCTTCAATACGAGCGTTGAAATCACTGTTACTCCACGGGGCAGGGCTTCGCGTTCCAGATCTCCGCGGCGTACTGCGCGATAGTGCGATCGCTGGAGAACTTGCCGGAGCTCGCGAAATTCAAAATCGCTTTGCGCGCCCATGCTTGCGGGTCCGCGTACAGCTCCAGGAGCCCCCGATCCGCGTCCAGGTATGACTTAAGATCGGCCAGATGCATGTAAAAGTCGCCGCCGGTCAGCAACGTCTCGCGCAGCGGCTCGAACACACCCGGTTCGTTGCGGCTGAACTGGTTGGAAAAAATGAGATCCAGCGCGGCGCGGGTTTCCGGCTCGTGGTCGTAGTGCCAATGCGGATTGTACCAGCCGCGGCTGTCGGCGACCTGTTGCGCCGTCAATCCGAACAGGAAGAAATTTTCCTCGCCCGCCTCCTGCGCCATCTCGATCGTCGCGCCATCGCGCGTGCCGATGGTGAGTGCGCCGTTCATCATGAACTTCATATTGCTGGTGCCGCTGGCTTCATAGCCCGCAGTCGAGATCTGGTTGGAGACGTCGCTGGCCGGAATCAACCGTTCCGCCAGTGACACGTCGTACTCGGGCAGAAACAGGACTTTGAGCTTGCCGCGCATCACCGGATCGCCATCGATAGTGCCGGCCAGGTTGTTGATGAATTTGATGATCAGCTTGGCCAGATGATACGCGGGCGCCGCCTTGCCGCCGAACAGGAACGTTCGCGGCGGCACCTCCAGGTTCGGGTTCTCCCGCAGCCGGCGATAGAGCGTCACGATGCGCAATGCGTTGAGCAATTGCCGTTTGTACTCGTGGATGCGCTTGATTTGGCAATCGAAGATCGTGTCGGGGTCTACCGTCTCCCCGGATTCCGATTTGATCCAGTCCGCAAAGCGCGACTTGGCTTCGCGCTTGGCCTTGAGGAAGCTGGCGCGAAAGCCCGCATCGTCCGCGAGCGGCTTGAGCTTGCTCAGTTGGCTCAAGTCCGTAATCCAGCCGTCGCCAATCGCTTCGGTAATCGTACGGGCGAGGGCGGGATTGGCCACCAGCAGCCACCGCCGCGGCGTCACGCCGTTGGTCTTGTTGTTGAAGCGCTCCGGAAACATCTCGGCCAGGTCCTTGACCGTGGTCGCGCGCAGGAGTTGCGAATGAATCGCGGCCACGCCGTTGGTGCTGTGCGAGCCGACGATAGCCAGGTTGGCCATCCGCACGTGGCGGGTTGGGCCTTCCTCGATAAGGCCGATTCGCTGAACGCGGCCTTCGTCACCGGGAAAGCGCGTTTGAACCTCATCCAGCAGGCGCCGGTTGATCTCGAAAATGATTTCCAACTGGCGCGGCATCAGCAGCTCAAACCATTCGACCGGCCATTTCTCGAGCGCCTCGGGCAGCAGGGTATGGTTCGTGTACGCGAGAGTCTTTTGCGTCAGGTCCCACGCCTGGTCCCATCCCAGGTGAGCCTCGTCAAGCAGAATCCGCATCAACTCCGGCACCGCCATCGTCGGATGCGTGTCGTTGAGCTGGATCGCGACCTTGTTGGGCAGCGTGCTCCAATCGGCATTGCTCAGCCGGAAGCGTCGGATGAGATCCGCCAGCGAGCAGGCGACCAGAAAATACTCCTGCACGAAACGCAGCCCCTGCCCCAGGCTGGTCGAGTCGTCGGGATAGAGCACGCGAGTTAGAGATTCTGCTTCCAGCGTCTCGGCGACCGCACTGACGAAGTCGCCATGGCTGAAGGCCTGAAAGTCGAAATAGTCGGGCGCGGTGGCGGACCACAGGCGCAGGGTATTAATCGTCTTGCCGCCGAAGCCGACGACCGGGCGATCGTAGGGCATACCGATCAGCGCGGAGGGCCGGCCGGGAATCGCGCGCAAGCGGCCGCCGCCAACTTCAAACGAACAATTCAGCTTGATTTCGACTGTGTCGTACGGGCGTGCGACTTCCCAGGGGTCAGGCCGGCGCAGCCAGTTGTCGGGCTTTTCCTGCTGCCAGCCGTCCCTAATCGATTGCTTGAACATCCCGTATTCGTAACGCAGCCCATAGCCGGTCGCCGGGAGCTGCATCGTCGCCATCGAATCGAGAAAGCAGGCGGCCAGGCGCCCGAGCCCGCCGTTGCCCAGGCCCGCGTCGGGTTCCTCTTCGAGCAGGCCGAGCCAATCGAGGGCCTTCTCTTTGACGGCGCGCTGCGCGATGGGATCGAGCAGCAGGTTCGTCACATTGTTGGCCAGCGACCGGCCGATGAGAAATTCCATGGAGAGGTAGTACACGCGCTTGGGATTGGCCTGCGCGTATACAGCTTTGGTCCGCAGCCATCGCTGCGAAAGAACGTCGCGCACGGAGCGGGCAACCGCTTCGAATCGCTCGCGCGCGTCAGCCCCTGCCACGTCGATGACGTTGTCGAACAGCAGATGGCGTTCATACAACGCGTCGCCGGTGCCGGCGAACTGAATCGGACCGCATCCGTACTGCGCCAGAAGTTTAGCGGTATCGTCAGATCCCGACGACATAATTTTCTGCTCTGTGCTCATAGGCGCTCATTCTCGCAGGCCAAGGTTAAGGGAGCGTGATCGCTTTCGGGGCCTCTGCGGGGCGCGTATTGCAAAAGTCCCTGAACACAGGCTGCGCTCGCGGCTCCGTTCATTCAAGCTCGGCGCGCCAGGTGGCGCGCCTATCCAACGAGTCAGGGTGAATGGACGCGCGCAGGGCGATCGCGTCTATCAGGGTGTTGAGAAACGCGAGATGCGAAAGATAACCGGAGATTTCATTTTCAACACCCTGCGAAAAGATCGCCGCCTTCCTTTAGTTCTCCCCCTCTGGGGGAGATTACAGAGGGGTAAGCAGGCTGTGAAAATCCCTTTTTCAACAGCCTGCTAGTGATCGTCGAGCTTCAAGCTCATCGATGCGATTCCGAGTCCAATGTACAAGCCGGTATCGCCCTCGACCGTGACCGGTTGCAGCGCGATGGATTTCTGGAAGCCCCCCAACAGCATGCTGACGCCGCCGCCCAGGCCGACCGCCGCCTGGGCCGTCGCTCCGAAATAGTTTCCTGCCAGCGCGCCCGCACTCGGAACGCTGCTGGGCGCGATTACCGCCCACAGGATCGCGACGGGCGCGAGGTATCCGATGTCGAGTCCGATCTTGGAAACAGTGCCGGAGTAATGTTCCGCAGGCCCGACCCACGGGATGTATTCGCACTCGATCGTTCGGGAGGATCCGATGATCCAGCCAAAGCCGCTCGCGGCGTGGCAGGTGAGCATGCCCGTCTTGGTGGTGAAGTCTGCCGACGCCGCCGGAACGAACGCGATAGCGATGACGATCGCCAACGCCGCTGCGCGAATTAGTCGTGTGATGGATCTAGACAAGGTCGGGCATCGTCCCAGTGCCAATCAGTCCGATACCCAACAGGATCGGACCGCTCCGGTCAAGAAACCTCCGAAGGCTCACTTCACGCGGGCCGGCGGCGGAGCATCCGCTTTACGATACATTCCATGACTTCCTCGGCGCGCTGATTAATCACCGAATGCGTGAAGGTCACGATGCCGCGATCGGGCTTGCTGGTCGGCTGCGCGTCGAGCACGGTGACGCGGACGTGGATGGTGTCCCCGGCCATCAGCGGACGCTTGAAATTCATCTTTTCCACCGAAAGCAGAGCTAACCCCACGCGATGGATGCATCCGGTGAGAATGATCAGTCCCTCGGAGAACGCGAACGTAAGTGCGCCGGGCGCGATGCGAGTGGGGTAGGGCCCCGACTTCGTCATGTAGTCCTGGTTGATGAACAGTTCTTCGAAGAAGCCACCCACGCTTACGAACTGGGATATTTCGGCCTCGCCCACCGTCCGGCCCATCGTCTCGATGGTCTCGCCGACGCGCCAGTCATCGAAGAATTTCGCATCCATGGTTTTTGAAAAGCCCTCCAAACGGTGGTGCCAGCGACGCTGCGGTGTCAGGCCGGCGGGCCGCCGGCCCTACTCCACAAACCGGCTCCACTTCCGAGTGGTGGCGGGCGGCTCGCGCGAATTTCTCTATTGCGCCATGAAGCCGCCGTCTACTGGCATCGGTACTCCGGTTACGTACGACGCGCGGTCCGAGCAGAGCCACGCTACCGTCTCTGCGATTTCCTCCGGCTCGCCGAGACGCTTGAGCGGGCCGCCGCGCGCGAACCTCTGCTCGGCATCGGGACGCTCGCCCAACAGCCGTGCCATCATCGGGGTTCTGATCGGTCCCGGGCACACCGCGTTGACGCGGATATTGTGTCTGCCGTACTCGACCGCCGCCGCCTTGGTCAGCCCGGCAACTCCGTGTTTCGCGGCCACGTAGGCGGGCATGCCGCGCACGCCTGCCAGGCCGGCGCCGGAAGAAGTATTCACGATCGCGCCGCCCTTGCCCTGCTTCAGCATCTGGTCGATCTCCGCTTTCATGCAGAGCCACACGCCAGTCAGATCGGTTGCAATCACCTTGTTCCAGTTGTCTTCGGTGCATTCGTGGGTCAGTGCCGATGCGCCCTCGATGCCGGCGTTGTTGAACGCGCAGTCCAGGCGGCCGTAGGTTGCGACCGCTTTCGCGACGATGCCGCTCACATCCTCCCATTTGGACACGTCGGTCTTGACGAACATCGACTCGGTGCCGAGGTCCTGGACGATGCGCAGGGTTTCCTGTCCACCCGCTTCGACCCAATCTGCCAGCACCAGCCTGGCACCTTCGCGCGCGAAGATTCGCGATGCGGCCCGGCCGATTCCCGAACCCGCGCCGGTAATGATCGCGACTTTACCATCGAGTATTCCGCTCATTGTTCTGGCTCCTCGTAGTCATGCGGCGCGGGCCGCGGTCGTTGTGGTGCGACGATTAATTGCCGCGAGTTACGGTGCTCTCGATGGCCGGCCCGACCCGCACGAAAAGCCGCGACGCGAATTTCCACTGCTCGCCCTTTTTCACGTACTCGTCTTCGTAGTAGCCCGATCCGATCCATTCCATGTTGCGCGAAAAGCTTCTGAGCTCGACGTAGCATCGTCCGGTCGCGCGGCCCGGTCCGGCCAGATCGACGATGTGGTTGTGGATGTACGGGCGTGGGTTGAGTTCACCAAGCGCGCCTTCGTACATCTTGCGCAACTCGGCATGGCCCTTTTGCGTGACCGAGCGTTCGCGCCCTTTGACGGTGAACGTGCCGTCGTCGCTGAACAGCGCGATCAGGCCCGACAGGTCGCCGCGCCATACACAATCGCAGTATCGAACCGGCAGCTCGCGAATCGCCTCGCGGTCCGACAGCTCGGCCAGAAGTTCGTCGTTGCTCTTCATGATACGTCCTCCCCCGTGCGCCTGAATGCGGTTGGTGCCGAGGCTTTCCCGGCGACGGCGCGGGATTGTAGCATCGGATGGGCAAAACAGGGCACCGGCCCGGAGGGGCGTTTTCGCATGGCCAGGAAGACTTGGATCGAAGTGGCACTGAACGGCGCCTGGACGCGGCGGGTGCAACCGCGCATCCCCGTCACTGCCGACGAGATTATT
>Ga0074044_10003173_pt1 | contig 14085 bp, 7 predicted proteins | sample BogForMeECP23OM1_FD_94443 | JGI IMG/M metagenome (GOLD analysis project Ga0074044, IMG submission 94443) | Bog forest soil microbial communities from Calvert Island, British Columbia, Canada - Bog Forest MetaG ECP23OM1 | ecosystem: Environmental > Terrestrial > Soil > Wetlands ... | reverse complement strand
CGTAGGCGCGAACTGGAAGTTCGTATTGTCGCCGGTGATGATCAGGAACGGGCGCCCCGAGCCAACCTCGACGATGGGCGCAACCGTCCAGTTGCTGAAGAATTTCCTGGCAAAGCCGTCCCCACCAAGCTTTCCCGACTGATAAACGCCGCTGAATACAAAACGATGGCGCTGGTCGAACAATGAGTTAGAGCGCTCCAGTTGAGGATAGTAGCTGTCCTGAGGCGCCAGCGGCGACTGCAAGTCAGTCGAGTCGTCAAGCGTGTGCGAGAAGCTGTACGACGCCAGAAACTCGTAGTGATTCCTGAAGCGCTTGCGCAGGTTGGCGGTAAAGCCGTTGTAAACCGAGCTCCCGTTGGAATAGTTGGCATCCATATCGCCGAAGGGAACGCAGTTGGCCAGCGTGGCGGGATTACAAGCGGTGCTGAGGCCCTCGGCTCCGAGAATCTGCTGCGCCAAGGCCACGCAGGGCGCGCCCGCGGTGGGAAGCAATGCGCCGGCAATCGCCGGATTCAGTCCGGAAGGCCGGAAAAAATTCGTCAGTGCTGCGGAGACCCACGGCATCCCGCTGGGATTGACCCCACAGGGAGCCGCACCGGTGCCGACGCCCAGTGGCCCGGCTGCTGCATTGGAAGTGGGATCAGTCAAAGCCACCTGCCAGTTTTTCACCAGCAAATCCCCGCGTACGGTGTTGGCATTGATGGGCCGGTTCAGGTGCCGTCCGCCGTTGAAGTTGTAAGCAAGGCTCAAAGCGAAACCGCCGCCCAAATCCTGCTCGAAAGTCAGGTTCGCCTGTTGCGAGTAGGCGTAAACAAAGTTCTTGGATTGCGGATAGCCGAATGGCTGAAACGCCAGCGGGAAGAAGGTCGAAGGATTCAGGTAGTTCTGGTTCACGAAGAGAAAGGGATTCGCCGGGGAGTTTCCCGTAAAGGGCGCGGGATTAAACCGCTGCCCGCTGGCCTGATACCCAGGAACGGTGGGCAGGCAGTTCGGCGTGTTCAGAATCCCCTGAAAAATGTTGGTTCCGTTTAAGCTGCCGGGGCCCGGCGCCACGCCCGGGCTGCACGGGGCTCCAATCGGAAACAGCAACTGCCCGCTCTTGGACCCATCCGAAGCATCGCCCAAAAAATAAAGACCGAGCAAAGGATGATCGTAGAACATCCCGTAGGACGCGCGCACCACCGACTTGCCGTTCCCCTTCGGGTCCCAAGCCAGGCCAATGCGCGGTTGCACATTGTTGGTATCGGTCTTAATGCCTTTCTGCAGGCCCAGCGAATTGTAAGCCGCCAGTGCCAACGGATCCGGGGGAGCAAACTGCGGCGGGAACTCCACGTCGTAACGCACGCCCAGGTTGAGCGTAAAGGTGGGCGACACTCTCCACGAGTCCTGGAAGTAAACTCCCAGAGGCTTATTGGAGAACGAGTCGTGAGGATTGCCAATCCCCTGAATCAAGTCCTGGGGCACGCCCAAGCCATAAGCTTGTATCCCAGAGAGGCCAGGGATCGCTTGCTGCAAGCTCGGTGGCAGCGAATTGAAAATTGCACTGGGAATCACTTCGCCGGCACTCAGGCTGCCAAAGTCATACACGCCGCCGTAGTTCACGGTAAACGTCGCCGTAATCGGAATGTAGTTGAAGTCGACGCCAAACTTCATGCCGTGCTGCCCACGAGTCCAGGAGAAATTATCTGTGAACTGGTAACGTTGTTCGGTGCGCTGAATATACGAATAAGGTTCGCGGCCGAAGTACGCGAACCCAGGAATATTCACTCCCACATCCGACCCACCGGGTGCACTCGAGTAAAAATAGGACAACCCTCTCCGGGCATACTGGAAACGAAACTCATTAACCTTATTGTTGCCAATAGTCCATGTGTCCTGAAACACTCCCGCCACGTCGCGATAAGTCTGCTGCGAGGTCCTCGAGTACGAGTTCTGCCCGAAAGTCTGATTCTCACCATTCACTTCAATCCCAGTCACCGTGCTGGGGCTGACGTTCCCCCGCATCGTGATCCGATTGTTGGTGTTGAAGTTGTGATCGAGCCGCAGCGAGTACAGGCTCGTACCCTCGAAAACAGGGAAGTTCCCCACCTGCGCATTCAACGTCTGGAACGCCGCTGGCAAACCGTTGCACAGCGTGTTGCCGGAATTGCAGGAACTGGGGAACTGAGTCAACGGGCTGGTTCCGTTCGTCGGAACTGGAATTGCCCCGAGTTGCGCCAGCAATCCAAACGACTGCGGATAAGATCCATTCAACGCAATCGCAGAAGAACCGCCCGCCAAAAATGCGTATTGCTGCAGCAGCGGCTGTAGCGCGGGCGGCAGTGGACTGCTCAGAAACGCAGCCTGTTGCGGCGTGACCTCGATATTGAAAGTCCCCGGAGGCGCCAGTCCGGGAGCGAAAATGTTGGTTGCATCAAAAGGAACCAGTCCAAAGTTGTCCTGGCCAATACTCGCAAACCCCGTCTCATGCCGCCGCGTAACTTCGTAAGCGAAGTAATAATAAGTCTTATCTTTTTTGATCGGCCCGCCAAACGCCGTTCCCGCCTGCACCCGCGTATAAGCCGGTTGGGACACATTGCTGAAAGGGTTCGTGGCCTGGATGTATCGATTCCGCAGGTAGCCGTACACATCGCCGTGGAACTCATTTGATCCGGACCGGGTAATGATGTTGATCACACCTCCCGAGGCCTGCCCATACTCCGCCGCATAACTATTGGTAACGATCTGGAATTCCTGCACCGCCTCTTGCGACACCGTGGAGCGCACCCCGTTGGTCGAATTGTCAATCGCATTTGCGCCATCCACATTCACCAGATTTGACCGCGCCCGCTGCCCGCTTATGTTCAGCCCCGACGTGGGCGCCGCTCCAATGTCGGGAGCGTTGTCCCGCAGCACCTGCGAATCCGTCAACGCGAAGTTAATGTAATTACGGCCGTTGATGGGAAGGTTATCGATGGCCTTCTGCTCAATCGTGTCGGTGGTCGAAGTGCGGCTCGTTTCGATCAGTTCCGCAGCAGCGCTGACATTGACCACCACCTGCGCACCCGCGAGCGAAAGCGTGATGGGCAAGTCCGCCACCTGCCCCACCGTGATGACCACATTCTCAACCGTAGTTTTCGCGAAGCCCGGCGCTTCCACCGTGACCTGATAGGTACCGGGCGGCAGCAACAGAACCCCATACTCGCCCCGGCCGTTCCCAGTCCCGGCACGCTCCAAACCTTTCGCTTGATCGCGCGCCGTAACCGTGGCATTAGTCACCAGGCTGCCCTTGGGATCTTTCACCGTGACGTGCAGATCGCCAGTAGACGCGCCTTGACCGAAGCCGAATGTGGTTATCCCCAGCAGCAGGACCATTAGCGTGACGAGCTTTCGCATTGTCATAGAATTTTCTCCATAAAAGATGTCGGAACGAGGGAGAGGCACAGGGTTTGCGGGCAGAAGGACACAGCCAATCCGAATTCGTCGGCAGGCTCGAGGGCAAACATTGTTCAGAAGGCGCGCTCGGCTGCTTTGTACATCAAGCCACAAGCAGAAAGCAAGCTGGATTACTGAGGAGCATCGTATTGGTTAAATGTAGGCGGAAGCTCAATGTAGGCACGAGCGTCCCCGCTCGTGCGCTCTCCTTTGTGGACCTTCGTGTCCTTCGTGGTTAATGCAGTTCAAAATGCTAGAACCACGAAGGTCACAAAGGCACACATAAGGAGCCCTGCTTGGGACGTGTACTCAGCAGAAGATTCCCCTAAGTTGAGAGGCAGGTTTCGGCGAGACCCTTCCTACCGACGCCAATGCAATCGCTGTCACTTCCCACCATCGATTCCAAAATCGAAAAGCGAAACATCCCCCATGGCCTGCAAAACTCCTCCAAACAAAAAGCCGTATTCACCCGGCCCCAGATCGTTCTTCAGCTGCACTTTGTAAATGTCCGGAGCTACCTTTTCGTAGTCGAATGGAATAAGTTCTTTCGCCTCAACCGTCGCCGTGACACTGCCTTTAGCCGGAATTTGCCGTTCGTTTTTCTTGCTCTCCAGATGCACCAGAATGAACCCGTTCGGCGTGGTAGAAGGTCGAAAGGCAGTTTCCGAATAACCACTGGCGCTCGCGTCCGGAGGAGCAAAGTAAAAGTAGAAAACCAGGCGTCCACCCGGCAACCGAAGGCGCGCCTTGCTCCCATAAATCATGGACTTCCACTTGATACCCCCTCCGCCAAACCCGCCGCCGAAGATTCCTCCGCCTCTACCCGAACTGGCCGACCGCCCGGCGGCTGGCGCCTGCTCCAACTGAATCAATTGATGCGTATTTCCCGTTTGTTCAAAACAGTAGATTCCCGGCTCGTGCCGCGTAAGAGGGTTGCTCGGGTCGCTCGGTGCCTTGACTTCCGGCGCTGCAGCGGTGGCTGTCGCCTCCTGCTTTTGCGGTGGGGGTGGTAGTTCTGCCGGCAGCAACTTAGCCGCTACCGTGTTGGTTTCTCCGGCAGTGAGTTCAACGTTGATCTCAAAGCTTTGGTATCCCGCCAATGTAAGCCGTACCAGATGGGGACCCGGCGCCAAGCCGCTGACCTTGAGAGTCCCGCCTGCGCTGGTTTGGCCGCGGCGCTCGTCGTCAACATATACCTCCGCTTGCCCGGGCTTGGCATTGATGACCAGCACGGGAGGCGATGCCGGTGGCGCTGGCGGCGCTTTCACCTCCCCTGGTTTCGCCGGCGCCAATTTTCGCATCAGGTCCAACAGTTCTGGAGTGGCTCCGGCTTGGGTCAGGTCCTTTTCGATCTCTGGCGTTAAAGAAAAGCCGATCCCATACTTGTTCACCAGGTACTGAACCCGCGCTGCCGGATCTTCTTTGAGCAGCTTGATTACCTGATCTTTGGAGAGGCCCTTCGGCGCTTCTTGACTCCCCCCAGTGACCGCCAGCCCAAACAAGCAGAGCAACGCGGCGAAAAGAACTACGCGCTGACGGCCCTTCATTGGCCGGGTGTCACCCCGCCGTAAGCAAGATCGCTGACCTGATAAATCCATGAAAGTTCCTCCATCGAGTGACGCAGAACCGCCCCCGGAAATTTGTCCGCGCATGACCGGTCAGTGGATAAGCTCATTCTCATGGGCAATCCGATTCTGCAAAAGCCGGATGTGTCGCTGCAAAGCCGCATCCGACGGGTTCAGCCGAGCCGCTTGCTCGTATTCGTTCAATGCGTCCTCAAACCTGCCTTCGTCTTGGTCATTCTTCGCCCGTATGAGGGCCGCAGCCAACGCCCGATTCTTGCTCGCAGCATCTGCCTGCGCCTTAGCACGTACCGCTGGAACCTTGGGTTTCTCTTGAGTCGGGTTCGTTTCTGTCGAACTATCGGAGTTCGCATCGGACTGCGTTGCCGGCTGAGTTGAAGTCTTCGTCGCTTCAGCACCGGCCGTGGCTGTCGGCGTCGACGTCATCGCTTGAGCCGCACCCGTGCCCGCCGCCGGAGGAGTCGAACCCGCGCCGCTTCCCGCGGGAGCGGCTGTCTGCGTCGCAGCTGAATCCCCGCTCGGAACCGCCGCTGGCATCGCGGACGTGGCCGGCTGCACCGGGCGTTTCGTATTCAAATTAAAGAAGACAATGCCAGCCGCAATCAACACGGCTGCGGCCACAACCGTCCCCCAAATGATCCATGCGCGAGATGCCCGCGATCCCGTCTCGCCCGCCTCAACCTCAAGCAAAGCCCGTGCCGGAGTGGAGTCTCGAATAAACGTGGGCGCCAAATCCAGTTGAAGACTCTGATCTCGGTTCGCAGGCCCGCCCCCGGACGCCCCCGGAGGAAACACGCGAGTCGCAGCCGGCGACCACGCCTGTTGTTGCGCGCGCTGGATCTCTGCGACCAGGTGCAAGGCGCTCTCCGGGCGATTCTGCGGATCCTTTTCCAAACAGCGCATTGCTACCGCGGCAACCGCGGGAGGTATCGGCAAGTCAGGACGCGCCTCCCACAGCGGCTTCGGCGGCGTTTGGACGTGAGCCAGCATCCACTGCACACTGGTGTCGGCCTCGAGCGGCAGCCCCTGCACCAACATTTCGTACATCACCACACCCAGCGAGTAAACATCGGAGCGGCCATCCAGTTGGTCTCCTCGCAGGCCGCGCGCTTGCTCGGGTGACATATACGCGGGAGTCCCAATCACGCTGCCCGTACCCGTAAGCGTGTGGTGGCTGGAGGCGCCATCGTTGAGATACGATTCCTTCACTTTGGCAATGCCGAAGTCCAGTACCTTGGCCGTTTCCGGTTCGCCCGGAGACCCGGGGTGGGCCACCAAAAAGATATTTGCCGGTTTAATGTCGCGGTGCACAATGCCCAGCCGATGGGCCGCATCCAGCGCCTTCGCAACCTGCGAAATAATCGAGCACACGCGCTCCGCCGCCATCGGAGCTTCGGTGCGAATCACCTCTTTCAGGCTGCGTCCCTCAATGTATTCCATCACGATGAACGGCCGGCCATCCTCGGCCTCATCAATGTCTTCCACCCGAACCGCGTTGGCATGCTGCAGCTTGCGCGTCAACACCGCTTCGTGCATGAACCGCTTCACAAAACCCTGATCGCCGGCAAGCTCGGGACTCATGACTTTCAGGGCCCGTAGTTCGTCGAAGCGAGTATGGACCGCCTTGTACACCACGGCCATGCCACCCTCGCCGATCTTCCCCAAAATCCTGTATTTGCCCCGCACCACGGTGCCTTCCTGCCATCCATGAATTTCAACCAGAGGTGTGCCGTCTCGCGGACAGTGCGTGTAGTTAGCGGGATGATTGCTTCCGCAATTCGGGCAGGCTTTCATTTCGAATGACCGCCTGTAAGCAATACTGGTTCGGCCCTTCGTTACTCGCGAAAGGCATCGTGCTCAAATTTACTTAAGGGCGCCTAAGCTGGCCACAACCGGATGCGCCAGGTTCTCCGAGGGACTCGGCTGAACCGGTTTCTAGCGGGCGATTCCCAGTTCCAGCCTCAAGGCAGATGGCATTGTACACCTGCTTCATCCCCCAAGGAATCTACTCTCCATGACAGGGGGACACTCGAAGATATCGCCACGACATGCACCTGATTTTGGGTGGAGCAGCGCTTCCATAGTACTAAGCCGTCATCCTGAGCAACGCGAAGGATCTATGCATTCTGTTTGCATCCCCGGGCCTTGCGCGCCGCATAGAACGACGCGTGCGGACCTATATCGCGTATTTTAGGGGCACACACCAGCCCAGAGAGATAGTGACAATGACTCGAAAAGAGTTTCAACACCATTGCGCCCCCCTTCTCATTGACGGTCTTCTCCCAACCAGATAATCTATCTCATACAGCATTATCCGCAGGATAATGTCCGCTCGTTGAGAATTTGACCAAGGCAAGGACACCACGCGGAACGGCAAACACGTTCAGCCGCAAAGCGGCGGAAGAATGCAGCCCACAGCGCAAGCTGTGGGTAGGCAGCAAGAACCGCAGGGCGGGGCGAAAGAAATGGTCATGGCGACTCAGACAGTTCCGAAACGGAACCACTCAGCCGCCCTAACCCCAATGTTGTCTAGATTTTGCGTATAACTCCTTTAAACTCAGAGATCTAGCACATAGTGATAAAATAAAGTGCTTGTTTTCAATATTTTGAACAAAATAGGGGGGAGGGGGGGTACCCTGATTATAAACAGTAAACTCCGTCCCAAAATGGGCCAAAAGGGGAAGAAATCAGCGCCCGAATGCAGCTTCGAAGATGAAGCTTTGGAGTACGGCTGTCGTTCCTCTCAGCCCGTGCGATTGATGCCGGAGCTCTCTTCCTTAGCCGTTCTTAAGGCCCAGGCCATGCGAGGCGTATTGTGGGCAATGCCAAAACGCCCGCGAGCATCCAGCAAAATCATGCCGCCGTGGCCATTCAAGCGCGCCTTCAAATAGTTGACCGCCTCGGCCGCCACCCACTCCGGCAAGTTGCCCGAGGCCACGCGGTCGGCCGCCCACTTGGCCAGCACCAGTTTCATGATGGGCTCGCCCCATCCCGTGGTCGAGGCCGCCGCGGTTTTGTTGTCGGCGTAGCATCCGCACCCGATCAACGACGAATCTCCCAGGCGGCCGGGAGCCTTGTTGAGCGTGCCTCCGGTCGAAGTCGCCGCGGCGATGTCGCCATTGCGGTCGAGCGCGACCGCGCCCACGGTGTCGTGCGAGACCGTCGCCGCAAACAGATCCGGCTTCTGCTCCCCGGCGTGAGCTTGAAATTCGCGCAGGCGCTCCACCTCGCGCGGAATGATCAGGTCTTCGTTCTTGCACAGCGGGATGCCGTGCTCAGCCGCGAATCGTTCCGCGCCCTCGGCGACGAAATAAACGTGCGGGCTCTCACTCAGGATCTTGCGGGCTGCACGTACCGGGTTGCGCAGATGTTCCACGCAGCCTACGCCTCCGGCGCGCAAGGTGGCGCCCTCCATGATCAGAGCGTCAAGTTGCACCTTGCCTTCGCGATTGAGGAAGCTGCCGCGTCCGGCATCGAAGGTCTCGTCATCTTCCATGACCACGACCGCTTCCTCGACCGCGTCCAGCGCGGAGCCGCCACGATGCAGCACTTGCCAGCCCGCGGCCATGGCCTTGCGCACTCCATTGAGATGCGCCTCGACCATGTCATCCGGAATGGCCCAGGCGCCGCCATGGACCACCACCACAGGATCAATCGACAAAGAAAAGTCCTCCGCTGAAAATGATCGATCAGTCTAACACCGCGAGAAAAGCATGGGCCACCCATAGCCCGGGCGTGGACGCTGGTGCCTACATTTTGTCCGACACCAGCATTTGCTCGACGATCTCGGCGAGCACGCGACTGGCTTCCGCATCAATGGGCCCTTGCGTCGCCTGCTGGAACTTGTTTGCCCGCTCCTTTTGATCAAGGTAATAAACGACCGCGGGCAGAATCCGACGAACTTCGTCGCACAGCGCACGCAAATGCATCAGGGCGTCGACATCCAGGTCATTGCTCTGCGCTTTGCTCTGTGCTTTGCTCTGAACCCCGGATTGCAATTTGGATATTTCCGCGACCAACTGCTGGATGTCAGTCTTCCAGTGATTGAATTCGGTTTCATACTTCAGGAAGTACTCGGCGTCGCCCACGATCAGCAACTCCAGCGTTTTCAAATCAGCCGGCGTCAGCGGTTTTCCTGATTTCAGTTTTGGCAATAACGACGCAAAGTCCATCCTGGACTGAAAGGCTTCTCGGGCCTGCCCTTCAAGTTCTTCGAGTTGGTCGCCCAACGCGCCATAATTATCGCTGGTTTCAGCCTGGGCACAGCGGGACGCGAGTTCGATTGTCTTTTGAATCTTTTCGCTGAGCTGCGGGACATCCCCCATAGAGTCACCTCTGATGCCCGAATAGTCTAGCATTTGGACATTGCATCCGGCCGCCACTCCCGAATTGAGAAGAGGCTACAGCAAACATTTCGCGGGAGATGTATGTAGCGGGGAATATTAGGTGCACGCGCAAGCATTTTTTTATTGACTCTCATGTAGGGCCGTACTAATCTCTGGCGCACTTCTGGCTGCCGCCACTCAGCCAGTGATTTCCGCGCTACCTTCGCTGAGCTGTATGCGCTGGGCTGAGTTGTGGAAAGCCGAGACGCACTTCGCTCCCGTGTAGAAAAATCGCGGTGGGAAACCTCCGCGCTGAAAGGTAAGACGATTGGAGCATGCTCCATGACTGGATGCAGCTTCGCGCGCTACTCGTGTGCCTGAAGCTGTAAACCCAAAAACCCCTTTAGCCGCCATGCTTTTTGCGGATCCGCTTGGTGGTCTGCGTGGCGGAAATCCCCCAGGGAACTTTGTGGGACGCCGATCAAGGAGAAGCGATGAGGAATTCGCGAGACAGAGGAGGAATTGTGATCAACACAGCTAAGCTCGTAGCAGTTTCAACCCTAACGGTGCTGTTCCTCGCGGGGATGGCATTCGCCCAAACCGACCCAGGAGTGCAGAGCGGCAACCGCGGCACCGGCGCCACGATCATTACCAGTGACCCGAACGGCTTCCTGCCGTTTTTCACGGACGGTCAGGCGCGCTTCGGGGCGGTGGAGTCGGTTTCCAACAGCCAGTCCGGCAACAACGGTCTGGGACCGCGGTTTAACTCGAATAGCTGCAGTTCATGTCACGCGCAGCCTGCAGTGGGCGGAACTGGCGCCGCAGTCAATCCGCAATTCGCCTTTGCGGGCAGCTCGTTGGCCCCTAAAGACGCGACCCCGTATTTTGTTACCGCCAATGGACCCACCCGGGAAGCCCGGTTCCCGTTCTTCTTTAACGCGAACGGCACCGCCAACACCAGCAATCCCAATGGCGGAGTGGAAGACCTGTTCACGGTTAGCGGCCGCAGCGATGCCGGCAGCTGCAGTCTGCCGCAGCCCAGCTTTGCTGCTGCGCAGCAAGCGAATGACATCATCTTCCGCATTCCCACGCCGGTGTTTGGCGCGGGCTTGATAGAGAACCTCGATGATTCCACGCTGTTGACCAATCAGGCAAACAATCTCAACAACAACTTTGGCGTTGCCGGTACCTTCAACCATAACGGCAACGACGGCACCATCAGCCGTTTCGGCTGGAAGGCACAGAACAAGTCTCTGCATATCTTTGCGGGTGAGGCCTACAACGTGGAGATGGGCATCACCAACGAGCTGTTCACCCAAGATCGCCCGCTGCCTGGGGAAGACGGCAGCGGCGGTACCGGCCTCACAGGGCTGCCATCGAACTGCCTGAATCTGTCGGGAACGGGTTATCCGGAAGACACATCCAACCCCAAACAGACGCCGAACGCAGCGGTTCTGGATGACGTCTCCGCGTTTGCCAACTTCATGCGGTTCCTGGCTCCGCCGCCAACCGGAACGGTGGTGCTGAATGGAACGCAGGTCTCCCAATCGACGATTAATACCGGCGGCCAGTTGTTCAGCGCCATCGGCTGCGCGACCTGCCACAATGCGAGCCCAGGTACGACACAGGTGTCGAACTTCGTTCCGGCGCTGAGTAAAGCCCCGGTGAATGCGTTCTCGGATATTGAGATCCATCATATGGGCACCGGCTTGGCGGATAACGTCTCGCAAGGCGGTGCGGGCGGTGACCAGTTCCGCACGGCTCCGTTGTGGGGCTTGGGGCAGCGCATCTTCCTGCTACACGATGGCCGCACTATCAACCTGAACGCGGCGATCGAAGCCCACCAGGGCAATGGCAGCGAAGCTACCAACGTCGAGGAAACTTTCGATAGCCTTAGTGCCACCCAGCAGCAGGAAATTTTGGACTTCCTGCGCTCGCTGTAACTTCGCTATGCGTTTTCTGGCGAGACACCAAAGTGTCTCGCCAGGATTTTCCGGGAACCACATGGGCGTGGACGTCCGCGCCCACATTGGCAACAGGAGAAATATGCAGCGTCGACTTTTGTATTCTTTAGTCGTCATCGCGTTCTTCGTATCGCTGTTGGCTAGGGTACAAGATGCCCAAGCGCAAAATGCTCCCAAGAACGGCGGCGATTTTTCCAACAATACGCAGCCCCTGACGAAGGTGCCGACGGGAGTTATTCTGGTCAAGGGAGCGTGGTCGAGCGCGAGTGATTCCGTGACTCCCGTGCCGGAAGGCGGGAACGTGACCAACAATGTATTCCGCGATCAGTATTTCGGAATGACCTACGTTCTGCCCAAGGATTGGACTGAAAAATACAAGGGCCCGCCTCCGTCGGATAGCGGCCGCTATGTGCTGGCGCAGATCCGGCCTGCGGACACCTTCAAAGGGCCGGCTCGCGGCAGTATCCTCGTCGCCGCCGACGACATGTTTTTTACCACGCTGCCTGCGGCCAACGCGCTCGAACTCGTCAACTACTCCAAAGACAATTTGCAAGCTGACTACAAATTGGAGCTATCCCCTACGGCGACCAAAATTGGGGGCCGTCCCTTTACCTTTTTTTCTTATTGGTCTCCTATTGCCGAGCTGCATTGGTATGTTCTGGCGACCGAAATCCGCTGCCACGCGGTGCAGGTCGTGCTCACCAGCCGTGATACGAAACTACTGGAGAGCTTAATGCTGGACCTGAACAAGATGGAGTTGCCCGCGGAAGCCAATCCCACGGCGGGGACGGGCGGCGGCGATGTGCCAGTGTGCATTAAGGATTATGCCAGCGGCGAAAACGTGATTGCGCGCGTGGATCCGGTTTTTACCGAGCACAGGTTCAACGCAGTTCCGGTTCGAATCATCATTGATAAAGAGGGCAAGGTAAAACACATTCACTTTCTCAGCGCATTTCCCGATCAGACAAAAGCCATTACCGACGCCTTCAAACAATGGAAATTCAAGCCGTACTTGCGTGACCGGCATCCGGTGGAGGTAGAAACCGGAATCATGTTCGGGCGCGGGCCCCGTCCGGCGACACCTGCAGCACAGAATGTAGCGACTGATTAGCCGCCGCTCGAATCCATTAAGTCAAAAGCCTGATTAGTAAAGCGACGGACGCGATGACCCTCCCAAAAGCGACGTGTTGAGCGTGCCAATGGTGTGGGTTCCTTCGTTGCCGCCCCAGGCGAACAGGAAAAACACTTGCGGGAAGCCGCCGGCTCGGAGAGTGAGTCCGGTGGCGAAGCTGTGTTTGAGATTTTGGAAGTCGACGTCACCGCGGGTTAACCCGACTTTGCCCTGATCTGCCATAAAGTTGAACCCGAGCGGCCCCCAAATGGAGTGCTCGAAACTTTCGCGCAGCAGCAGCAGATTGGGTGCGCGGAAGCGATAGTCCTGGTAGCTGCTGAGCGCGGGGTTGCCGTTGATGTCAGAGCCGCCCAGCGTAGGTTGAAAGTAGAACGGTACGACGCTGCCGGCGGAGGCGATCGACTCGGATATCAGTAGACGCAGGCCGATCGTTCCATTGCGGTTTCGAGAGTAAGGGATCGGCGGGCACTTCTGGGCTCCCACGGCAGGCGCGCACTCATCTGGTCCGTTGGTGTCCTTGGGCGCTGCCGATTGCGAATGACTGTATAGCGGGACCTCGTGGTCGAGGTCGACCGTCCAGCGGCGGAAGGAATATGTGGAATCCGCGGGCGCAAAGAACTGCTGGAAGTTGACCAGGTAGTTGAACTGGAGGTGGTCATTGAAGAGCGTGGGCTTAAGGCGGAATCCCTCGCCTATTTGCACGAAGCCGGGTTGACTCGCCAGTCCGGGTGCGGTCGCGTTGTTATACAGCTGTTCGATGGAGGGAGTCGATCCTCCAGGATTGCCTCGAATGTTGACGAAGCGCCCGTTGACCTCACCGAGCAGCGAAAGATTAAGACTGCGGATGGCTGGCCACTCGGTCAGCGGCTTGATGGCGTTCGCGCCTGCGATGGTCTGTTGCATGCCGAAGACGGTTTTGCCTGTCTCTAATGTCGAGGGACCAAGGCCGAAGTAGAACAACTGGTTCAGCGCAATAGCCTGCGCATAAACGTTGAAGACGGTATACGGATGAACCGCCAGGTTGCTTTTTGCGGGCTTTCCTGTGGGATTGGTGACGACCGTGATGTGCTGAACCGGCGTGTGGATGATCTTCATGTATCCGCCGGCCCGCCAGGAGGCACTGGTGGCGCCGACACCGTCGAAGTCCCAACTGATCCGCCAGCTTTCATTGGGTGTGTAGTGAGTGACGAACGCAAGGCCGAATCCGAAGCCGTTTTGTGGAGCGATACTGCCGAGCGCGAGGTGTATGGGATGATCGGTGGCAAATTCCTCGGCGCAGTTGAAAAATCCCTTGAAGCTGAACGCGCAGCTTTCCTTGATGTGTTCGCTCTCGCGCCGGAAGTCGGATTGAAGCTGGGTTTCCCTGGGCGCGGGTGATGTGTTTTCCTGGGCCAAAGCCGATCCGCCTGCCAGCAAAAGGACAATCAAGAAATGCCATCGCATACGTACTCCTTTACGACTTCTTCCTTTTGGGCTTCGTTCGTGATTTCGCACTGGCCTCTCCGGCGGCGGCGATATCGAACCGGACTCGTTTGGCGCCTTCGGGATGCAATCGCGCCGTCACTTTCCTGATGTAGTCTGCGGCTTCGCCCTCGGTCTTGATCTCGTTGATGTAGATGCCTGAGTGTCGCGAGGGTGGAAATTTCCTTTCCACCTCTTGCAGGTGG
>Ga0074044_10003172_pt1 | contig 14092 bp, 14 predicted proteins | sample BogForMeECP23OM1_FD_94443 | JGI IMG/M metagenome (GOLD analysis project Ga0074044, IMG submission 94443) | Bog forest soil microbial communities from Calvert Island, British Columbia, Canada - Bog Forest MetaG ECP23OM1 | ecosystem: Environmental > Terrestrial > Soil > Wetlands ... | reverse complement strand
TTGCCAAGTGCTAATTGCCAGGTGCTTGGTTAGAATGATTGATGACCCCATTCATCATGCGACGTATGGATATTCCAGAAACCATTCATTTCGAGAAGACGAGAGAATATCGCAAGGGCCGGTTCACAATCAGCACCGATCGCGAACTGATTGATTTGGACGTCGTGCACGGCTTTTTGACCGAATGTTATTGGGCCAAGGGGATCCGACGCGACATCGTCGCCCGTTCCATCGAGAATTCGCTGTGCTTCGGAGTTTATATGGAGGGCAAGCAAATCGGGTTTGCACGCGTGATCTCCGACTACGCGACCTACGCGTATATTGGAGACGTATTCGTGCTGGAATCGTTCCGCGGTCGCGGTCTGGGAAAATGGCTGATGGAATGTATCATGCAGCACCCTCGCTTGCAGGGATTGCGCCGCTGGAGTCTGGTCACCCGAGACGGCCACGGACTGCACGCGCAGTTCGGGTTCGAGCTCCTGAAGAAGCCTCAGAACTACATGGAGCTTCACCGGTCGGACGTTTACCAGCACATCGAAGGCTAGTACGCTGAATTTTTCCGGAGATTGAAATGAAAAACAACATGTCGCGCCCGCTCTACGAAGCGGATCCAGAAGTGGCTGCCGCCATTGACAGCGAGGTCCGCCGCCAGCACGAAGGATTGGAACTGATTGCCTCGGAAAATTTCGTCAGCGAAGCCGTGCTGGAAGCTATGGGCTCGGTGTTCACGAACAAGTACGCTGAAGGCTATCCCGGCAAGCGCTATTACGGAGGCTGCGAATTTGCCGACATCGTGGAGAGCCTCGCACGCGACCGCGCCAAGCAACTTTTCGGGGCGGAGCACGCCAACGTGCAGCCCCACGCCGGATCGCAAGCCAACATGGAAGCCTACTCCGCGGTGCTGCAGCCCGGGGATACCATTCTCGGTCTGAATCTGGCGCACGGCGGCCACCTTACCCACGGGCACCATCTCAACTTCTCCGGAAAAACCTATCGCATCGTCCCCTACGGCGTGACCAAGGAAACTGAGACCATCGATTATGACGACTTGGAGAAGCTTGCCGAAAAAGAGCGCCCGAAAATGATTATCGGCGGCGGTAGCGCCTATCCCCGCATCATCGATTTCGCGCGCATGCGGCAAATCGCCGACAAAGTTGGCGCGCTCTATTTGGTCGACATGGCGCACTTTGCCGGTCTGGTCGCGGGCGGCGTGCATCCGTCGCCAGTTCCGCACGCGCACATTGTGACTTCCACGACGCACAAAACGTTGCGCGGACCACGCGCAGGAATGATTTTGTCCAAACAGGAGTTCGCAGCCGCGATTGATAAAGTGGTATTTCCGGGGATGCAAGGTGGACCACTCGTACATATTATTGCCGCGAAGGCAGTCTGCTTCCGCGAAGCCATGCAGCCCGATTTCCGCGATTACTCCCGGCAGGTTGTGGCGAACGCAAAAGTGTTGGCCGAGACACTGGCTGCGGAAGGCTTCCGCATCATTTCCGGCGGCACAGACACCCACCTCATGCTGGTCGATGTGTTTTCCAAAGGTATGCTAGGCAGCGAGGCGGAAAAGGCGCTGGACCAGGCCGGCATCACCGTCAACAAGAACGCCATTCCGTTTGACACCAACCCACCCATGAAACCCAGCGGCATCCGCATTGGCACGCCGGCCCTGACCACGCGTGGCATGAAAGAAGGCGAAATGCGGCAGGTTGGCAGGTGGATATCCGAGGCGCTGCATCAACGCACGGATGCCGCCGTACTGGGAAGAATCCGCAAGCAGGTGCTCGCTCTGGCCGATACGTTCCCACTATACCCGGAGCGCAGAGCTAAGGCCGAAGTAAGAGCTTGAGAAGCTCCTTGGCCACGGATCTTCGCAGATCAACACGGATAGGGCTTTGAACACGAGGGATACCTGAGGTTGCACTCTATCAAGATCAAGAATTACTTTGTGTTCCTTCGTGTCCTTTGTGGTTAAATCACTGCGTGAAGGTCGCCATTGACATCCGGCGGATGACCGAGTTCGGTGTCGGCACCTATACGCGCAATGTGACGCGGGCGCTCGCCCGGCTAGATGACGCAAACGAATATTTTCTCATCGGCTCACCACAGAAGATAGCGGAGATCGGTCCGCTTCCGTCCAACTTTCAAACGATCGCTCTGCTGGACGACGGAAACACTGCGAAAGGCTATATGGAATGTCGCGCCATTCTCAAGCGTTTGCATTGCGACCTGGTGCACATCCCGTACCTCTTCTGGATGCCGCGCAGTTTACCCTGTCCGTACGTGATGACTGTCCATGACGTTCTGGAGCACATGTATCGCGCCCATGATCGCTCCAGCCTGAGACGCTCGCTGCATTTTCATCTCACGCGCCGCGTGCTGAAAGGGGCAGCACGAATTTTAGCCGTCTCCAAGTACACCAAGAGCGACATCGAAAAGTTATTCGGCATCCCGGGCTCCCGCATTGAAGTCGTGTACAACGCCATTGACGAGCGCTTTCTGCGCGGTCACGCCTCTGACGCCGACCGGCAGGTTCTCGCTGAACGCTACCTGGTCACTTATCCCTTTCTCCTTTATGCCGGCCGTATCAGTCCGCATAAGAATCTGGTACGGATCATCGAAGCGTTTTCGGCGTTGAAAGCTGAACTGGAAAAGGAAGGAAAGTTCCCAGATCTGAAGCTGATCATCATCGGCGACGAACTTTCGAAGCACCCCGACTTGCGCCGCACCGTCATCCGCGGCGGCGTGCAAAATGACGTCCGTTTCATGGGATTCGTTCCCATTGAAATGTTGCGCGTGTTCTACGACGTGGCCAAGATTTTCGTCTTCCCGTCTCTTTACGAGGGTTTTGGACTGCCGCCGCTGGAAGCCATGGCCCATGGCACTCCGGTCATCACCTCCAACACCTCGTCGTTGCCCGAGGTAGTGGGCAATGCAGCGGTGCTGGTGAACCCGGAAAATGTGTTCGAGATTATGCGCGCCCTGCACCGCGTGCTGCTGGACCAAACGGTTCGTGACAAATTTAAGCAGCGGGGATACGAGCAGGCCAAGAAATTCTCCTGGGACGCTTCCGCCCGGCAGATTCTTTCCGTGTACAAGGAAGTGGCAGGAAAACAGGAGAAGAACTGTCAATACGCTAAAGCCGTCTAGGAGACATCATCGTGCAGGACGACCTTTTCGCGCGGACTTACTCGTTCTTTAGTAACGGAGTTCCCGGCGAAACCAGCCCTTGGCGATGCAGCTTCGCGCGGAAGCGAGCCCGATCGGTCTCTGATGAAGCCGCTGCGAGACTCTTGCGCAGCTTTAAGATTTTCTCTTTGCGAGTGCGACGACGACGAATTTCGGGACGACGGCTAGGTGCGGACATGGATTGCTCCTGATCTGTGATCGAAAATTATAGAGCCCGAACCTGGACCGAACTCGTTGGGCGTGGCTCGCAGCTATGAACGCTAAGGATAACATCAAAACATGAAGGAGACTTGGCGGTGGTTTGGGCCGGGTGACCCGGTTCCTCTCGATCACATCAAGCAAGCGGGGGCCACCGGGATCGTCACTGCCCTGCACCATCTCTACCGCGGCGAAGCCTGGCCTTTGGACGAGGTGCTCAAGCGAAGAGATGAAATTCTCGCCGGGGGCTTCGTCTGGTCGGTGGTGGAGAGCATTCCTGTTCACAATTCGATCAAGCTGCGATCCGGACCCTGTGCGCATTTCATCGGAGCCTGGAAAGACACTCTGGCCGCGGTCGCGAAGGCAGGTGTAGAAGTCATCTGCTATAACTTCATGCCAGTCGTGGACTGGACGCGCACAGACTTGAAATGGCGTCTGCCCACCACAGGCTATGCACTGCGTTTTGATGCGGTAGATTTCGCGACCTACGACCTCTTTATCCTCGAGCGCGAAGGCGCTGAGGCCGACTATCCCGAAGATCGGGTTCAGACGGCGCGCGCGCGATTCGACTCCATGTCAGAAGCACGCAGAATGGATCTGGAGCAAACCATCATCGCCGGACTTCCTGGAGCCGAGGCATCCTACAATCGCGAGACGATTCGCGGATTGATCGCTGAATACAAGGGAGTTACTGCTGCCGAATTGCGAACCAACCTCATTGCTTTCCTGCGGGAGGTTGCACCGGTCGCACAGCAGATCGGTGTTCGCCTTGCCATACACCCGGACGATCCGCCCTGGCCGCTGTTCGGCCTGCCGCGTGTCGTCTCAACCGCCGGGGATGTGAGGGCGATTCTCGCCGCGTGCGATACCCTCGCCAATGGGCTGACGTTTTGTGTTGGCTCGTTCGGCGCAAGAGCCGATAATGACCTGCTATCAATGGCCTCCGAATTTGGCGCCCGCATTCACTTTGTGCATCTGCGACAGGTGAGGCGAGAGTCCGATGAATCGTTCCATGAAGCGGAGCACTTGGCCGGCAGTTCCGATATGGTGGGTGTGATCCGCGCTATGTTGGAAGAAGAGGCACAGCGGCGACGAGCGACCCGGCCCGATCATGAAATTTCCGTGCGCCCAGACCATGGTCACCTTTTGGCCGACGACATCGGCAAAAGAGTAAATCCGGGCTATTCTTTGGTGGGCAGGTTGAAAGGGCTCGCCGAACTGCGCGGCGTCATGCAGGGTTTGAAGCATGCAATTCCGGAGCTGGCCGAATAAACGTATCGTGCTGAAATCTCTTACAGCAATTACTCTAATGCGCGAGGATTGAGCTCCAATGAAAGAGTTTGCCGGACGCGTAACTCTGGTCACGGGGACCACAGGGATCGGTCGTGCCATTGCGAAACGCTTCGCTGCGGGAGGTGCTCAAGTGGTTGCTTGTGGCATCGAACCAGTTGGTAACCAAGAATTGGCTCGCGAAGCGGCAAAACTTGAGTTGACCGTGCAGGTCGAAAATTGCGATGTGACCAACCTCGACCAGGTATACGCAGTCATTACGAAGACCGTCAGCCGATTTGCAGGCTTGGACATCATCGTTAATGCAGCCGCGATCCATCCCTTCGGAACCGTCGTAGAAACCGATCTCGCTACCTGGAACCGATGCATGATGGTTAATGTTGGCAGCATCTACCTTCTGGCCCATCTAGGCATTCCGGAAATGAAAAAGCGTGGAGGGGGGGCCATCATTAATCTGGCGTCGGTTCAGGGATACGCATGCCAGCGCGGCGTGGCCGCATATGCCACGTCCAAAGGGGCAATTCATAGCCTGACCCGCGCCCTGGCCCTCGATCATGCCGCCGACAACATCCGCGTCAATTCGATCAGCCCGGGTTCGGTCCGCACGCCCATGCTGGCACGCTCCGCCGCACACTTTGCCCCCGATTTGCCGGCGGAAGAGGCGTTTGCGCGTTTTGGCGCCGCTCATCCCCTCGGGCGCATCGGCACACCCGAAGAGGTCGCTGAATTAGCGGCGTTTCTGGCCTCAGACAAGGCAGGATTTTGCACTGGAGGCGATTACCTCGTGGACGGTGGACTGCTCGCCGGCATCGGCGTCCAGTGATCGTTTTCTGATTGATTGCTTCATCCATTTTCAGACATAGCGCGAACTACAACACACTTGTCGTACCGTGAACACAGCACAGTTGTCATCCCGAGCGCTGCGAGGGATCCAGGTTCTTGCCCCCACCACGAGTGTCAGATCCCTCGCTCTGCTCGCGATGACAGTTCGTGATCGGATACAGCAGCTGTGAAGCTGGTCTGGCCAACTTCTCTCCGGAGCAATCTTGCCACCAACGATCACGAGCCCTTCAAGCGTGCCCCGCAGGCGATGGCGAATCGCCTTCCTGCTTGCCCTCGGCGTTCTGGTCAACTTCTTCGACCGGATCAACTTGTCCGTCTCTCGAGACGCGCTTCATGCCTCATTCGGCTTGTCGTTAGTCGCTTTTGGTTATCTCTCCAGCGCCTTCAGTTGGACGTATGCCTTGATGCAGATGCCTGCCGGAGTGTTGCTGGACCGGCTGGGTGTACGTCGCGTGGGCCGAATCAGTGCGCTGCTGTGGAGCGTAGCCTCCTTCGCCGCTGCGCTTTCGCCCGGCCTCAGTTGGTTTTTCGGAGCACGCTTCCTTCTGGGCGTGAGCGAATCCCCCACGTTTCCGGCGAATGCGAAAGCCTTGGGTTACTGGTTTACGCGAGAGGAAAGAGGTCTGGCGACCGCCATTACTGATGCAGCAGCAAAACTCTCCAGCGCAGTCGGAGTCCCGTTGATTGGCGTGTTGCTCTTGTATTTCGGCTGGCGCTGGAGTTTTGCCGCAACCGGCTTCATCAGTTTTTTTTATTTTGTGCTGTTTTACGCAATCTACCGCAATCCCAGCGAAGACAAAGGCCTGTCGGCTAATGAACTCCAGTTCATTCTCCAGGGTGGAGCTCAACTGGAAGACCAAGCAAGAGCACGCACCGGCGCATCACTAGGCTACCTATTGACCCAGCGCAAGGTCTACGGACTCGCCCTGGGATGGGGAGCATACAACTACACTTTCTTCCTCTTGCTGACGTGGCTGCCCAGCTATCTTTCCGTTTCTCTCCACATGGATTTGTTTCACTCCGCTTTCTACACCAGCGTCCCGTGGCTGTTCGCCACCTTCACCGATCTCCTGATTGGCGGATGGTTAGTGGACGCTTTGATCCAGCGGGGCCACAATGCAAACCTTGTTCGTCAAAGCGTGATGGTGACGGGCATGGCTTTCGGTCTGGCAATCTTCGGAGCCGCGAGCGCTCACCGTCCCGCGGCCGCGCTGACCTGGATCAGCCTCGCTCTGGGAGGGCTGGCCGCGGCCGCGCCAGTGGCCTGGACCGTTCCATCTCTCATTGCGCCGCGGGAAAGCGTCGGTACCCTCGGCGGCGCGGTCAACTTTTGCGGCCAGATCGCCGCGATTTCTGCGCCCATCGTTACCGGCTACATCGTCTCCGGAACGCACTCGTTCGCCGCCGCTTTCGTCACCGCGACCGTAATCCTGCTGCTCGGAATCGTGGGCTACATCTTTTTGTTGGGACGCATCGAACCAATTCCGGAGCCGGAGGAAAAACATTCAAGCGCAATCCTCTGATGAAGCTTTCCTTTGTGTATCTCAGTATCCTTTGTGGTCGATGAGGTGCGAATGCTATAACCCAAAATGCAGGAAAAAGATCATAAGCCTGCAATGAGAATCTCATGACAGTACGATTGCAATACCTTCGACAAAGTTCGCGCCGGACCGCGCTTCTCCTGATCGCGCTAACCACCTCTGTGTTCGCGCCCGCAGCGAAACCCGCGCAGCAAAAATATCTGCTTTACGTTGGCACCTACACTGATCACGGCAGCAAAGGAATCTATGCCTGCCGTTTCGATTCCTCCGCCGGCAAGCTGAGTCCGCTCGGTCTTGCCGCCGAATCCCCTAAACCATCTTTTCTCGCGGTGGATTCCAGCCGACGATTCCTGTATGCAGTCAACGAAACTGCCAACTATAACGGCCAGCCCACGGGCGCAGTGAGCGCATTTTCTATCCAGCCCGAAACCGGGAAACTCTCTCTCTTGAACGTGATCTCCTCGCACGATGAAGGTCCGGCGTACATCACTCTGGATCGAACAGACAAGTCCGCGCTGGTCGCTAATTACACGCGGGGAAGCGTAGCGGTGTTTCCGGTGCTCAAAGACGGGCGACTGGGCGATGCTACATCGTTCGTGCAGCACAAAGGCTCCAGCGTAAATCCGCAGCGACAAAAAGGACCTCACGCCCACGCCATCGCGCTCTCGCCGGACAATCGCTTTGCAATTGTCGCCGACCTCGGAATCGATCAACTGCTGGTTTATTCCTTTGACGCCGCGAAAGGAACTCTCGGAGCCAAACCGCAAATCGTGAAAACCAGTCCTGGCGCGGGCCCACGGCACTTAGCCTTCAGCTCTGACGGCCGGTTCCTTTACGTGATTAACGAACTGCAGTCTACGGTCGTAACGTACTCGTATGATGCCGCCACTGGTGCGCTACATGAATTGCAAACTGCCTCCACACTCCCAAAAAGCTCTAGCGGCAACAACACGGCGGCGGAAATCGAAGTTGATCCCCCCGGTAAATTTCTTTATGCTTCGAATCGCGGAGATGACAGCATCGCGGTGTTCGCGATCGATTCCCGCGCAGGCACGCTGACCCGCGTCGAGAGCGATTCGACGGGCGGAAAGACGCCGCGCAACTTCGCGATCGATCCCACTGGATCATGGTTGCTTATCGCGAACCAGGATTCCGACAACATCGTTATTTTTCGCATGGATCACAAGACCGGCCACCTCACTCCGACTAGAGAGGTGCTGCAAGTGCCGTCACCCGCTTGTTTGAAGTTCGTAGCGCTTCAATAGCCCCCTGCACGTAAAGTCATCTCTGAGAAACTGAGACTCGACGACATTGCAAGGCAAATATCGAACGCGCCCCTGTCTCCTCTAATCCCTGCCTCGAAGTGACAAATCTCTGACAAATGAAGACAAAAAGATGACGACGATTTGACCCGCCGATGACTGCACGGTGACAACATAACGTGTCGCCAGCCTTAGTCTCCTCCCATACGACGTTGAAGTTTTGGTAAGTCTGACGTAGCTCAGAGAAAGATCGAGGAAAAAACAATGAAGACACTCGCTTTGTTTACATTGGCGACCGCACTCGGCATAGGAACGGCATCCTTGCTGCGCACTGATCACCCAGCCAGTTCAAACCAGACCGTTGCTCAGGCCATCGACGGAGCATTTCGAGATGGAATGTATTTGGGAAAACTTGCCGCGGAGCGCGGCGAAGGGTCTCACGTTGCGATCGGCCGGTGGGCAACGCCTAAAGACCGTTCGTCTTTCACCACCGGCTATCAGCAAGGGTACACCGAGTTTCTTGCCAGCCGAGCGGCGTCAGCCTCGAGCGGGCGCCGAACGGAGTAAGCGCTGCGCGCAACGTCGTTCACGAAAATTCTGAGGCATAGTCCTCTTCGAGGTGCAGTATGAAATTAAAAAACATTCTTCTTGTAGTCGGTCTGTTGTTATCGATTTGTATCTCCAGCCAGCAGGTGGTGAAGGCGGGCGGTCCGGCGCCGGCCACAACCAGCCCTGCTGCGGCAGCCATCAGAGGCGTGGTCAAATTTGACGGTACTCCACCAAAGGCCAAGCCGATCAGCATGGCCGCTGACCCGAGCTGCGCTAAACAACACCCTGGACCCGTTCTTACCCCGGAGGTCGTCACCGACTCCAAAGGTGGGCTGCAAAACGTACTCGTGTTTATTGCGAATGGCCTGGGCGATCGAACTTTCGATCCACCCAAGGAACCGGTCGTTATTTCTCAGAAAGGCTGTCTTTATGAACCGCGCGTGCTGGCAGTGCAGGCAAACCAGCCCATCGAAGTGGTGAACGACGACCCGACATCGCATAACATTCATCCCACCCCGGCCAATAATCGGGAGTGGAACAAGGCTGAGCTTCCAGGCGCCAAGATGGAAGAGACATTTGCCAGAGAAGAAATTGCGATCCCGGTTAAATGCAATATCCATCCCTGGATGCGGGGATATATTGCGGTTCTCAAGAATCCCTATTTTGCGGTGACCAAACCAGATGGCAGCTTTGATCTGCCCAATCTGCCGCCCGGGACATACACCATCAAGGCCTGGCACGAGAAACTGGGTACGTCAACCCAAACCATCACGATTGGTGCAAACCAAACGAAGGACATCAGCTTCGTTTTCAAAAGCATGTAAGCTGAAATTCTTGGGCGCGGATTAAGATCGATCGGGCTCAACGTGCGATGCGCGCTGAGCCCCCTCGCATCAAGGCTTCGACTTCGGATAGCGTCGCCATGCTTGTATCACCCGGCGTGGTCATCGCCAACGCGCCATGGGCCACCCCGCATTCAACGGCCCATTGAGGATCTTTGCCCGCAAGAAAACCATAGATCAGGCCCGAGGCGAACGAGTCGCCGCCGCCTACCCGGTCCATGATCTCCAGCGGCCTCTGCGGAACGAGAAGAGTCTTTCCCTCATATCGCGCGATCGCGCCCCAGTCATTTTTCGTCGCCGAGTGCGCCGTACGCAGCGTGGTTGCAATGAGCTTCAGATTCGGGTACTGCTCCGCGACCCGATGCAGCATCGCTTCATAGCTTGCAACCGGCAAATGCCGGAAGTCGTCACTCACCCCTTCGATCGCGACACCGAGCGTTGCGGAAAAATCCTCCTCATTGCCGAAGAGAACGTCCACCGCCGAGACCAGTTCGCGGTTCAGATCCTGAGCCTTCGCCTTGCCGCCGATGCCTTTCCACAGCGATTCCCGATAGTTGAGGTCGTAGGAAACAACGGTCCGCGATGAGGCAGCCGCATGAATGGCGGCCCTCGCGACAGAGGCCGACGACGGAGAGAGCGCGGCGAAAATACCGCCAGTATGCAGCCAGCGACAACCGTTTGCCGCGAAGATATGTTGCCAATCGAAGTCGCCGGGCTGGCTGTTCGCAATCGCCGTATTCCCCCGGTCTGAGCAGCCGACGGCCGCACGTACGCCAAATCCTCGCTCGGTAAAGTTCAGGCCATTGCGTACAGTTCTGCCAATTCCGTCATACGGCACCCAGCGGACCAGCGATGTGTCGACTCCTCCCTGAAGAATAAGATCTTCGAGCAACTGTCCAATCGGGTTTTTTGCGAATGCCGTAATCACCGCGGTGCGCAGGCCAAAACACCGCCTAAGTCCTCGCGCAACGTTGTATTCTCCGCCCCCTTCCCAAGCGCGAAAGTTTCGGGCCGTATGAATACGCTCCTCGCCAGGATCGAGCCGCAACATCACCTCGCCGAGGCTGATGCAGTCCCATCTGCAACTTTCGGCCGGTTTCAAAATGATCGTGTCCATTGCAGCATTCTAGCTGGTTCGATTGCGGGTCATTGCTGCCGCTGCACTGCACGGACAATTTCGTAGGTCTGCTTTGAGCTCTACGGGACCACCACAGCGTATAATCCCCCGGAAGAAATTGAGAGAGATTTGAAGATCCTTAGGCTGAAGACCGCGGTAGTCGAGGGCAACTTCGACTGGACATTCGTCCGCATTGAAACGGACGAAGGCGTTCGAGGGCTCGGCGAATGCTTCTTTGCTCCCGGCCTTACCGCCATTCTGCGCTCGTTGGAGCCGCTGCTGCTTGGCGAAGACGCGCGCGACATTCATCGCTTGTTTCGCAAACTGCAGCTTGCCACGTCCGCCGCCGGTTCGGTGGCGGGCGTCGTCTACAACGCGATTAGCGGGATTGAAGCCGCGCTCTGGGATGTACTCGGCCAATGGCTCGATGTACCCATTTATCGCCTGATGGGCGGAAAGTTTCGAGATAGAGTCCGCATTTACGCCGATTGCCACGGTGGAGAAGCCCTCGAGAGCTTGGACGAAGTGTTGCGCTCACGCCCCGCGCCATGGGAGTCGAAAGGCTCGGCTCACGCCCCAAAAGATTACTTCGGCGATGTGGGCGAAGATTTTCCTGCTTTGCCTGAAGACTATCGTCGCCAGGCTCTCAAGAAAAGGGCGGAAGGATTTACCGCGCTGAAGTTTGATCTGGACGTGCCCGGCACGCAAGGCTCCGATCCTCACAATCGAGTGCTCAGCAATCGCGCCATTGATCACATGGTCAGTCTGATCGCCGCGGTTCACGACGCCGTGGGTAAGGATAACGACACCGACATCGCGGTCGATTGCCATTGGCGCTATAACGCCAGCGACGTCGTGAAACTGGCGCGCGAACTCGAACCGTTCCGGCTGTTGTGGCTCGAAGATCCGGTCCCGCCAAACAACACTGCCGCGCTGAAAGAGGTGAGTTCGAAAGTGCGCGTGCCGATCGCAACCGGCGAAAATCTTTTTCTGTTTGAAGGCTTTCAAGAGATCATCGCGCAGCACGCGCTGAGCGTGGTTACTCCCGATCTTCAGAAAGTCGGCGGCTTAGCCGTCGCTCAAAGCATCGCCCAATTTGCCGACGTGCATACCATGCCGGTTGCCCCGCACAACATCAGCAGTCCGGTCGGAACCTTAGCTGCGGTCCATTTCTGCGCTGCGATTCCAAACTTTCTTGCTCTCGAGTTTCATGCCTCCGACGTTCCTTTCTGGAATGATTTGGTCGATGGTTTGCCGAAACCGCTGATTCAGGGCGGCTTTATCCGGGTGCCGGAAAATCCGGGACTCGGGGTGACATTGAATGAAGAAGTAGCGCGCCGTTATGCGCGTCGAGGAGAGCCTTTTTTTGAGTGAGGGAATGCGAGTTCATTTGTCCTCAGCTTGAACCAGCAGCAGGCATCTTGCCAGGATGTGCTGAAGTTTATGTCAATCGCGAAAATGGATGTTTTGAGGAACATTGTCGCCTCCGGACTGGTTGTGGTGATCCGTGCGGAAAATCCTGACCAAGCTGCGCGCATCGCCGAAGCCTGTGGCCTGGGGAGCGTTGCTGCTTTGGAAATCACCTTCACCGTGCCCGGCGCAACCGGAGTAATTGAGCATCTTGCAAAAAGGTTTTCTGGCAAGATTTTGCTGGGAGCGGGTACGGTTCTCGATCCCGAAACCGCGCGCATCGCCATTCTTGCGGGCGCACAATTTGTGGTCAGCCCTGCGCTCAACCCTGACACCGCGCGTCTCTGCAATCGCTACCAGGTGCCTTACATGCCCGGCGCCGGAACCATTCACGAAGTAATACAGGCGATGGAGTGTGGCGCTGACATCGTGAAGGTGTTTCCCGGTGAAATCCTGGGCCCTGCATTCGTCAAGGCGGTAAAAGGTCCACTTCCTCAGGCATCTTTGATGCCAGCTGGCGGGGTCAGCCTCGAGAATGTCGGGGACTGGATTAGGGCCGGTTCGGTTGCCGTCGGGGTGGGGGGCAATCTCACGGCCGGAGCAAGAACCGGAGATTTCGCATCCATCACCCACCTTGCCCGGCAATTCGTGGAAAAAATCAAAGAGGCACGGGCGTAATGAGCACGAGCAAGGTTTGGAAATCGGACGACGAACTCTTTACCATCGTGCAGCGTGAACTCTTCACCTGCGTCGTGGGCGATGTGATGGACAAACTCGATCTGCAGCACCAGTTCCTCCCGCCGCAGATTCAGCCTCTTCGACACGATATGGTTGTCATTGGCCGTGCCATGCCGGTTCTTTCGGTGGACGTATTTGCCGAAAAAATCGCCGGCAGCGCTAACCAGTTAATGGACAAGTCGTTTGGCCTGATGCTGGAAGCGCTCGACGACCTCCGCAGCAATGAAGTCTATGTCAACACCGGCTCCTCGCCCCGAAACGCGCTGTGGGGAGAACTCATGAGCACGCGAGCCCGCAAACTGGGCAGCCACGGCGCAGTGCTGAATGGGTACGTGAGAGATACGAAGGCCATTCTGAATATGAGCTTCCCTACCTTTGCTTTCGGTTCCTACGGACAAGACTCGGCCCCGCGCTACAAAGTGGTCGACTTCCGCATTCCAGTGGAAATTGGATCAGTGCGTGTCCGCCCGGGAGACATTGTTTTCGGCGACATCGATGGTGTCTTAGTGGTTCCCGCCGAAGCCGAAGCTGAGGTTTTCACGCGAGCCCTCGAAAAGGCACGTGGCGAGAAGCTAGTGAAGAAAGCCATCGAAGAAGGAAGCAGCGCGGTCGAAGCGTTCGAGAAGTACGGAATCATGTAGGAAAAATGGGGACCTGATCGTGAGTGCAAGCCCGCCATCTCGCGCTGAGCAGATCAACAGCTTTCTCCGACAACACGATTTGCAGGCTTGGATCGCATGGAGGCCTGATGAACTCCTTATGCTATCCGGGTATTTTCCGTTCTGGGGTGCTTCGCTGCTGATTTGCTTCGCGGATGCGGATCCTCTGCTTTTCGTGCCGCAGATTGAGCCAAGAGATCATATCCCAACCGGGTTGCGGGTTCGGGAATATCCTTGGGGCGACATCAAGTGCAGCAATCCATACTCCGTTTTGGTGTCGGCGATTGGCGATGAACTAGTCAAGGTCCAAAGCCAACACGTGGGAATGAATCCCAGTGGCTCCAGAATTTCTCTGCCGATTCAAGCCGCCGAGCAAATTCCCATCGCTGAAGATTTCGCCCGGCAACTATCCGCGCTCACTGCAAAGCCAGACGCCAAGTGCCAAGCGGCT
>Ga0074044_10003171_pt1 | contig 14092 bp, 8 predicted proteins | sample BogForMeECP23OM1_FD_94443 | JGI IMG/M metagenome (GOLD analysis project Ga0074044, IMG submission 94443) | Bog forest soil microbial communities from Calvert Island, British Columbia, Canada - Bog Forest MetaG ECP23OM1 | ecosystem: Environmental > Terrestrial > Soil > Wetlands ... | reverse complement strand
GCTCTTGCCGTTGTAGATTTCGATCCAGTCCGAACTATCGCCGAACTCATCCAGCAGCGTGGTTTTGTTCGCAGCCATGAATTCGGAGATCTCCAAGCTCGGTGGCGGCGCCAACCGGTCCAGGGTGTAGCTCCAACCCGCCCCAGTGGAGACGTTGGTCTGGCCGACGAGGCTCACGAGTTCCGCATTAGTCGCCCAACTCACCTGGACTTCGCCCACCGGCGGTTCGGGAAAATCGAAGACGTACTGCCAGGGGGCGTAGGCGGTCACGTTGGTGGCCGGCATGTTGTTGATCAACAGGTCCGCGGCCGCCACGCCGGTCACCCCCTGATTAAAATGCACCTCCACGCTCCGCAAAGCGGGCACGGCCGATCCCGCTAAGGGAAAGGAGGAAACCACCGCCCCGCTCGGACCGGAAGAGTTGGCTGCGCTCTGGAAATTAAAGTCGCTGATGGTTTGGACAGAATCGACACCACCATCGGCCGAGCTGAAACCAATATAGGCATAGCTGCTTCCCAGCAACGCGATAAGGTCACCGATATTGTAGTTGGTTACGAAACTGGCGCCGGTGATCGTATCAACCAAAGTTTCCTGCACCGCTCCCCCAGGGACGTAAACGATTGTGACGTTGATGGGATGGCCGCTGAATACGTTTACGGCGCCAGTGCCGGAATAACCGCCGGTGGTGCCATCGGTGTGGTAGATGGCCCCGATGCCATTCGGAATGTAGAGATTGAATTCCCAATTGGCGCTGGGGCTGAGACCGCTAATCCCGAGGCTGCCGCCATCGCCGCCCAGAAAGGTGGGTCCGCTTTCTTGCAGGTCGAACGAAACCCCATCAGCGTTGTTACCGGGAGAGCCGCCGACGTCCTGGTAAGTGAAAGTCGCGGTAAAGCCATCAATAAAAACCAAGTTATTATACCAAGCGGTGACGCCCTCGCCGCCGTTGCCGTCGGTGCCGTGCAAGACGTTCCCGGTGATGTTGGCCGAGGCAAGGCCCGATTGATTGATAGTCCAATTGGCGCCATTGTCGAAGAAACTGATCCCCGTCTGCGCCATACTTCCCCATGCGGACAAAACAAGCAAAGACACCAAACAAAACAAACGGTCTGGCTGGCCCGGACGAGTCAAATACATCGAGTCATTCATTAATTCGTTTCAATTTGAAGCAAGTTGGTTTCATTGGTGCCACAACCTTGGCCAGGAACGCAAGGCACAACCCAGTTCACTCCGAGGGCGGTGCAAACCAACAGGAATGCACCCACGTGAAACTCGGGCAAACGCATACAACTGGGTTTAATCCTATCCAATCACAGCCCCGCACGGCAAGCCCTGGCGAACGCCTGCTGGAACAGTTAACTACCGCGTCAGCATTACCATGCCCTTTTCAACTTGACCTCATTTGGGATAAGGCCCCACCGTCTGGGAAAAAAGCCCCTTGCCATGAAGAGTCTCCTGAAGACTGTTTCGGTCGCGCTCGCCGTAGTTCTGGCCGCCGTGCTCTGCCCCCCGTCCGAGGCTCGGGGTGCCGGTCCCGCGAGTGCCAACACCGTCCAACCTCTTCCTGCCTACCCGCTCAAGAAGAGCGCCAATGGACGGTACCTGGTGGATTCCAAGGGCGCGCCGTTCCTCCTTGCGGGCGATGCTCCGCAGGCCCTGATGGTCAAACTGACCCAGGAAGACGCCGACCTCTACTTCTCGAACCGCGTGGCGCACGGGTTCAACGCCGTCTGGATCAATCTCCTCTGCCGCCCGGGCACTGGCGGGCGCAAAGACGGGGCCACCTATGATGGCATCCTGCCCTTCACCGCCACCGATGACTTGTCTGCCCCCAACGAGGCCTACTTCGCCCGTTGCGACCAGATGATGAGCCTGGCCCAGAAATACGGTCTATTGGTGATCCTTGATCCCGCCGAGACCATAGACCACCTCAAGATCCTCGTGGCCAACGGCCCCGATAAATGCCGCGCCTTTGGCCGTTACCTCGGCCAACGGTACCAGCGCTTTCCCAACCTGCTTTGGATGAGTGGCAATGACTTTCAGGGTTGGCGCGACCCCAAGAACGACGAGGCGGCCCTGGCGGTCGCCAAAGGCATTCGCGAGGCCGACCCAGACCATCTCCAAACCGTAGAACTCAACTACGAGGTCAGCGGTTCACTGGACGACCCGAATTGGGAAGCAGTCATCAGTCTGAGCTGCGCCTACACGTACTATCCCACCTACGCCCAGGTGCTTAAGGAATACAACCGGCCTAACTTCCTGCCCGTAATCATGATTGAGTCGGACTACGAATTCGAGCAGCGGGCGACGCCCGCAGTTTTGCGCCGCGAGGAATATTGGTCGCTCCTGGCCGGCGCCACAGGACAGGTCTATGGCAGCGGGCCAATCTGGCCGTTCACTGACAATTGGAAGCGGGCGCTGGATTCCACCGGCGCCGTCCAGATGGCCTGGATCAAGGCCCTATTCGAGCCGCGCGCCTGGTTCAATTTGGTGCCGGATCAACAGCACAAGCTGGTGGTCGTCGGGTATGGAACGTTCGACGCCGCGTCGCACGAAGGCAATCATTACGTGATGACGAGTGACTATGTCACTGCCGGGCGAACGCCCGACGGGCGGCTGGCCATCGCCTATATGCCCTCGCTGCGCCCGCTAAAGATTGATCTTTCCCAACTCAGTGGGCCGGTCACCGCGCGCTGGTACGACCCGAGCCGTGGAACGTTTTCTCCAGTAAAAGGCTCCCCCTTTCCCAACTCTGGCCAACCCTACTTCATACCGCCGGGCAACAACGCCGATGGTGACGGCGATTGGCTCCTGGTTCTCGAAACCAGTCTGCCGCCCGCCGCACAGGGTTCCGCAAGATGAACCTGGGGCTTCTCGTCAGCGCGCACAAAGAACCCCAGCACAAGCGGTGATGGGCTGAGAGCCTTGGAGGCGGAGCCGCTTTTATCGGCCAGACGCCTTCAAGGCACCGTTGGCTTGACCGGGTAAGGCTGCGTAAGCACGGACAGGGTCGCTGGCGCCACGCCATCGGCGTGGGCCGTTAACTTCAACTCCCCGGGTTCGCTGGTGGATTGCAGGGTTATTTGGGCGAGTCCGTTGAAGACGCTCCGCTTCCAATCCGGCGGGGTCGGTTTCTCCGCGATTTGCACCGTCACCCCCTTGTTCAGTCCGCCCTGGGCTTCATTGTTCTTCACCGCGACGGCGATAGTGTTTTCGCCCGAGTGCAGGAATTTGCGGATGTCAAACACCGGCGAAGAGGACCAGTCATGCGACTCGCCAGCCAACTGGCCATTTACATACACCCAGCCCTCGTCATCAATCATGCCGAACACGATCATGACACTCCGAGCGGTCAGGTCCTCCGCTTTTGCGGTAAACCGTGTGCGGAACACAGCAGATTGGCCGGGGTTCAGCGGCCCGGATGCCGCGCGCGCATCCATCAGGTCCCAGTGGCCGTCTTTAACCTCCTCCGCCACTTCGGGTCTCGCATTGGGATTCGGCACTCCTTTCATGCGCCACTGATCGAGAGCCACGGACCTCGTCGGCGCCTGGTCAATATACGTGTCCGGCTCGTGGCAACTCGGATCGCCATTGCCAACGCCGAGGATCTTGCCGGGGCCACTCAACTCGAAGCGGACCAGGTTGTCTGCCACCGGGACAAACCGGCCTTGCGCGTCCACGACAGCGACAGTGACGACGCCGACATCTTCCCCGTCGGCATGGATGGCCGGACGATCAGGACTGAGCTTGAGCGCGGAGGGCGCCCCGGTGGTCTCGACCTTGTCCTCAGCGACCACCTGGCCGGCCTTGAACCCTCTGGCCAAAAGGGTGCCCGGTGCGTATTTTACTTTCCAGCGCACGTGCGAGTTTCTCGGCATCGCCTGTTTGCCAAGACTCTGGCCGTTGAGGAACGCTTCGACCTCATCGCAGTTGCTGAAGCAGCGCACATCAATTTCCTGGCCCTCCTTGCCGGGCCAGGTCCAGTGCGGCAGCAGGTGCACCATCGCGCGTTGGGTCCACCACGCCTGGTAGTAGTAGAAGTTGTCCTTGGGAAAGCCGCACGTGTCCAGGACCCCGAAGTGGGAGTTGATGCACGGCCAGGCGTAGGGGGTCGGCTCGCCGCGATAATCGAAGCCGGTCCACACGAACCCGCCCGAGAGCCAGGGGCGGTCCGCGAAATAACTCCACCAACGCTCCGTCGTAGTTGCCCAATCGGGGGCATTGTCGTCGTAGGCGCTGACGTAGCCGCGCTGTTTGTCGTTCTGGTATATGCCACGAGTGCAGACGGTGCTGGCCTGTTCGGTGCCGACGTTTGGCTGGGCCGGGTGCTTCGCGTGATATTTGTCCATGTCCGGCCCGACGTGATAATTCCAGCCGCGCACTTCGATGACCCCATTGATGCCGGCGAAGGAGTCCCCCTCCGGCGCGGCGTAAGTCACGGGCCGCAGCGGGTCAAGTCGCTTGACGTAATCCTGCATCGTGTGGGCGACGTCGCCGCCCTGCGGGGTGGATTGCACAACGAACTCTTCGTTCGCGACGCTCCAGATGCCGACGCTCGGATGATTGCGGTCACGGAGGATTTGCGTGTCCCACCGCCGCAGGTTTTCCTCGTCGCTGCCGAGCAGGCGGCTTTCGTCCATCACGATCATGCCGAGGTGATCGCAGGCATCCAGCAGCTCCGGCGTAGGAGGGTTGTGCGAGGTGCGATACGCATTGCAGCCGAACTCCTTCAGCTTTGCGACGCGGAAATACTGGAGGGCATCCGGCAGCGCCGCGCCGACACCCGCCATGTCTTGGTGATTGCACGTCCCCTTCAGGACGTAGGGCTTGCCGTTTAGCAGGAATCCTTTGTCTTTATCGAAACCCACCGTGCGGATGCCAAATGCGGTCTCTTGGCGGTCAACCATCTTGCCGTCCGCTTCAACCGTCGTGACAAGCTTGTAAAGGGTTGGAGATTCAGGCGACCAGAGCTCGGGCACGGAGATCAGCTTGGACAAATCAAACTCCCGGGTCCCCGCCGCCTCGACTTCGCCCTCTTGCGTAAAGCCTGCACCGGATGGTGTGCCATTCGGCGAAATACACGTGCAGCTTACAGTGACGGTGGTGGGGTTCCATTGCGTGTTGAGCACTGTTGCTTTGACCTGAAGCCGCGCCGGACCGTCAGGCATATTCTTCTTGAAGTCGGTGGAGACAAAAACCCCGTCCGGCGCGATGGCCACCGGCGCGGTTTTGTCCAGCCAGACGTGGCGGTAGATGCCCGCGCCCTCGTAGAACCAGCCCTCGAACTTGCTCGCGTCCACCTTCACCGTAAGGGTGTTCTTGCCGCCGAAACGCACGATGTCGGTGAGGTCATGGCGGAACGGGTAATAGCCGCTCTCATGCCTCCCCACGAGCCAGCCGTTGACCCAGACCGTTGAGTCGCGAAACACGCCGTCGAACTGCAACCCGATGCGCTTCCCCTGGTCGTCCTTCGGCAGCTCAAACGTGCGGCGATACCAGCCGATGCTGTTCTTTGGGAAGCCCGGCCCGACCGGCTTGAAACCGTGGCTGGTGTCCGCGTTGCGGTCGAACGGCAATTCAATCGCCCAGTCGTGTGGTAGATTCAGCGTGCGCCAGCCCTGGTCGTTGAATTTTTCAGCCGCCGGACCGCCGCTCTCGCCGGCTTTATCCAGCCGGAGGGCGTTCGGCCAGTCGTCGCCGAGGTGGAACTTCCAATTGGTATCGAGGGAAAGGTGCTCGCGCGGCGAGTCGGCCGCAAAGCTGACCACGGAAAAGGCTCCTGCGAACGCGGCGGCAAGAACGAGGGGGAACAATTGCTTCGGTTTCACAAATTGAATCTAAGAATCGAATTGCCAATGGCAATCCAAAAGCCCCTGTCCTTGGCACAACGGGCGGAAGACTCGGCGCGGATAGTCAGGACTCCATCACCGCTTGTCGTTACCCGGGATGCCCTTCACGTTTTCGAGGGCGCGTGGGGCGGCCTTCCCGGCCAGGGAGGTCAATAGCTCCTTCTGCTCCGGTGTGAGCTTGGCATTCTCGGAGAGCTTCTTGATCGCCGGCAGCGCCTCGGAGTAATTGCCCTTGCGCAGCGAGCCGACAATCTGCTCCACCTCGCTCTGCGAGCCTTCCACACTGCCCAGGTTCTTGTGGACCAGGTAAGCGCTTCCCAAATGCCCGACCTCCTTGGCCAGCTTGGCCTGCTCGGGCGTGAGCTTGACTTGTGACAGCTTCTCGAACGCACTCAGCGCCTCGCCGCCTTTGTTGCCCAAAAGCGATTGCAGCGCGCCGTTCAACTTCTTCTGGGTGTCCGGGTTAGCCGCGAGCGACTGGTGCGACGCCTGGACTTTTGAATGCAGCTCGTTGCCCAGGGATTTCAACGTGGAATCGCCGTCGGACGCGGCGGACTTAAGTTGGTTAAGCAGGTTGGTAATTGGGGGAGCGCTTTGCGCGGCAACGCGCGCACCCGAGGCTGCGACGAGCGCCAGGGTGATACCGAAGAGCCTGGCGAGAATGCTATGCCCATGCCCCTTGCAGTTTGAGTTCGGTGACGTCGCTTTCCTTGGCCTTGCTGGCCGTGTGGGCTGCATAATCATGGCAAATAAAGTTAGCTCAACCGAAACAACATATCTGCCTTCCCCGCCTGCACAAGTGCCCACATTCCCCCCGGGAGCGTGTGCGGAGGCGCCAGGTATGAACCGCGTGCCGGTTACGGGCAGCGGTCGCAGCCCTTCGGCGGTTGTGATTTATGTCGCCGGCTTGGGCCTCGGTGGCGCCGGCTGCAATTGCGAAAGGGCCTGCTTCGCTGCCGCGTCGCCTTTGGCTGAGGCTTCCACCAGGCGCTGAAATACCCTGCTCGAAGCGTCCTCGACCGCCTTCACCTGGCTGGGCGACAACTGATCCCGCTGTAGCAGTATCTGCTTGTATCCCAGGACTGCTGGCACATAGTCATTGGTCTTGTCCGCCGCCACCGCCGCGGACCAAGCGGCCTTGAGTTCCGGCGTGGCGCTGCTAAAGCCATCCGCGCCACTGCCCGAGGCGCCCCGCCCACAGGCTGCCAAAACGAGGCCGCCCAGCAGGATTGCGCCGGTGCAGGTCGCGAGTGTCTTCACCATTCTCATCTTGTTTTCATGGGGGGCGTGTCGTTGGCGGCACCCAACCCTTGTGCCAGTAAAGCGTCCACAGATTCTGCAATTTCACCGGCTCAACGTGACTGTCAGCAAAGCCCATGTTGATTTTGCCCACCAGCGGCACACCGGGTGCGACATTCCGCGGCGCGCTGGCAGGGCCGATGAGGCCGTGCCGCGCAATAGTAATGCGCTGCATGCTGCTGTTGTCGGCCCCCGTGTACAGGTTCCGGGCCGGCGTATCGGTTTCCTCTGGCCAGCCATCCACCCATACGGAATCCGAAAAGTATGGCGTCAGCGTTGGCAAGGTGATTGCGCTGTCTTTGCCATAATACTCGCCGCTGCCCATTCCGGTATAACACCAACCGTTTATGCCATAACTGCCATGATAAGACGGAGCGCCGTAAACCCAGTCCCACGTGTAATCCCCCACGCCAAACCCGGCCAGGCCTGCGTTCGGCGGCTGCTTCCAGGAAGTGCCGGGGTCGTCCCGGGTTGCCGGGCAGATACGAGACTGGGCGACTTGGCTATAGTTGGTCTGGAGCTGACCGATCCACAAAGTCGTGGGGTCATAGTAAATGAATGTGCCACCAGAATCGCTCACATACATCGTCAGGGACAGGCCGATTTGCTTGCAACTGTTGAGGCACTGGATGTCCTGGGCCTTAGTCTTGGCGCGGCCCAGCGCTGGCAGCAGCAGCGCCGCCAAAATCGCGATGATGGCAATGACCACCAGCAGTTCGATTAGGGTGAATGCGTATTCTGTTTCAGTTTTCGCCGTGCGCATGCTTCGCGCCTTTCTCTGACTCCGGACCGTTGCCGGCGTTGTACGGCCCAACGCCGACGGCAGTCACGTCCTGCGGTTCCGTCTTCAATGTTAGTGATTATACCATATTTGTCCAGGGTGACGCATCTGGCTACAGGTGGGCGATTGCCGCCCCGCGATTCCAGTATCGGTGCTTTGCGCGCCAGTGCATCACCACACCTTTATGCCTTCTCCGGCTCGTCAGTCAAACCCTTTCCCCGTTTTTCGCCGCACACCCGCTGATGCCGAGCCGGACACATTTTTGCTGTCTTTACAGCGGTCTGACGGGTAGAAGTCAAGCCAGATGCGCTTAATGACCGACAGGCTGGTGCGAAGTTTATTTCGACGACCATCGCACCCAGTCGGTGACCCCCGCGGAGGGCGTTCTTTCCTGCTTCCTCAGGAAGGGAGCGTTCGCGTCACCCGATGAACCAGCCGCCCACAGAGGGCAAGAACCCGACTTTGGCAACGGCCCCGCTAAGCTGGCGGGAGAAAATCAGCTACGGTGTCGCGGATATGGGTTTCAACTTCTATTGGGCCAATATCGCCACCTTCCTGATGTTCTTTTACACGGATGTTTTCGGCATCTCGGCCGCCGCAGCCGGCTCGATGTTATTTGCCATCAAGATCATTAATGCTTTTACCGATCCCATCATCGGCGCGGTTGCCGACCGGACCCACACGCGGTTCGGCCAATTTCGTCCCTATTTGATCTGGATGGCGCTGCCGCTTGCGGGGGCCGGCGTGTTCACCTACAGCACGCCTCCCCTCGACGGCGCGGGGAAGCTGATCTGGGCTTACGCCACGTATCTGTTCCTGATGGTGTGCTATACCGGCATCAATATTCCCTACAACGCACTTTCGGGAGTCGTGTCGGGGAACCCTCAGGAGCGGACTACGATTAATGGGTTGCGCTTCATTTTCGCTTTCGGGGGCAGCGCCCTGGTGACCGCCACGTCGCTCCGCCTGGTGAAATGGCTGGGCGGTGGCAGCGAGCGCCTGGGCTGGCCGTTAACGATGGCCCTGTGGGGCGCGGCCGCGTCGGGCCTATTCGCGATCACGTTCTTCAATACGCGCGAGCGCGTCGCACCACCGCCGGCCCAAAGGACCCAGGTGCGGCAGGACGTGAAAGACCTGGCCCACAATGGGCCGTGGCTGGTGCTGTTCTTCCTGGCGCTGATCATCATGATCACGATTACCCTGCGAACTTCCACCGCCGCATACTACTTTAAGTATTATGTCGGACGCCCTGACTTGACGGCGGTGTTCGTTCCGACGTACATGGCCTCGGCGGCGGTGGGCGCTTTGCTAACGCCATTGCTAACCCGGCTTGTGGACAAGAAGCGGCTGTTGATTCTCCTGATGAGTACCACCGGGGTTCTTTCCATCGCCTTCTTCTTCATTCCGAAGGACCAGATTGCCTGGATGTTTGGGCTGCAGATCGTGGCCGGCCTGGTGTTGGGGCCGAAGTCGCCGTTGGCGTTTGCCATGTATGCCGACACGGCCGACTACAACGAGTGGCGCACTGGCCGTCGCGCGACCGCCCTCACGTTTGCCGCGGCCACCTTTTCCCAAAAGCTGGGCACGGCGCTGGCAGCCGCCGTCATGGGCTGGCTATTTGCCGCGCTGGGTTATGTCGCCAATGTCACCCAAACCGCGCGATCCATAACCGGCATTACCCTGCTCATGTCATTCATCCCCGCCGCCTTCGCGTTCCTGGCGGCGGCGATCATGCTTTTCTACAAGCTGGACAACGAGAAAATGGCCCGTATCCAGGAGGATCTGGCGCAGCGCAAACGGATTTATTAGCGGACGGAAGCCATGTTGCACTCCACTCATAATGGCGAGCGGGTTGACTTGATGAGCCCAACGGCCATGCCGCGCGCGGCAGGCTTTTTGTGGAACAAACGCATGCTACTGCAGGTCACCTGCCGCGGCTATGTCGTTGCCCAGTTCATGCAACCCGAGCCGGCCAAGTACGCGTACGCGCCCAACCTGGAAACCAAAACCTTCATGCAGCCAGAGCAGCCTTACTACACTCACCACCCGGGGCGCTTTTTCTTCGTTAAGGATGAGGAGACGGGTGCCATATTTTCAGCCCCTTACGAGCCGGTGCGCGCCAAACCCGACTACTACCGCTTTTCCGTCGGTAAGAGCGACATCCGCTGGTGTCTCGAGAAAGACGGGATCGCGCTGGACGTTGTTTTAGGGCTGCCGGCGGATGACGTGGTCGAGCTCTGGGACCTGCAAGTCCACAACCGGTCGGGCTGCCCGCACAAACTCAGCCTCTACCCTTATTTCCCGATAGGCTACATGAGTTGGATGAACCAGTCGGCGCGATACCGTCCCGACCTGGGCGGCATCGTCGCCTCCTGTGTGGCGCCTTACCAAAGGGTAGGTGATTTCTTTAAGCACAGGCAATTCAAGGACAAGACGTTCTTTCTAGCCGACCAGACTCCCGTCGCCTGGGAGGCGAACCAGGAAGCCTTCGAAGGCGAGGGTGGCTTGCATCATCCCACAGGAGTGCAGCAAGAGGAACTGTCCAAGGGTGACGCCTCATACGAAACCCCGGTCGCCGTCCTCCAGTACCGCATCCATCTGGCTGCGGGCCAAAGCCAGCGCTACCGTTTCCTCTTCGGCCCGGCATTCGACGAAGCAGAAATCATTGCCCTGCGCGGCAAGTACGCAAGCGCTGAAGGGTTTGCGCGCACGGCGGCAGAATACGCCACCTACATTGCCCAGGGCAAAGGCTGTCTGCAGGTTGAGACGCCGGACCCGGAGTTTGATAGTTTCGTCAATCACTGGCTGCCCCGCCAGGTATTCTATCACGGCGACCTCAACCGTTTCACCACCGATCCCCAGACCCGCAACTACCTGCAAGACAACATGGGCATGAGCTATATCAAGCCCGAGGTCGCTCGCGCCGCGTTTTTGCACGCCTTGAGCCAGCAGGAACCGACCGGCGCAATGCCGGACGGCATTCTTCTGGGTGAAGGCGCCGAACTCAAATTCATCAACCAGATTCCACATACCGACCACTGCGTCTGGCTGCCGATCTGTCTCAAGGCTTACCTGGACGAAAGCAATGACTATGGCCTATTGCAGGAGCAGGTGACGGATCGAGCGGGTCACAGCCGTAGGGTGTTTGAGCGCATCACTAATGCGATGCGGTGGCTGCTCCAGGCTCGGGACGCGCGGGGGCTTTGTTATATCGGCCAGGGCGACTGGTGCGATCCCATGAACATGGTGGGGTATAAAGGCAAAGGCGTGTCCGCCTGGCTGTCTCTGGCCGCCGCGTGGGCGCTCAAGCTTTGGGCTGGCATCTGCACGGAGGAGAACGCACACCCGCTGGCAGAGGAATTCGCAGCCGCCGCCGCCGAGCTCAACCGGGCCGTCAACGAACATCTTTGGGATGGCAAATGGTTTGGCCGCGGCATCACCGACGACGGTGTGGTATTCGGTGTCAGCCAGGACAAGGAAGGCCGGATCTTCCTGAATCCGCAAAGCTGGGCCATTTTGAGCGGAGCGGCTAGTGAGGCCAAACGCCAGCTCATGCTGCAGGCCGTGACCGACCACCTGGAGACGCCCTACGGCGTGATGCTCCTGGTGCCGGCCTTTACCACCATGCGCGAGGACGTCGGGCGCGTCACCCAGAAATACCCCGGTTCCGCCGAGAACGGTTCTGTCTATAACCACGCCGCCGCGTTTTACATCTACAGCCTCTACTCCATCGGCCAGAGCGACCGCGCCTACCGCCTGCTGCGACAAATGATACCCGGGCCGGAATTAGCCGACTATCTGCAGCGGGGCCAGTTGCCAGTGTTCATTCCCAATTATTATCGCGGCGCCTACCATGAGCACCGACGAACCGCCGGTCGCTCCAGCCAGTTGATCAACACCGGCACAGTGGCCTGGGTTTACCGCTGTCTGGTGGAGGGTCTGTTTGGCTTAAGAGGGGACCGGCGGGGTCTCGTGATTCAGCCACAACTGCCAAGTCACTGGAGCCGGGCCAAGGTTATCCGCGCATTTCGAGGGGCCACCCTCATTGTGGAAATGCGTCGCAGGGCCGGCCAGTCCCGGACCCTCGTGGTTGTGGACGGGCGAGAGCTGGCAGCCAACCGGCTGGCCGCCCTTCAGGCAGGCAAAACCTATGAACTCGAGGTGAGCATCCCTGCCTGATAACCGCTGCCGCCAGCACCGAAGATCGCGTTGGGCTTGGGCGTGGTCCGGGGCCAGTCGTCGTTATTCTGTCCTCTGAGCCGATGGGTTGCCCGCGAACCGGAGGGCGGCGTCCCGGGCCGCCTGGGGATCTTGCAATCTCCTTGCCAGGAAGGGCCAATAGGCGTACCGTCACGGCCCGTGACCGGCACACAATGCTCAACTTAAGCGGAGGAAACGGGAACCGATGAAGTAGGGCTCGATTCAACCTGAGCCGCAAGCCGGGGAAATACCACTTAATCGAAAAGGTGCTGAGCATGATCGAAGGCTGGCCCGTGTTGAAGCCCGTGAACGTGAGACATCGAACCTAATATGCCTGCTTGGAAGTCTCTTTCTTGCGTGCTCGTCTTCGTCGCCGTCCTGGCTCGCGGAAACCTCGTTGATACGGCGGATTCGAGTCTGGCCTGACCGGGTGGCGTCCGTTTTGGAGCCGGCAATCCGGCGCTGGCCGCGTTTCCCTCGATGAGCGTGTCGTCCATTCGGGCACACGGGCCGCGCGGATTGAGCAAGAGGGAACGGGCGACTGGAGCTTTGAGCCCGAGACGCGAGTGCCCGTTCAAGTCGGCGACATCTTTGAGTTGGAGGTTTGGGCAAGGTCGCAAGGGTCCGGTTCCCTCACTCTTCGCGCATCCACATGGGACGCGCAGGGGCAGAATGTGAGTTGGACGGAGGGGGAACGGACCGCCAATACGCTCGAGACGTGGACACGACTTACGAGCCGGTTCATGGTGCCGGCAGGAGTTGCGCAAATTGAGCCGCGTTTGATTGGCTACGGGAAAGCGACTATCTGGGTGGATGACTACTCTCTGGTTAAACTGGCAAGGCCGAACGCTGCCAGAGGCAACAATCCCCCTGCTCAACTGGCGCTGACGAATCAGGCGTTGGTGATCGTTGTCAGGACTGCGGATGCCACGATAGCCGTGCTGGACCGGCGAACCGGCCGTCTCTGGCGCCAGAGCCCCGTGGAAGCAGGAGTGATTGTGACGGGCGCCCATTCCCGGGGCGGCGCCATTGACTTGGATCTCTGGCATGTTCCGTCAGGGCTCGAACTGAAAGCCGCTCTGGAGCTTGATCGCACCCTGCCGGAGTTCACGTTGAACGTGGGCGGTGACGGAGAACTCCCTGGCCCCCTGGGGTATCCTTGCCCGTTTGCCAGCGCCGCAGGCGACCGTTTGATCGTGCCGATGAACGAGGGGATTTCCTACCCGGTAGAAGATAAGTCAATTGAAACCTTTCGCCTGATCGCCTACGGGGGCCACGGCATTTGCATGGCCTTCTGGGGTGTGAGCGAGGATCGCCAGGGGTATTGCGCCATCATCGAGACGCCCGACGATGCCGCTATCCGACTGCGGCGTCTCGATGGTCTCCTAGCAGTCGGCCCGGAGTGGGACCCGCAAAAAGGCCGGTTTGGGTATGGCCGACGGCTGCGATATGTCTTTTTTGATCAGGGTGGATACGTCGCGATAGCCAAGCGTTACCGCCAATACGCCCGGCAGGGAGGCAGGTTAAAGACGCTGGCCGAGAAACGCCAGGAGAACCCCAAGATTGACCTGTTAATGGGGGCGGTGAACGTCTAGAACTGGGACAGCGACCCAGTTGAACTGGTCCAGGCAATGCAAGCCGCCGGAATCCAGCACAACCTCTGGAGCCGGGGCGGCGCGCCCGAGGCGCTGCGCTCTCTGAACCGGTTAAATGTGCTCACCAGCCGATACGATATTTACCAGGATGTAACGAACCCGGACAATTTCCAAACGGGACCTGTTCAATGTCCTCTACGGCCAGCGCCAATTCATCTCACTCCATAAGTAATTGAGGAAGAGGACGTAAGGGGTTTTTGCTGGACAAGGGTCCCGCGACTTTTCAAGCTTGGGGTCATGAACAAGACCGTTCGCAAACCCGACCCCGAGGAGCAAGCCGTCCTTGAGAACCTGCAAATACGAATAGC
>Ga0074044_10003170_pt1 | contig 14093 bp, 18 predicted proteins | sample BogForMeECP23OM1_FD_94443 | JGI IMG/M metagenome (GOLD analysis project Ga0074044, IMG submission 94443) | Bog forest soil microbial communities from Calvert Island, British Columbia, Canada - Bog Forest MetaG ECP23OM1 | ecosystem: Environmental > Terrestrial > Soil > Wetlands ... | reverse complement strand
GAACCGGTCGGCCCATACATGCGCGCCGGTCTCGGTTGAGATGAGCTGGGCGTTGACCTCGACCGCCTCGCCCACTCGCCGCACGCTGCCTTCGAGCACATAGCGCACGCCGAGTTCGCGGCCGATCTCCTTGGCGTCGACCGCCTTGCCCTTGTAGGTGAAGGCGGTGTTGCGGGCGATGACGAAGCAGTCGGACCATTGCGAGAGGTCGGTCGTCAGATCGTCAGTGATTCCGTCGGCGAAGTATTCCTGCCCCGAATCGCCGCTCAGGTTCTCGAACGGCAGCACGACGATCGAAAGCCGCGGCGCGGCGTTAAGCTTGTCCTCGGCGACGGAGGCGCCCAGAAGGCGCGGCGCGAGCCCCACATGCCAGGCGTAGGCGCCCGCCGCGACAAGCGCGACGATGAGCGCGGCGGCGAGCGTAGGCCAGCGGGTCAAGAGGCCGCGCGTCTTAGGCGCTGTTGGTTCGCTCTGCGGGGTCTGCTTGGGCTTCGCCTGGGCGGGGACGCCGACTTGCAGCGAATAAACCCGGATCGGCTCGGCGATGTTCTTGAGTTGGGTTTGGCCGAGATCGGTAACCGCCAGATCAAGCCGTCCCTTGACCTGGCGGTAAGCGTCCTTGGACAGACAGATCGTCCCGGGCGCGGCGATCCCCTCCAGCCGCGCCGCGATGTTGACACCCTCGCCCATCAGATCGCCGTCGCTCTCCTCGACCACGTCGCCCAGATGAAGGCCGACGCGAAACTCGATACGCTTGTCCGGCGCGACGCCCGCGTTGCGTTCAATCATGGCGCTCTGCACCTCGATCGCGCAGCGCACGGCGTCAACCACGCTGCGGAACTCGACGATGCTGCCGTCGCCGGTTCGCTTGACGATCCGGCCGTGGTGCACAGAGATTGTCGGATCAATCAGATCGCTGCGCAGCGCCCGGAGCCGCGCGAGAATGCGTTCCTCGTCGGCGCCGGCGAGCCGGCCGTAGCCGACCACATCCGAAACAAGGATCGCCGCAATCTTCCGGACCTCGCTCATCGCGCGTCCCTTCGCCACCGTTCAGCTTGGCACAAAAATCCGTCGTGAACCGCCCCTACGGAGGCGGACCGGGAATAGTCTTTTCAATTCGATTTCACTTCCCTCTCGGGCAGCCCCGCTTTCCCCTCGGGCAGCCCCGCTTTTCGCAGGCCCTCGCCGATTCGCAGCTGCTCGCGTCGAACCTCCGGATCGTCTGACAACTCGAAGCTCCCCAACTGTTGCAGGGTGAGGCCCGGTTTCAGCTTGAGCAGGCCTGCCTGCAGCCGGGCGGCGATGTTGACGCCGTCGCCCATCAGATCGCTATCGGCCTCCTCGACGACGTCGCCGAGATGAAGGCCGATGCGAAACTCGATGCGCCTGTCTGCCGCGACCCCCGCGTTGCGCTCGACCATGGCGCTCTGGATCTCTATCACGCAGCGCACCGCATCGACCACGCTGCGGAACTCGACGATAAGGCCGTCGCCGGCGCGCTTGACGACCCGGCCGTTGTGGACGGCGATGGTCGGGTCGACAAGGTCGCTGCGCAGCGTCCGGAGCCGCGCGAGAAAGCGTTCTTCGTCGGCGCCGGCGAGCCGGCTGTAGCCGACGACGTCGGCGGCCAGAATCGCCGCTATTTTCCGGGTCTCGCTCATGGCGTTCGTCGACTCTGTCACAATTTCCGGACACAAGGTGGCCCGAAGGCCTGATGGGGTGCGGAGTGCAGGTCTGGCTCGATGAAAGTTTGCTGTGACGCTGGTGCAATCCGACTTCGGTCGAGGCAACGGACCATACCCCATCCGGCGCTTCGCGCCATCTTCCCCAGCAAAGCTGGAGAAGGGGCCGGCCACGATTCCAGATGTGTGAATGCCGTGGCTCGGAGGGAGAGGGATCGCGCGCCCATATTCCCAGCCCACCCATCTGGCGAGGGTGACGGCGCGCCGTGGCGACGACATCTAAGGGCGGAAAGGAGTTTTCCATGTCCGACCCTTCCAGCCCCTCCCCCTTGAGCGCCTTCTCCGCCGCCGTCGCGGATCTCGTGCGCGGCGCGGCGCCGAGCGTCGTCTCCGTGAAGTCGCATCGCTCTGAATCGAGCGGTTTCGTCTGGCGGCCGGGCCTCGTCGTCGCCGCAGAGAACGCGCTCGCCGACGAGGGGGATTTTGAGATCGTCGCCCACGACGGCGCCTCGACTCGGGCCGAGCTTGTCGGCCGCGATCCGTCGAGCGACGTCGCGCTCTTGCGCGTCCAGCGCACCGACCTGCCGCAAGCCTCCGCGTCGGCCGGCGCCGCGGCGGCCGGCGCGCTCGCGCTCGTCGTCGCCGCGCGGAACGGCGCTTCCGCCGCGTCGCTCGGAATCGTCTCCTACGCCGGCCCGCAATGGCGCAGCATGCGCGGCGGGCTCATCGACGCGAGGATCGAACTCAGCGCGGGACTCAGACGATCGAGCGAGGGCGGGCTCGCGCTCGACGCCGACGGCCGCGCCTTCGGCATGGCGGTCTTCGGCCCGAGACGGCGCACCCTGGTCATTCCCACGGCGACGATCGACCGCGTCGCGGCGACGCTCGTCGCCAAGGGCAGGATCGCGCGCGGCTATCTGGGTCTCGGCCTGCAGCCGGTGAAGCTCGAAGGCGGCGGCCTCGGACTGATGGCGATCAGCGTCGACGCCAAAGGCCCGGGCGCGGCGGCGGGCGTCAAGCAGGGCGACGTCATCGTCGCATGGAACGGCGAGCCGCTGCGCGGCGCCTATCACGTCATGCGCCTCCTGGGGCCCGACAGCGTTGGCAAGACGGTCAAGCTTTCGCTGCGGCGGGCCGGCGAACCGCTCGAGCTCGACGTGACGATCGCCGAAAGGCCGCAAGCGCAATGACAGAGCCGCCGTTCGCCCCGATCGTCGTTGCGATCGAGATCGGCGAGGGAGCGCTCGCCGATCGGCTGGCGGCGCTTCTGGCGGACGTCCCCGGCCTCCGTCTCGCGGCGCCCGGCGAGCCAGCGGACGTGAGGCTCGTGGCCGTGCGCGGGCCTCAGGAGCCCGATGTCGCGCTCACGCCGCGCGAACTCGACGTGCTCGCGTTGATCGCCGAAGGCGCGTCCAACAAGGCGATCGCCCGAAAACTCGGGATCTCGGTCCACACGGTGAAGTTCCATATCGCGTCCCTGCTCGACAAGCTCGACGCCGACGGGCGGACGGAGGCAGTGGCGCAGGCGGCGCGGATCGGCGCGATCAGGTTTTAGGCTCGAACCCCTCTCCCATCGGGAGTCCCATCGGGAGAGGGGCAGGGGTGAGGGGACCGCACCTCAGTCGAAAGGTGCCCGCAACTCCGCGTGAATCCGCGCGAGGACCGAATCGAGATCGTCGCAGACTTCCTCATTCGTGAAGCGCACGATGCGCACGCCGAGTTTCGAGGCGTGGCAATAAAAGTCGACAACAAAACGGTCGAACGGGACCTGCCGGCGGAATTTTGCGCCGTGAAAGCGCGAGCTGCGCAGGCGCCCCCAAAGAATAGTCTCCGCGCGCGTCGGCTGCTTGCGCAAGGCGCGGGCGAATTCGCGGCGCTCGGAGGTCATGCGTCTTCTTTCCTTCGCAAAGCCCCCTCACCCCTGCCCCTCTCCCTCCCTCCGGGAGAGGGATCGCGCCGCGGTGTCGGCCGCTTCGGTCAGGCGGAGGCGGATCGGGCGGCTAATAGCTTTTTCCCCCGCGCCACGATCCCTTTAGAATCGAATTTCTTCACCCGCCCCGCCGCGACGTCGGCGAGGCCCTTATCGATATCGGCCTTGAGCGCGGCCAGCTCCTCGATCTGCAGCGCGCGCTTCATCTTCCAGTCACGCAACGCCTCGCGCACGACTTCGCTCACGGAGGCGTACTCGCCCGCCGCAACCGCGCTTCTGACGATGGCCGCCATCTCGGCTGGAAGGGTGATCGTAAAGCGTTCAATGTCAGCCATGGCCTCAACCGCCGTCTACTCGGTCTGCATACTTTATCATATAAAATATGCAAGTGCGAGGCGCGCGCAGCTCGTATTCCTGCACCCATCGGTCATCGCCCCGCCACCGCGGTTGCAAGCCGTTACATAGCTGTGTATGTAAGCATCATGACGTCCATCGGCATTCGCGAATTGCAGAAAATATCCGGCGAGGCGATCGGGGCGCTCGAGGGACCGACCGCGATCAAGTCGGGCGCTCGGACGGTCGGGCTCCTGATCCCGCTCAAGAGCGCCGATCCCGACCGACTCGCTGAAGTGCTGGCGCGGGCGGAAGAACTCGCGCGATCGCGTGATCCCGCCGCCGACGACGCGGCGCTCGCCGCTTTCGGGGCCGTCGATCCCATCGACTGGTCGATCGAGGCCGTCCGCGCGCTTACCGCCAAGCCCATGATCCCGTGAAGGCGCCCGCGAGCGCGCTCGTCGTCGATGCGGCGGTCCTCATCGCCGCTGCGCGGGGACGAAGCTCGGGCGCTGTCCTGGCGGCGGCGCGGGCGGCGGCATTGGTCACGACGGACCGCGTCGTGGCCGAGGCGCGGCGGCGCATCGATCTCGGACTGAAACGACCGGATCTGCACCCGATCGTCGATGCGCTCATCGCCGAGATGACGGTCGTGCCCGTCGCCGCGCTGTCGGCGCTCCTGCCGCAAGCGGAGATCGTGCTGCGGGACGCCGCCGCCAGCCGAAACGGCTCGATCAACGACGCGCATGTGCTGGCGCTCGCCTGGAGCCTCGACGCCGACGTCTGGACGACCGACCGGGATTTCGCCGGAACCGGCGTCGCGAGTTGGTCGACGCCGAATCTGATCCGCGGGCTCGCGGAGGCCGCAAAGGGCGGCGACCGAATGTAGCCGCGCTCGATAAGCCCGTCGAAAGACGGGCGTCCTTCCGGAGGCCCTATGGAGCTCGGCTTACGCGGCCAGCGGCCGCGTCAACAGTGGCGCCCCCGCCTAAACGCCATATGCCGCCAGCAGCACGCCGAACACGGGAATGGCGAGGAGGCATACGCCGAGGCTTAGTCTCAGGTAGAGCGTCTTCCAGTACAGAATGCGCGACAGGGTCGCGATCCGGTGTTTGCTCTCCTCGAGCTCGACCGCGAGATCGTGGTTGAAGACGAAGTGGTGCGCGGCCGCTTTGCGCGACAGAAGAAAGTTGCTCTTGTCGGTCCGAAGATACCTGGGAAAGATCGCGAGGATCAGAAAGAAATAGGCGGTCAGAAACGGCGCGAGAATGAGCCACAGCGGGACCTGCTGCAAGCTCCTTTCGTGCGCGGTGAGGATCGGCACCATCAGCAGCGGCAGGAAAAGGAGCGCGATGTTGGCCTTGAAGTCGCTGGAGCGGATGGCGTCGGCGTAGATGGCGGCGAAATCGCGAAAGTATTTGATCTCCCGCTGGATGTGCTCCTCGTCGATCGACTTCGCCCGATGCGAAGCGACCGCAAGGGCGTCCCCCTCCGAAATGCTGACGGCCTGTGGCATGCCGTTCAGCCTGTGAGACCGTCGTCAAACTGTCAAGACGGCTTCGAGAGGCCGACGGTGGCGGCTTGGCTTTGTAGACGCCGCCGCTGGCCGCGTCAGCCGCGCTCCATGGGGCGTCCGGAAGGACGCCCGTCTTTCGACGGGCTAGCGAGCGCGGCTACCAAGACTGCGCGGCTATCGCCTCAGCCCTCGGCGGCCTGCGGCGAGGGACCGGAGTCCTTGCCTTTGGCCTCGACGTCGCGATCGACGAATTCGATCACCGCCATCGCGGCGTTGTCGCCGGGACGGAAGCCGGCCTTCATGATGCGGGTGTAGCCGCCGTTGCGGTTCTTGTAGCGCGGGCCGAGGACGTCGATCAGCTTCTTGACCAGATCGGCGTCGCGCAACCGCGCGATCGCGATGCGGCGGGCGTGCAGGTCGCCGCGCTTGCCGAGCGTCACCAGCTTCTCGACGACCGGCCGGAGGTCCTTGGCCTTCGGCAGCGTGGTCGTGATCTGCTCGTGCTTGATCAGCGCCTGGGCCATGTTGGCGAACATCGCCTGGCGATGCTCGGCGGTTCGGTTGAAGCGCCGCTTGGCGTGTCCGTGATACATGTCGGCTCTCTCCTTCTCGGGTCTGCGGCCGCCGTGCCAAGGAACGGCCGCTCTTTCTCTCCCTCTCCCGCTATGCGGGTGAGGGCCGGGGTGAAGGCAAGTGTGGAAACACCCTCATCCGGCGCCATAGCCCGTCGAAAGACGGGCGCCTTTTGACGCCCTATGGCGCCACCCCCGGGTCAAGCCCGGGGGGATTCCTCAGTAATGCTCCTCGAACCGCTTGGCGAGGTCCTCGATGTTCTCCGGCGGCCAGCCCGTGACCTCCATGCCAAGGTGGAGGCCCATCTGCGCCAGCACTTCCTTGATCTCGTTGAGCGACTTGCGGCCGAAGTTCGGCGTGCGCAGCATCTCGCCTTCGGTCTTCTGGATGAGGTCGCCGATGTAGGTGATGTTGTCGTTCTTAAGGCAGTTGGCGGATCGAACCGACAGCTCGAGCTCGTCGACCTTCTTGAGCAGCGCCGGGTTGAAGGCGAGCTCGGGGATCGCATGCTCGGCCTCTTCGCGGCGCGGCTCTTCGAAGTTGACGAACACCGCGAGTTGGTCCTGCAGGATCCGGGCGGCGTAAGCGAGCGCGTCCTCGGGCGACATGGCGCCGTTGGTCTCGATCGTCATCGTCAGCTTGTCCTTGTCGAGGTCCTGCCCCTCGCGCGTGTTCTCGACGCGATAGCTCACCTTCTTGACCGGCGAGAACATGCTGTCGATCGGCAGGAGGCCGATCGGCGAATCTTCCGCGCGGTTGCGGTCGGCCGGGACATAGCCCTTGCCGGTCGTCACCGTGAACTCGATACGCAGGTCGGCGCCTTCGTCCAGCGTGCAGATGACGAGGCTCGGGTTGAGGATCTGGATGTCGCCGGTCGTCTGGATGTCGCCGGCGGTGACGGCGCCGGGGCCGCGGCGCTTGAGGACGAGACGCTTGACGCCCTCGCCCTGCATCTTGACGGCGACGTCCTTGACGTTGAGCACAATGTCGACGACGTCCTCGCGGACGCCGGGGATCGACGAGAACTCGTGCAGCACGCCATCGATGTGGACCGAAGTGATCGCGGCGCCCTGCAACGACGAGAGCAACACGCGCCGCAGCGAGTTGCCGAGGGTCTGGCCGAAGCCGCGCTCGAGCGGCTCGGCGACGACTGTCGCGACGCGACGGGGATCATCGCTCTGAACGACTTCGAGCTTCTTCGGCTTGATGAGTTCTTGCCAGTTCTTCTGGATCACGGGGCGGAGCCTTCCATTCGACGGATGAACGGCCCGAAGCGCGCGCCTCGCGCGCTCGAGCCGCGTGCGCGCGCCGGACCGGTCGGCGCGCTTTTTGGTTCAGACGCGGCGGCGCTTGCGCGGACGGCAGCCGTTATGCGGGATGGGGGTCACGTCGCGGATCGAAGTCACGGTGAAGCCCGCCGCTTGGATCGCGCGCAGCGCGGATTCGCGTCCCGAGCCGGGGCCGGAAACCTCGACCTCGAGCGTGCGCATGCCATGCTCGGCCGCCTTGCGCACGGCGTCTTCGGCGGCGATCTGCGCCGCGAACGGCGTCGACTTGCGGGAGCCTTTGAACCCCATCGTCCCGGCGGAGGACCAGGAAATCGTATTGCCCTGCGCGTCGGTGACGGTGATCATCGTGTTGTTGAACGTCGAGTTTACGTGGGCGACGCCCGTTGCGATGTTCTTGCGTTCGCGGCGGCGGACGCGGGTCGCTTCTTTAGCCATGAGCTGGTCCTTCAATCGCGCCCGGACAGCGCGTCAATTCCTGAATTCATTGAACGAAAAGGCGATCACTTCTTCTTGCCGGCGATGGGCTTGGCCTTGCCCTTGCGGGTGCGCGCGTTGGTATGGGTGCGCTGTCCGCGCACCGGCAGCTGCCGGCGGTGGCGGAGGCCCCGATAGGCTCCGAGGTCCATCAAGCGCTTGATGTTGATTGCGACTTCGCGACGTAGATCGCCTTCCACGAGATAGTCGCGGTCGATGGTTTCGCGGATCTGCATCACTTCGGCGTCCGTCAGCTGGGCCACGCGGCGCTCGGATGGGATATGCACCTTCTCGCAAATCTCTTCGGCCTTCTTCGGCCCGATCCCGTGAATATACTGAAGCGCGATGATGACGCGCTTGTTGGTTGGAATATTGACGCCTGCTATGCGAGCCATTCGCTCATCTCTCCATTTCGGCGGCGCTTGAGCCGGACGCTGAAGCGCCGCGGGACTGACGACTCGACGTCCGGTGGAGGCCGGCCCTTGCCGAGTCCCTCAAACGCAAAAAGTCCCACGCGCTCGCAATGGCGCCGGGACCCAGAACGCATTCGGGATGGCGCGCATATAGTCTGGCCCGGAGCGCCCGTCAACCGGCGCCGCCCACAATGGCGAATTTCCCGGTGGACGCCTTTCTCCGACCGGCCCCGGCGATTCCCCCTACGGCCTGATCACGGCCCTGTACGCGTGCCAGGCCGCGTGTCCGGCAATCGGCAGCGCGACCACCAGTCCGACGAAGGAGAGCGCCATCCCCGCCGCCGTCAGGGCGACCAGAATCGCCGCCCAGACCGCCATCGCACGCGGATTGGCCGCCACCGCGGCGAAGCTCGTCGCGATCGCCTCGGCCGCGCCGACCGGCCGATCGATCAGCATCGACAGCGCGAAAGCGCCGCCCGCGAAGGCCAGCGCCGCGACGAGGTAGCCGAAGATCACGAACAGCGCCAGGAATTCGAGCCCGTTGGCAGCGAAGAACACGGCGTTCAGCAGACCCCGCAGATGGAGCGTCTCCCCCGCCGGGAACGTCAGCGCGAATATGAGTTCCGAAATGCGCAGCCAGACCAGGAAGAGGAACATGAACGCCAGCGCCGCATACAAGATCGGTCCGGCGTTCGCCTTCAGGGCAGAGATCGCCGACCTGAGCGAAGGGCGGCGGCCCTGCTCGAGATCGCGGCTGATCGCCTGGAAACCGGCGGTCGCCACCGGCCCGATCAGCATGAAGCCGCTGGCGAGCGGCAGCAGCATGTAGAAGAACGGCGTCCGCCACAGCCCGATGGTCAGGGCGAGGCCGAGCGCGGCGAACGCGAGGCCGAAGCCGGCGCCGATGGCGGGAGAGGCGAGGAAGTCCCGCCAGCCGGCGGCGAGCCACTGGAATGGCTGGTCAGGATCGACCGCACGCACGCGATCGGAATAGGGCAAGGACGACGCCGCGGCGCCGTCATGGATGACCGGCATCGGTAGCTCCCTTCGTCGATGGCGCTCAACGCAGCGTGTCCCGCGATGCTACGTTAAGAGCGTCGAGCGGAACGGTTCGGGCCATCGTGCCAAAAGCCGCGTTCCGGACAGAACGAGGGTTCCCAACGGGACATTTTGCCTCCGCCGCCTCATCCCGGCAACAGCGGCGGACGTCTTTTTCGAAGTGCGACCTGGTCGTCAGGCCGACTTCGCGGGCGATCGCAAGGTCTTCGGGCGCGGCTTGTATTCGAGCGGCCAAGCGGCGAATGTCGGCTTGGCCCTCTCCGTCGGGGCGAGCACCATGATTGACAGGCAAGAAACCCGCTTGACGACAGCCGAAGCTCCCGAAAACGCCGCAGCGGCCGCCTGGCGCGCCGGCGCCCTTCCCGTCCGCTTCGCCCCCGGCGACGTGATCTACCGCCCGGGCGATCCGGCGCGCAGATGGATCGTCCTCGAAAGCGGCCGGGTCAAGGTGAGTCTGACCGCCGACAGCGGTCGGGAGGTGGCGCTCTACCGCATCGAGGCCGGCGAATCCTGCATGCTGACGACCCCCGCGATGTTCAGCCGCGAATCGATGCTCGCCGAGGCGTCTCCGTCGTGCGGCCGCGCACGGCGTCCGGGCAGGGCGCCTCGAGCGTCGCCGGCGCGACGTTCGCATGACGGTTTTTGTCGCTGTTTCGGGCCCCTTTTCCCTCGCAAATTCGCCGGAATCCCTTTATAGCGCCTCGGCCCGCCCCGCCGGCGACCGAAAAACGGCGCTCACCATCCGGCGAACGACGCCCAAAGGAGCCCTCATGACAAGCAAGTTTTCCGCGCATTTGCGCTCGACTGCCGTCGCCCTGGCGCTCGGGCTCGGCGCGACCTTCACCCTCGCCGGGGCGGCCTCGGCCGATCCCAAAGTGCTGGCCAAGGTCGACGGCTCGCCGATCACCGATGAGGACGTAGCAATTGCGATGGCCGACATCGGCCCCGGCCTGCCGCAGAAGCTCGAAGGCGCAGCACGGCAGAAGTACGTGCTCGACTACCTGATCGACCTCAAACTCGCCGCCAAGAAGGCCGAGGCCGACAAGCTCGACCAGTCCCCCGAATTCGCCAAGAAGCTCGCCTACTATCGCGACAAGCTGGCGATGGAGGAGCTCCTGGGCTCGGTCGCCAAGGCGGCGACGACCGAAGAGGCCGAGCGCAAGGCGTATGAGGAAGCCGCCAAGGCCGAACCGCCGCAGGAGGAAATCCATGCGCGCCACATCCTGCTGCCGACCGAGGACGAGGCGAAGAAGGCCCTCGCGCGGATCAAGGGCGGCGAGGACTTCGCCAAGGTCGCCAAGGAAGTCTCCAAGGACAACTCCGGCGACGGCGGCGATCTCGGCTGGTTCACCAAGGACCGGATGGTGCCGGAATTCTCCAACGCCGCCTTCAAGCTGAAGAAGGGCGAGATTTCCGACCCGGTCCACACCCAGTTCGGCTGGCACATCATTCAGGTCGAGGACACGCGCACCAAGTCCTTCCCGCCCTTCGAACAGGTGAAGGACCAGGCCGCCCGCTACGTCGGCCAGAAGGCGGACAGCGAGACGATCGCGCAACTGCACGGCGCGGCGAAGATCGAGTTGTTCGACGCCGACGGCAAGCCGCTGCCGCCCGCGGCCCAGGCCCCGGCTCCGGCCGCCGCGCCGGGCGCGGACGCCTCTTCCGCCGACAAGCCGAAACCCTGAGGAGAGACGCTCATGAGCGGGGGCGGAAGCGCCCGCTCCCGTCCTTCTGACCGGAACGATCCATGGCCGCTCCTGCTCCGCTCTCCCCGCTTGCGCCGAAGAAATATCCGTCCTTGCCGCCGATTGCGGGCGTCCGCTTCGCCACCATCGCGGCCGGCGTGCGCTATGCGGACCGGACCGATGTGATGATGGCGCTGTTCGACAAGCCGGCGGAGGTCGCGGGCGTGTTCACCCGGTCGAAGTGCTCCTCGGCGCCGGTCGACTGGTGCCGGGCGCAGCTGAAGAACGGCAAGGCGCGGGCTCTGATCGTCAATTCGGGCAACGCCAACGCCTTCACGGGCCACGCCGGAATCGACGCGGTCCAGGTCGTGGCCGACGCCGCGGCGAAGACGCTCGGGGCGAGCCCAGGCGAAATCTTCATGGCCTCGACCGGCGTCATCGGCGAGCCGCTCGACGGGATGAAGATCGCCCGCGTGCTCGCCGACCTCGCCGGGCAAGCGCGCGAGGACCGGCTGATGGACGCCGCCAAGGCGATCATGACGACCGACACCTATCCGAAGGTCGCGACCGCCTTCGCGCAGGTTGGCGACTCGATCGTGACGATCAACGGCATCGCCAAGGGGGCCGGCATGATCGCGCCCGACATGGCGACGTTGCTCGCTTACGTCTTCACCGACGCGTCGGTCGCCTCCGGCGCGCTGCAGGCGATGCTGTCGAAATCGGTCGAGCGGTCGTTCAATTCGATCACCGTCGACAGCGACACCTCGACGTCCGACACGCTGATGATCTTCGCCACCGGCGCGGCGAAAACGGCGCCGCGCATCGACGACGCCGCGGCTCCGCTCGCCGCCCCGTTTCGGCGCGCGCTCGACAAGCTTTTGCGCAATCTCGCCCATCAGGTCGTCCGCGACGGCGAGGGCGCGCGCAAGTTCGTCGAGGTCAATGTCGAGGGCGCGGCGACCCGCAAGGCCGCCAAGCGCATCGCGATGTCGATCGCCAATTCGCCGCTCGTCAAAACCGCCGTCGCCGGCGAGGACGCGAACTGGGGCCGCGTCGTCATGGCGGTGGGCAAGGCGGGCGAGAAGGCCGAGCGCGACAAGCTCGACATCTGGTTCGGCAAGATCCGCGTCGCCCATCAGGGCCTGCGCGACCCGAACTACGACGAGGCCGAGGCCTCGGCCTATATGAAGAAGGATTCGATCGTCATCACCGCCGATCTCGGCATCGGCCGCGGCCGCGCCACCGTGTGGACCTGCGACCTCACCAAGGAATACGTGGCGATCAACGGCGACTATCGCTCGTGAAGCTCCTCCTGGTCGTCGCGGCGGCTCTGGTCGATACGGACGGCTGCGTGCTCATCGCCCAGCGGCCGAAGGGCAAAGAGCTCGCGGGCCTGTGGGAGTTTCCGGGCGGCAAGATCGACGCGCATGAACGGCCGGAGGACGCGCTCATCCGCGAGTTGCGTGAGGAGCTCGGGATTACGATCAAGACGGCTTGCCTCGCGCCGCTCACCTTCGCAAGCCACGCCTACGACGATTTTCATTTGCTGATGCCGCTCTACGTCTGCCGCAAATGGGAGGGCTTCGTGCAGCCGCTCGACGGCCAGAGGCTCAAATGGGTATGGCCGAAGGACCTCAGAAGCTACCCGATGCCGCCCGCCGACGCGCCGCTGATCCCGCATCTGGTCGATCTGCTGACGTGAGTCGGCGGGGCGAACACCGCTGGTAACAGCGGAAAAAACAGCGGATTCCGAATTTTTGCCGGCCGATTTGGCCCCGAAGCTGGGTAAAAAGCAGCTTAATTTCAGTAACTTGAGCCGGAATTCGCTGTGCAGGCGGAACAGCGGATTAAATCACGATAACAGCGGATTCTTTAGCGGTTCGCGGAAAGCCTAAGGCGGAGCCGTCCAGGCCTTGTAGCCCGCGTCCGACATGGACGGCAGGTTCTTGATGAAGGCCACGATCGTCCAGATCTGCTGGTCGGTCGCCCCGGCCAGGCCAAAGCTCGGCATGCCGGTGAACTTGATGCCGTTCTTGATGACCCAGAACAGCTCCGGCGCGGTCCGCTCTTTCGCCATCACCTTGAGATCGGCGGGAACCGGCTTCAGCCCTTCGGACCATTTGGCCCAATTGGCGTCCGGCGGTCCCCCGTGACAATTGACGCAGCCGATCGTGGCGTAGGCGCGCGCGCCGGCCTTCACCGTCGCCGGATCGTCGGGAGAAGCCGGCGGCGGCTCGGTGGCGTGGCGCGTGACCGAGGCCGCGCGCACGGTGGCCAACGCCCAGTTGACGACGGCCGGATTGTCCTCGTTCTCGGCGACGCTGTAGAAGCCGCCGAAGAAAAAGGTCGCCGCGCCAATGGCGAAGAGGATCGCAAGCGCGCCAACGAGGGCCAGGAGTCGCATGGGCCTTCTCCAATCTATGTTGAACGCCAAAATAGAACGAGACTGTCGCGGCGCCGTAGCGGCCTATTTATTCACTGAGTGACGAGCGGAATTCAACGGATTTTTCCGGTCACGCCGCCCTTCACACGCGGGTTCGAGCGCGAATAGACGACGACGAGCAGGATTTGCTGGGGTGAGCGCTCACGCGCCGAACAGCGCGACGCCTTCGGCGATCGCCGCCCTTTCGAGATCGCGATCGAGCGTCGCGAGCGGCAAGGCCTCTCGCTTCGCCAGCTCGAGATAGGCCGCGTCGTAGTCAAATTCCGGCTGCGCGCAATAGACATCAGCGCGTCGTCGTCCGGCAACGAAGCGATCCGCACCGGCAGGTTCTCCAGATCGCGCAGAAACTCGGCTGATCTCGCCGCAGTGCTTCTCCCGCGCCGTTCGCCGACAATCAGCGCGTTTCGAACCTCGAAGAAGAAGAGGCAGGGCGCAATCGCTTGGCTCTCTTGTAGCCGTTCGATCGCGATAAGAACCTTCGAGTCGTCCGTCTCTCCGAAAGCAAAAGCGGCAATAATCGAAGCGTCGATGACGAAGGCCGTCAGTATTTGTGGCCTTCGTGGATAGTGGCTCAGAGCCCGTCCGGGAACATAACGAATCGTTAGAATCGTTTGTGAATCAAGGAAGGCGGCCTGATTCGTTGAGGGGTCGCCGGTGTGGACGAGCGAGAACCGTGGGCGTTATGAGCGGAGCCGG
>Ga0074044_10003169_pt1 | contig 14097 bp, 12 predicted proteins | sample BogForMeECP23OM1_FD_94443 | JGI IMG/M metagenome (GOLD analysis project Ga0074044, IMG submission 94443) | Bog forest soil microbial communities from Calvert Island, British Columbia, Canada - Bog Forest MetaG ECP23OM1 | ecosystem: Environmental > Terrestrial > Soil > Wetlands ... | reverse complement strand
TGCTCGAGCAACTGGTGGGCGAACTGGAAGATGAATTCGACCTCGCCGCGGCGCAACCGGCGCCCGATGCGAATGGACCGCTGGTGCTCGACGGATCGGTCAACATCCGCGACCTCGAAGCCCAATACGAGCTGAAACTTCCCCAGGACGAAGGCTACGAAACTCTAGCCGGCTTCCTGCTTTCACGCTTGCAGAAGATGCCCGCGGGCGGCGAGGCGTTCGATTATGAAGGCCATCGTTTTGTCGTCGAAAAGATGGAAGGCCATCGCATAGCGACGGTTCGGATCGAGCCGGTACCCGCGCCTGTGGCTCCGGCGCCATCGGTGCCGGCGGACTCCGTGCAGCGGGCCGGAGACTAGCAGCCCGTGGTAAGAGTGAGATTCGTAACCGCTTTCTCGTAGAGACGGGGCTTGCCCCGTCTTGCGTGCGGCGGAAAAACTCGACGTTGGACTTGCTTTTGGGTGGCGCAGCGCTTCAGCGCTGCGGTAATCGCATCCTTGTGAATGCGGCTTTAGCCGCCGAGGTAACGTGATAGCTTCTTAATTCCCGATGCCGCGCTACATCATTTCCCGCGTCCTCTACACCCTGCCAGTCATCTGGTTAGTAGTCTCCACCGTCTTCCTGCTGATCCACTTCGTCCCCGGCGACCCCATTCAGCAGATGGTGGGCGAAGGCGCCGCCGCCGGAGACATTCAGGCCGCAAGACACGCCTACGGCCTGGATGTCCCGCTCAGCCAGCAATACCTGAATTACTGGCGAGGCGTGCTCCACGGAGATCTAGGCAAGTCCCTGCGCTTCAACCAGGGAGTTACAAAGCTGATAGCCCAGCGCTATCCCTTCACCTTGCAGCTAACGCTGGCGTCCTTGTTAGTAGCAATAGTGTTGGCCATTCCCGCCGGAGTGCGCTCGGCCCAGCATCGCAATCAATGGGATGACCGCGCCCTGAGTGTAGTCAGCCTCTTCGGCCTCTCGTTCCCAAATTTTGCCTTGGGCCCAGTGCTGATCTTATTTTTCGCCGTCAAGCTGGGATGGCTCCCCGTCTCCGGTTCCGGCACCATCGCCCATCTAGTGCTCCCCGCCATCACCATGGGCGGAGCGCTGGCCGCGATCCTGACCCGCATGGTGCGAACCTCGATGCTCGAAGAGTTAGGCCAAGACTACATTCGCACCGCGCGAGCCAAAGGCCTGCCCGAGCGCACCGTAGTCTATCGTCACGCCCTGCGCAACGCCATGATCCCAATCCTAACCGTCCTAGGATTACAATTCGGCGCGCTGTTAGCCGGCACGATCGTGACCGAAACAATCTTCTCCTGGCCCGGCATAGGACGCCTAACCATCCAAGCCATAGCCAACCGCGATTACTACCTGGTGCAGGGATGCATTCTGGCGATTGGATTGACGTATGTCGCGGTGAACTTTCTTACGGATTTGTTGTATTCGGCGGTGAACCCGAGAATTAGGCAGTAAGTGCCATTTGACCATGTCTACTCTAGCCATCTCGCTCCCCCGCGTCGCCCGCCACAATCCATTGGCGGCCATCGGGGTCGTGCTGGTTTCCATCTTCGTGTTCTCAGCGATCTTCGCACCCTGGATCGCTCCGCAAGATCCCGCGCATATCGATCTCCCGAACCGCCTGCAATCGCCCTCGGCGCAGCATTGGTGCGGAACCGATGAACTTGGACGCGACATTCTCTCCCGCCTGATCTGGGGAGCGCGAATTTCCCTGTTCGTCGGCAGCAGCGTGGTGGCGTGCTCGCTTCTGCTCGGCCTCATCATCGGCAGCCTTGCCGGATACTACGGCGGAGGCATCGACCGCTTCGTCAACGTCGTGTTGATGAATGCTTTTCTTTCGTTCCCCGGCATTCTGATCGCGATCGCTTTTGTGGCCTTCCGCGGCCCCGGCATTTTCAATCTCGTTCTTGCCCTGTCGCTCGGAGGTTGGGTCGGCTACGCCCGCCTGGTGCGCGGGCAGGTGCTGGCGGTGCGCGAACGCGAATTTGTCGAAGCGGCGCGAGCGCTCGGCGCCGGAGATCTCCACATCATTACCCGGCACATCCTGCCCAACATTATTCAGCCCGTTATCGTGCAGGCGGCGATCGGCATGGCGGGCGCGGTTCTGGCCGAGGCGACGATGAGTTTCCTGGGACTAGGCGTCCCGCCGCCCACCGCAAGTTGGGGATCGATGCTGAACGACGCCCGCTCGCATCTCTTCGACGCTCCTCACTTGGTGCTCTTCCCGGCGGTGACCGTGATGCTCGCGGTCTTGGCCTTCAACTTTATCGGCGATGCGTTGCGCGACCTTCTCGATCCAAGATCCCGCATTGAAGCGGGGTTATAGTTCGTGTCATAAATCACGCTTGTCATCTTGAGCGAAGCGAAGGACCTGCTGTCCCACACACTGCCAAGAAAAGCAGGTCCTTCGCTTCGCTCAGGATGACAAAATTTATGCAGGATTTACACATCCGTAACATGCAAGACCTTGATGTGCCCTTACTACTTTTCCGCGGATAACTTTTCCCTGTGTCCCGCGTCTAATTCACTGACCAGGATCATGGAACTTTTTCCAGGGCAGGTCCGTATGAATAGACATATGGAACTCAGATTTCAAGTCGAATGCTTGCAGGACGTGGCGGTCGTCAACTGCTCGGGACGCATGGTGCGCGGGGCAGCGCTCGACGAGTTCCGGCGCCGGATCGAGCAACTCGAACATGTCCGCGTGCTGGTGCTGGACGTCTCGGAAGTCGCGCAACTGGATGCGGGCGGCTTGGGAACGCTGCTCCTGGTGCGCCGTTGGGCAATGCAGAAGTCGGCGAAGTTGAAGCTGGTGAACCCGCCAGTTTTCTTCCGCAGAATCCTGGAGGCGACGCATCTCACCTCGGTGTTTGAGATTTCTTCGCTGACGGAGGCAATCTGCATCCTGCGCGGAAGGGAATGCCCGCCGCGCTACGCCGTCGCCTAAGCAACCCAAATGGGCGTGATGCGATATAATTCGCGCCCATGGAGCTTAACATCAGGTGTCAGGTCTCAGGTGTTAGGTCTCAGGCCTGTCAGTTGAGTTTCGTATCAGCAATCCCTCCGCAGCCGCTTCCTCCGGCCCTCGAAACTCCTGATCCCGCCTGATGACCCAGCTCGCCCGCAAACTGCGTGTCACCGATTACTTCTCTCTCGGCTGGGGAACGATGGTCGGCGTCGGCTGGCTGGTCGTCATGGACGATTGGCTGCTGCGCGGCGGTCCGCTCGGCGGCATTCTTGGGTTCGCGATTGGCGGCATTCTTCTTTTGCCTATCGGCTACGTGTACGGCAAGCTGGTGATGGCCATGCCCGACGCGTCGGGCGAGGTCGCCTATACCGCGAAAGTATTCCCGCGCCCGGTAAGCTTCTACACCGGATGGATGATGATGCTCGCCTACTTCATCGTTTGCCCGTGGGAAGCGGTGGCCGTCGGCCGCATCGCCGGTTATATCTTTCCAGCGCTCGATTCCATCAAGTTATACCGCGTGGCGGGAAAGCCGGTTTACCTGCCGCACCTGGCCATCGGGCTCGCGCTCACGGCACTGGTGACGGTGGTGAACTATCGTGGCGTCCGGCTCAGCGCCACCTTCCAAAACTGGAGCACGTTTGGCACGCTTGCGCTTTTCGTGATCTTTGTCGCCGTCGGCGTCACGCGCGGATCGCCGGCGAATTTTCCGCCTCTGTTCACGCATACTTCGTTCGTCTCCATTTTGCTGGTGCTGCAGATCGTTCCTTACTTCATGACGGGATTTGAATCGGTGAGCAAGGCTGCCGAGGAAGCGAATCCCCAGTTTCGAGCTCAAGGATTCTCTCGCGCCATCTTGGCGGCGATTATCGTCGGCGCGGTGTTCTACATCATTGTGATTGCAGCGGTGAGCTTCGTGGCGCCGTGGCGTCCGCTGACCGGCACGCCCTTCATGACTGCGGTCGCTTTCGAGCATGCCGTCGGCGCGCGCTGGATCGTGAGCGTCATTCTGAGTGCAGCGTTGCTTTCGCTCTTCAAGGTATTCAATGGAAACTTTGTCGCCGCCAGCCGCTTGTTGTTTGCCATGGGCCGGCGCGGGTTGGTGGATGCGCGGCTGGCCAGAGTGCATCCACGGAATCAAACGCCCGCCACGGCGGTCGTCTGGGTCGGCGTTGCCACAGCTTCCTGCATGTTTTTGGGCACTGCGATTCTGGTTCCGATCTCCGAAGTCGGATCGGTCGCGGCCGCTGCCGGATGGTTCGCGGTGTGCGCCGCCTATCTGTGGATGAGGCCCCGGGTCCGAGACCGCTGGATCGCTGTGCTGGGCGCATCGGTTGCTTTGGCGATGGTGTTGATGAAGTTTGCGCCGTTTGTGCCCGGCCATTTTTCCGGCTGGGAGTGGCTCGTGCTCGGACTCTGGATTATTCTGGGCGCGTCGATCGGCCACCCGCGCGGCACCGAGCTTGCCACCGGAAAATCTGACCAGGAAAGAAATTCATGACCACAACTCGCCGTCTCGGTCCGAGACGCGGCAAGCCGCGTCTCTACAGGAAATCCAGACGATTTACGGTTTGTCGGTTTTCGCGTCGGCGTCCGCACGCTTGGCTTCCGTTCGATCAACCGGAGTGACGTGCGGTTTGGCGAGCGTCCCGGTGAGACTCCACGATTTCTCGTCACCACGCGTCAATACGAAGTCGAAACCCTTGCTGGGGGATGCGATTCCGCGTACCTGATAAACGCCGTCGTGCGATTCCAGTCGGCCTGCAGAGAGTTCCCAGGCGCCTTTTTTCAGATGCAACTCACCGGTGAACCGGTGCACAGGCAGAGGAGTGGGCGCTCCCGGAATTTCAATATGGGGCAGACTGCCGTTCCGCGTCACGAACTGCAACTTGCCGTCGGAGTGTGCCAGCAGATCACGAAAGCTGTTTCCGGATCCTTCCAACTCGAACTTCCCGTCGGCCGTTCCGGTAATCCAGGCATCGTTCGTCAATGTCAGTGTGCCCACCTGTGCCAGCGCAATGTCGTGCAACGTGCCGGCGGCGTGATACCGCACCGGCGGACTCGACGCGTCAATCACCCAATTCCCGAGGTGCGAGCCCTGCAACAGTTGCCCGCGCAGAGCCGTCAATGTGATCTTGCCTTGATCCACGTCCATTTGTGTCGCAATCTCGGTGGCAATCAACTTGTTCAATGCAAACCGCCCGACATGCAAGGCACCGTGCGCCTGAATCGCGAGCAGTGGCGAAGGGCCCAGCGCCGCATTCGAGTCGGAATCGGAATTCAAGATGCGGTACCACGGACGCTGGGCCGGATGCGGCGTGAACCATTCGGCGAGATCTCCGGCCGAAAACTGGTCGGCAGTGAGATCGAACTGAAATACACAAGGTGGAACGGTGCAATGGCGGGGCGCCACAACCCCGCCGCTCCAGTGCGTGCTTCCGGTGCGAGCCGAAATCTTATCAACTCTCACCGCGTCCGAAGCAAAAGACATAGTCACCGAGGCAATCTCAATCGGCGTGTTCAGGCCGTGCATCTCGGCGCGCACATTTCGAAGTAGAGCGGTTCCAAGAGCCATGGGCGCGGCAAATCCCTGCCAGGGTCCGGAGACGCTTACGTCGAGCTTGGCCGAGCCTTCCGCCGCCGGACGCGCGACCGGCAAGCCCAAAACGTTCTCCAGCCGAAACAGGTCTTTCAGTTCCACATCCCCGCGCAGAAAGAATCGATAACCGGCAGCGGCCATCCACCCGCCGGCGTTCACCGGCGCGGAAGCGTTCATCGTCAGTGGGGCTGGCCCAATCCGCAGATGAGGTTCCGCGGGCTCCTGCTCCTTTTCTGGTGTCCTCGGGCGACGAATCTTGGCTCGGAGGGAATCTGCCGCCGCCAGGGCCAATGGAATTGTTCCGAAGGCAACTTCGTCTTTCCCAGCACTCGATGACAAGCGCACGTTGGTCGCCGAGCCGCTGCCAGTCCATTGCGTCAATGAATCGTGCCGCCGGTCCGCGGGCAAGCTGCGCGTGGCGTGGAACTCCGCATTCAGCAGCCCGCTCGCCGTGAGGTCGCCGGGGATCTGTTTTTTCGCCTGTCGCAGCAATCGCACCACGGAGGCGAGAGGCACCTTCTCGGCCTCGAGCGTCAGATCATAGGTCGGTCGTTGCGCGGCCGGTGCGAGGTCCAACGCCCCGCGCAGGCGGACGGTCCCACCGCTCACGGGTGATTCGCACAGCAGATCGGCCAGGGTGCTGGTGGTCGCGTTGTACCGTCCCGAGCAACTGGCGGTCAGGCGCACGTTCTCGTTGCCGACAATGTCGTAGCGACGGAAACCTTCGATCGCGGTCCGGCTCTCGATCCGCAGCGCTTCCGGAGTGCCGGATAGGTTCGCCGCCAAACTTACTCCGCCGCGCCATCCCCGGTCTTTTCCACTCAATAATTTCGTGATCTGTCCGAGTTGTCCATTCCGCCATTGCGCGGTGATCTCGACCGGGGTCAGCCGCAAATTAGTGGCGCGCTGCCAGGTGGCGTTGATCTGGAGCAGTCCGGTATCGGTGAGATTGAAATCGGTGCGCACGGGCTCAGCCTTGATGCGCGCGCTCCAGGAATTTTCCGAGTCCTGCCAAAGCGCCACGTCGGCATTCACCAGCGCGTAGGATTTCTTGGTCTGTCCCAGCTTGAAATTGATGCGCGCGCCGCTGGCTTCGAGATAAGGGAACGCCGGGCGCCGCTCGGAAGCGGGGTTTCCGGTCGGAGCCGCGGGAATCTGCGCGTTGCGCTCGAGCAGGCTCGCCAGATTCCAGCGGCCTCGATCGCTGCGGTCGTGATCGCTTCGAACCAGGTTGATGCTGGGGTCGGTTGCACTTAGAGTGGCAATCTCGAGCCGCCCGCGGAGCAGGGAACGAAAGCGGATCGCAGCGGAAACTTCCTGCGCGCGGATCATCGGCTCCGCGCTAAATGCGGGATCGTCGTAGATGACGAGACCCTGAAGATCAAAACCTGGCCGCGGCAGAAGATGAAAATGCACGCTGTCGAGTTCAACCCTCCGTCCCAGAGCGCTGCCGATGGAATCGGCAATGCGGATTCGCAGTTTGTAAACGCCCGGCCGGAACAGAAACAGGATCAGCACGAGAGCCGCGATGGCAGCCACTCCGCGCCTGGAACGGAGAAAGTTCACCGCACGATCCTGAGGGTGCGCGACCAGCGCGTTTCGTCAAAGAAGTGAATGACGATATGCGCCAGAAATCCCAGCCGGTCGCCCGCGCTGCGCATCTGGTACTGGTCGGCCGGGGTGACAAAGGACCAGTACACGAACATGGGACGGCCGATCACGTTCTTCCGCGGAATAAATCCCCAGTAGCGGCTGTCGTAACTCACGTCGCGGTTGTCGCCCATGGCAAAGTAGCTGTCCGGAGGCACGACGATGTCGTCTCCCACGATATGCTTAGGTAGTTCCTGCGCCCATTTTTCGTTTCTCACTCCATACATTTCCGAGGGCGGCACGGCCGGGAAATTGTCCCGGTAGGGGTTGTAATCCGCCAGTTTGTGCTGAACGTACTTCTCATCGAGCTTCTCGCCGTTGCGGTAGACGATGCCATCGCGCAAGTGGATGCGATCGCCCGGCACGCCCATGATCCGTTTCACCACGAACAGACCTTGCTCCTCCGGCGACAGGAACACAATGATGTCGTTGCGGTGGATATCGCGATAGGGCATCAGCCGTCCCATCCAATGTGTCGGCGCGGCGAACTGTTCCCGGTTCACGAACACGTGGTCGCCGATAAGCAGCGTGTCTTCCATGGAACTGGAAGGAATCTCAAACGCCTGCAGCACGAACGTGATGATGAACAGGCCGGTGACCAGTACTCCCGCCAGGGAAGCCAGGAATTCCACCGTCGTCTCGCGCGGCTTCTCGTCTACAACGACTTCTTCTTTTTCTTTTTTTGGCACGTTTGGTATCCGTTTCAGAGGATTTCTTCTCAGCGCTCTTTCTTAGCGCACTCGCCTGAAAGTGCGTTCCCAGCGCGTAATCTGGAACACGTGAGTTACCGCGTAGGCAAGATGATACAGCCTGTCACCGACGGTTGGCGATCCGGGAAGATCGTTGTTCAAGTTGGCCGACGACCAGTAAATCAAGAGCGGACGCCCAATGATATTTTCGCGCGGCACGAATCCCCAGTAGCGGCTGTCCTGGCTGTCGTCGCGATTGTCTCCCAGCACAAAATAGTAGCCCTCGGGGACAATCAACTGATGGTCTTCCACCAGCTTCGGCATTTCTTTCCACCATTTCGCATCCACTCCGAAGTCGGGAGTATCGGTGCGTGGGAAGTCGTCGCGATAGAAATTGCGCATCGTGGTGGTGTACTGCACATAGGGCTCGTCGATCGGAGCGCCGTTGATGTAGACGCGCTTGTTGATGAGGCGCAGGCGATCTCCCGGAACGGCCACCACTCGCTTCACGAAGTCCTGCGCAGGATTCACCGGGTAATGAAAGACGATGATCTCCCCGTGCCCGATCTTGCGATAGGGCAACAGACGCAGCACCCGATTCCACTCGCCGCCGCCGCCGTAGCAAAACTTGTCCACCAGCAGGTAGTCGCCGATGAGCAGTGTTTGTTCCATGGATTCCGAAGGGATGGTGAACGCCTGCATGAGGAAGGTAACCACAAAAACTGCGATCACCACCGTTCCCGCGACCGACTGAACGGCCGCGGGCCAATCGCCCACGGAAATCTTCTCACTCCACGACATGATTCTCCGTAGAGACGGGGCTTGCCCAGTCTCCTGCGTCCTGCGCCGCGAATGTCGCGTTAGGTCCGAGACGCGGCAAGCCGCGTCTCTACGGGTCGTTCCCTACGCCGCGCCGCCGTTCTTTCCAGCGTTGAACTGCCGCGCCCCGGGCAGCGCAGCCAGGTGCTCCAGAGCCTGCCGCGCCGCTTCCTGTTCTGCCCGTTTCTTGGTCGCGCCCTGGGCCCGCCCCACGAATTGACCCGTGTCAGGCTCCGGCAGTCTCACCTCCACCGTAAAGGTCTTCTTGTGTTCCGGGCCTTCTTCTTTGACGAGGGCGTAAACCGGTTGCGGGCCGCCTCTGGCCTGCAGCGCTTCCTGCAACGCAGACTTGAAATCCATCACCGGCATGGCGCTGGTCTCCAGGTTCATTTGGGCCAGCTCCGGCTCCACAATTACGCGCACAATAAAGTCTCGCGCCACCGGCCACCCGCCATCCAGATAAAGCGCCGCCAGGATCGCTTCTAGTGCGTCGACTTGCAGGCTCGCCTTGTTGCGGCCACCACTTTTTTCTTCGCCGCGGCCCAGGCGCATGTAATGTCCAACGTGCAACTGCTCGGCCACCCGCAACAGATGCCGTTGGCCCACCAAATGAGCCCGTAGCTTCGAAAGTTGTCCTTCCTGGAATTCAGGAAAGCGGTGGAACAACGCCTCGCTGGTGACCAGCCCGAGCACGGCGTCTCCGAGAAACTCGAGCATCTCGTTGTCACCGCTCGGCGAACTGCCGTTCGACGAACCGGTGCCCGCGCCCAGCGCCTCCACTTCGCGCGCTTGCGAACTGTGGGTCAGCGCCTGCTCGAGCAGTTCCCGGCGCTGGAACTGGTGACCCAGGCTTTCTTCCAGCGCCATGATTTCGCGAGATTTCATTTCGTAGAGACGCGGCTTGCCGCGTTTGAGACTTCCGCGCCTGAGACGAGGCAAGCCTCGTCTCGACGGGAGCGGCGGTTAGTTCTTCGGCGGAGTCTGCGGTTGGGCCGGGGCCGCGACTCCGGTGAGCTGTTGCAGGCGGTCGCGTTCCCGGCGCGCCGGAGGTCCCATCACGGTGTTGTCCTGCGTCAATTCCACGGCGCGGCTGGCCACCTTGAGCGCCTCTGGATACTTCCCCTGCTTGTCCAGTGCTAGCGCCAGCCTCAGAACGACGACCGGATCCGGATCGCTGGGATACGCATCGATGGATTTCTGCAGATTCTCCTGTGCGCCCGCGTAATTCTCCTTCTTGAACTCAATCGTGCCGATAATCGAGTACGCCTGCGAGCGCCTTCCCGCCTTGTAGGCGTCTATCTTCTCCTGCGGCGTGCCCGCAGGGACGCTGAGGTCGGTTTCCAACGTCTGAATGGACTTCTGCGCCATCGAGACTGCCTCGCCGAATCGCTGATCTTTGTCGATATCCGATTCGCGCGTTCTCTCCGCGATCACCTCGGCGACGCTGACCAAAGCCTCGGGATTGTCCCCGTCCAAGCTGAGCACTTTGCGGCCCATGGCTTCGGTCTTCTCGCCGTTGTTGGCATTCTGGTAGAGTCGCATCGCGGTCTGATAGAGCAGTACGCGAACTTCACTGTCGGGGAACTTGGTGGCAAAATCGTCAGTCGCCTTCTCCAGCGCGGCAGGATCGGTGTTGGCCACCACCGCGTTGTAGGCATCTTGCTCCGGCTTGGTCTTGAGTTGCGGCGGACGCTTGACCGCTGGCGCCCCCTGACCCGCTGCCGGCGGGTTCTGCTGCGCCGGCTGTCCGCTGGTCTGGGCTTCCGCCCCAACCGCGACAGTCTGTATCCCTATCCCTATCCCTAGACTCAGTATTCCCAGAATGACTGCTGCTCGCTTCATGCCTTCCCCCCTATTGCAAGATTTCAAACCTTGGATTCTATCTCGACTGTCCCCCTGAGCGAAGGACCTATGTATTTGAATTCCTCAACTTCGCAAACTCACTTTACTCCGGCTGCTTCGCCACCGGAGGCTCATAGGGCTGATCTAAGCCCTTTTGCGCTGCCAGCTTCGCTTCGGGAAGTGTGCCCGCCGAGTTCAGCGCCGCCCGATACTGGTCCAGAGCGGCGAACCGGTCCTCTTTTAGATCGAAAATGCGCCCCAGGTAAATATGCGACCACGCAATCACCTTGGGTTCATGGGCGGTTTCGAGCGCTTGCTCAAAGTATTTGCGCGCCCCTTCCATGTCCCGATTGGCGGTGGCGATTTCCGCCAAAATGAATAGCGCACGTCCCGCATCCTCTTCCTGGTCATCGAGCGCCTGCTGCGCCAGTTTCTGCGCCGTCTCCGGATCGCCAGCCGCCAGCCGCCTCTCCGCGTTCAACAGCAGGTGCTCATTCCGTTTGCCCGCCAGGTGCAGAAGTTCCGGCGCCGCCTCCCCCGAAAACTGGACCAGCGATGCCCGCTTCATTTCTTTGCCCACGTCGATCGAACCGACCAGGGCCGCATAGGCATCGCGCATGCCGGCTGGATCTTTTTCGAACTTGCCCATCCCGTCGTAGAAATACCGTGTCAGCACGTACCCTTCCTTGTCGGCTTGGTCGATGGCTTGAGCCCGCTCCGCCTCGGGAATCTTGCTCAGTCGTTCTTCAATCGCCCGTATCAGGCATTCGGTCACCAGCAGCGAAATGTTGCTCTTGAAGGCCTCATCCATGGGGGCCATCTTCACGTCGTCGAGCAACGGTTCGAGGCGCTTGAACGAACCTCCGTTCTTCAGCGCCAGCGGATCCAGAAGGTAATGCAAATAGGTATGCCGAATCTGCTGCAGCTTGATCGCGGTGCCCGAACTCGGCGAAATCACAACGTAATAATCCGCCGCGTAGTTGCGCGCGTTGGTCTGGCCGGGTGCGCCCATCGCATCCAGATAGACGGTGAACAGCCGTCCCAGGTAGCCCGCCGACGGCATCTTCAGATAGATCTCGGTATCGAACGTCATCTTCGCCAGCGGATCGTGAAAGACATCCGTTAATTCCGCATAGCGCGCGCGGTGCCGCTCCCAGATCGAGTGCAAGCCGATCTTCTGGTAGAAGGACTGCATCAGCGGCACCATGTCCGCCAGCGGGGCCGCATCGGGCGGCAATTCCACCTGCTTCACTTTCGGGGTGAACGCCGGCGGCTCCTCCAGGTAAAGTGCCAGCGATACATACTGCGACAAGTCCCGCGAGTCATCCGCCCCCTGGTGCTGGCGGTAGAACGCGCACATGGGAGCGATCACATCCTGCGCTCCGGCGGTATTCTCCACCGCCTTGGCAACTTCCGAGCGAATCTGCGCCCGCAGCGGGTCGGAAGAATTCAGCTCCTGGTCATAACCGCAAGTGTTGATGGCGGTCAGCACCGTGAACAGCGTTTCGCTGGTTTCCAGAGACACCTGCGGCCGGTTCTGCGCCAGACTGGGCGAGGCGACCAGCACGATCGCGAGGCCGAGGGCGGGCGTCAGTCGAAACGCAAGTCGAATGCGTCGTCCCGGGAAGTCCCTTCGGAGTTCAGGCATAGACGGATGAGCTAGAAGTAGTGTACGAACTAGTGAATTCGCGGTCAAACCGAGAGGAATGAAAATACCGGAACGTAGAGACGGGACTCGCCCCGTCGCTTTCTTGAACGCGCGGGAGACGCGGCAAGCCGCGTCTCTACACCAGCTATCCCTTTACGCTAATCTTCGAAAACGACAGCACGGCCGTGCCCGTCGTTGGCCGTCCCATGGAGAGCGCCGGACGGAAGGTCGTGAAAATCAGCAGGTTCTTCAACTGCGGCAGCACTGCCCGCGCTTCGTCCGGTTGCGACAGGATGCGATAGTCCTCGACGCGGCCGTTGGCATCCACATAGGCTTCAATCACCAGCGCCTCGTCACCCATACTGCCGAGCGACGTGCCGAACGCCGAGCGCTCGAGTTGCGGCCCGGTGTAGAGCATGAGCGGAACGTCTCCACTGCTGGCCCGCAATTCTGCCGGCAAGGCAAAGAAGCCGAGCAGCAGTCCGAAAAACAATACCGCGCTAACCAGCCCCGCCGTGGCCGGAACCATGAACGCGTTGAGCGTATTTTCCAGCCTGACCAGCACACCTTCAAACCGCGGACGGCGCGCCTGGGCCGCCTCGCGCGAAATCGCCACCCGCAACTTCAATGCCAGGTCCGCCGGAGCCTTCTTCCGGCCCAGACTGGCCAGCAACTGCTGCGTGCGCTGCATCGCGGCATATTCCCGCGCGCAACCCGCGCACTCCTCCACATGGCGCGTGAGCGCGCGCATCTCGGTCCCGCTCACCTGGCCGTCGAGATACGGCGAGAACAATTTTTTGATCTCAGCGCAGTTCATGGCGTCACCTCAACCTCAACCTCAACCTCTCTCCCACCACGCGAACCTCTCCGCGAATTTCGGCTGGCGCCGTTCTGCCGTGCGTCGTCAACGGCAGAAGCGAGCAGCCCCAACTCCGGACCCGCTTCCCGGACATATCCCGCTAGTCTCTTGCGCAGCGCGTCGCGCCCCCGGGTGATGTGCGACTTCACCGTGCCCAGCGAAATTGCCAAAACTTCCGCGATCTCCTCGTACGACATTTCTTCCAGGTCGCGGAGGACCAGCGCCGTCCGATACGGTTCGGGCACCTGTTGTAGTGCCTGATCCACCGCCGCGCGCACTTCGGTGTGCGCGAACTTTTCAAACGGCGACTCGCCGGGGTCGATCAGCCGGTCTTCTCCGGAAGATTCTCCGGAAAATTCGCATCCGCCCGCCCCGACGGGCTCGAGCGGCGTTTCCTGTGCCTTGTGCCGGAACCACCAGCGCTTCCGATTGGCCGCCTCGTGCAGCGCGATCCGGTAAATCCACGTCTTCAGGCACGACTCGCCGTGGAAATGCTTCATTCCGCGGAAGACTTTCAGAAACACGTCTTGCGTCGTATCCGCCGCGTCGGACGGGTCATTCACCATCCGGTAGATCAGGCTGTAGATGGGCTGGTGAAACTCGCCGATCAGCCATGTGTATGCTTGCTCCGAACCCGCTTTCAGTTCAGCGATAACAGCGGATTCCTCAGTCCGGGTCCCGATAGCGCTGGCCAGATCGCCCAATGTCGTAGCTCCCGCCATGATGGCGTTGCTCCCCAATTATAGAGTGACTCGAGCCCCAGCGGCGGGAATCTTACGTGCACCGAAACCGCTCCCGGCGACCTTCCCGCTTAACTACTTAGACTCCGAATCGGCCCGAAGAGTTCCAGCAGTAAGTCTTGTATTTGCAGCAAATTGGACAAAGAAAAGAAAGGGGGCACCTGTGGTTTATCAAGACGTTGTACCTGCGGGAACCGCGCGGCTGATGGGCGGAGCGTAGCCGAGACTACCATGAGGGCGAGTGAAGTTGTAGTGCTGGAGCCATGGGAGCAGG
>Ga0074044_10003168_pt1 | contig 14098 bp, 10 predicted proteins | sample BogForMeECP23OM1_FD_94443 | JGI IMG/M metagenome (GOLD analysis project Ga0074044, IMG submission 94443) | Bog forest soil microbial communities from Calvert Island, British Columbia, Canada - Bog Forest MetaG ECP23OM1 | ecosystem: Environmental > Terrestrial > Soil > Wetlands ... | reverse complement strand
CGCGTCGAACGAGGCCGCCCAAGAGGGCAATCAAGAAGAGAACCACGAAGATGAAGAACAGAATCTTCGCGATTCCTGCTGCTGCGACGGCGATTCCTGCAAAGCCAAAAACCGCCGCGATCAGCGCGACAATGAAAAAAGCCAGGGCCCAACGTAGCATCGCTTCCTCCTTGCCTGGGGTCGCCCCCAGAGCACCGCTGTACCATTACCATCGACTCGATCAACGTTACGCGGCGGGCGCGCCTAATCCAATACACGGTTCCTCGTATTTTCCTCGCAATGCTCCCCGATCCGAGGATTGGTCTGGTCCGACCACGACCATCAGCGGGAACAGCAATCGCGATTTTCAGGGCCACGAACGTCGGGTAGGGGATTCCTCTACCTCGTCTATGGGAAAAACCCTACTCTGAAAATATTTCCGTAGTCTTTTCGTTTGTTCAGTTTGTATTGCCCGGAAGTCAGGCCTTTCCATCGCAGGGCGAACGTCGATGACGTCTGGAAGTCATTGAAAATTGTATGGGTTAGAAGGCGAGGGGGAATCAATTGCGTTGGTGGCAACCGACATGCATTCCTGAGCGTGTCAGTTCAAACTCAAGTTCCACGGGAGGCAAAAGTGGGTACCGCAACTATGCCAATGGAATCAGCGATTAGGCAGGTTCCACGAGCTGTGGGTAGCGTGAAATCTCTCCGCATCTTGTTGGCAGACGATCACGATCTCGTGCGGCGGGGCTTGCGCGCGCTGCTTGAGGCGCATCCTGGCTGGTCGATTTGCGCCGAAGCTCAAACGGGCCGAGAAGCCGTCACGAAAGCCGAGGAGGAAAGGCCGGATATCGCGATTCTCGACGTCACCATGCCCGAACTCAATGGCGTCGAAGCGGCGCGAAGAATCTTGAAGGCGTCTCCCAACACTGAAATCCTCGTACTCTCGGTGCACTATTCGGATCAGTTGATTCGAGACGTACTGGACGCCGGCGTTCGGGGCTGCGTAGCCAAGTCCGACTCGGGTCGTGACTTGACGATCGCGGTAGAGGCTCTGGCAAATCACAAGCCGTTTTTCACTCCTCGCGTCACGGAACTGATCTTGAGCAACCTTAGCACCAAGGGGATGTCGTCTTCAGGGGTGCCAGAATTCTACGGCGAGCGGCTCACGCCGCGCGAGCGTGAAATCGTTCAACTGCTTTCCGAAGGAAAGAGCAGCAAGGAAGTGGCTGCAATGCTCAACATCAGCGTGAAGACTGCCGAGACACACCGCGCAAACATCATGCGCAAGCTCTCGATGCATTCCGTGAGCGAGTTGGTGCGCTACGCCGTCCGCAATCAGATTATCGAGGCCTAAAGACAGCAAAATATAGAGTTCGCGCCGTCCCAGTCGGCCGAGCTCTGTCTCGATTCTTGCGAAGAGCCGATCGCTCACGCCGGCTTGGTGCGTCGAAAGCGCGTGAGCGCAAGCAGCGAAAACGCTGACAGAATGGAAATCGCGCCGCCGGCAGTTCGGTCCAGCGTGCGGCGAAAAGACACTTCGATCTTATGCGCGCCGGCGGGGATCGCGAGAACCACCTGCGCGGTTTCCGGACGCGAGCCGATGGTGGCCTGCTGGCCGTCGATGCGCGCCTCCCAGGCGGGATAGTTAACCAGGCGCAGCGCCAGTTCTACCGGCGCCGCGCTCTCCGTGGAGAAAACTCGGCGCTCGGCCGTCCAGTGCTCGATGTGCACGCGCATTCCGGCGGCGGGAACAATTTCGTCGGAATCCGGATCCACCTTCGAGAATTGCGGAATTGGCTGTGACGGCGGCTCCTCTGAATCCGTGCTCACTCCGGGCAACTGATAGCGGTCGCAACCGCTCGGGGCGTACTCATCCGTCCCCTCGTACCCGAGCCCGGAATGAATCCAATCTGCGAGCGTAGGTGCGTCGGCGCTGTCCCACCACGCATCGCTCGCAATGGCTGTGGCAGTGGCGCCCAGCACGGCGAGGATCGCCAGCCACGACATCCACTGTTTTCGGGAACGGCCCAGGGCGGCCGCAGCAAAAAATGCGAATACGACGCTGAGCGCGTCCAGCCATCGCCACGGGAATTGAACGAATTGCAATTTCGGCAGGAAGCGCCAGAAAATCTCACTCGGAGTGAACATCAGGAAACTCGAGACGGCCGCGACCGCGAGAAGCATCCACCACAGTGCGGGGAACTCGCGTCGGCGCCGCGCCACGAAAACCGCAAAAATGCCCGTAATCAACATCATTCCGAGCGCGAGAGTGGAAACCTTCCAATTGAAGAGGATGAACTCAGGGTCGCCCCCGTGAGCGAAGATGAAATTGTGCTCGGGACGCAGATTCTCCGACACCACCTGCGCGATTTGCACCCAGCGTTGCTCGAACGCCGCGGGCAAAATGTAGAAGGCGGCGAGGCCGAAACCCAGGGTGATTGCCGCGGCTCCAACGAGTAACGGCCGGAGGTTGCGCGCGAGAGCGGAGCCCACGACCAGCAGCAGCGCGAGCGAGTACGTTGCAATCACCGCGGCCGGGGCGTTGCACAGCCAGACGGCCGCCAAAACCAGGCCAAGCAAGGGGACACCGCGCCAGCCGTTGTGCGTCAGGCGCAGGGCGCCCAGGATCAACAGCGGGAACAAGGCTTCAGCAAGCAGCTCCGCAAAATCGCTGCGGTAGTAGACGACCAAGAGGTTGTACGGATTCACGGCGAAGAAAATGGCTGCCGCGATCGCCTCGCGCGGCGGAAGCCACTCGCGCGCGAGCCTCCACATTGCCATCCCGCCGGCGACCAGCGTGAGCCAGATGTACGCGCCCGGTGCGGCTTGCCATTGGACGATCGAACCGAGGGCCGCGCCCAACGTCCAGGATGCCGGCGGATAAAAAACGAAGCGTGGCTCGCCATAGCCCCAGTTCGCCCACTCGGCCCAACGTGGATAGAGAATTCCCTGGTGCCACTGGGCGGCCACGTCCAGCCAAGATGCCAGGTGAAACTGGAAATCATGGCCGGAAGCGTTGCCCAGAAAGAACATCGGCGTGACCACGGCCGTAGCCACGAGCCCTACGAAGAGAAGAGGCGCGCGCCACGACGGAGTGGGGGAGTCTGGTTCAGTTTGTGGCGAGGCCTTTGCTATGACTTTGTCGGAAATGAGAGTTTGTCTCCGCGGCTGAATCGTCAGCAACCCGTCGAGAATACAGAATCGCGCCGCCTTTGCGCCACTCACAAACCCGCTTGGCTTGCCTGGAACCGATTTAGTAAGGTGTGCTGAACGGGACTGTATTGCTTTTGCTCGTGTGACACCATCCGCGTATGTCTAACAACAAAGATACGAAGCAGTCGTACCGAGCGGTGCTCGCCAGCGTGAAGGTAGAAATGGCAGCGCCCCGCGTCGCCGAATCCGTCCATCTAGAAATCGAGAAAGAGCGCGGAGCAAAGGTGAAAGAAGGCGCTAAGACATGACGCTTCTATTCGCTCTGGCGGTCGTTCTTATCGTGGCGCTTGTGGGGAGTCTTCCCATCTGGCCACACAGCAAGAACTGGGGCTATTACCCCATCGGCGTGAGCGCGCTCATCCTGATTATTCTGAGCCTCTTCTTTCTTGGCCGCTTTCGCGGACACTAGCTGGCGCAATTCTCAGCGGGGCAACGAGTTGCGTTCTGCTGCAGGCCCATGAAGTCTCACCCAATGATTGCAAGGCACGCTGGCGCGGTTAAGGATTGAGATGGCTGGAAAAAACTTTCGAGTCGCACAGACCGCCGAACGGACCAACATCGACGGAAAACAAGTCAAAAACCTAGTCCTGTTGGCGACCCCCGACAATGAATACGAGCTGATGCGTCCCGACTTGATGCATATCGACCTGCCGAGTCACCTCAGTCTTCACGAGCCGACCCAGAATATCGAGTTCGCCTATTTCCCGAACCGGGGAATGGTTTCTCAAGTTGTGGTGACCAAGGACGGCCGGACCGTGGAAGTGGGCGTAGTGGGTAAGGAGGGCTACGTTGGCGCAGGATTGGCAGTGGGCCTAAGCAGAAGTCCCGTGCGCGAAATAATCCAGATCGCCGGAGATGGCTTCCGAGTGACGGGGAGCGCGCTGGAACGCATTCTGCGGTCGGCCCCGCAGTTACAGATGCTACTGAACAGGCATACGGGGCTTCAAGGGATGCAAGTCGCGCAGACGGCGGCCTGCAATCGCCTGCACGATATAGAGCAGCGTCTCTCGCGGTGGTTGCTGATGACTCAGGACAGAGTGGATTCCGGATTGCTTCCGATCACCCACGACTTCATTGCGACCATGATGGGCACCGACCGATCCACCGTGAGCTTGACAGCGTCGGTACTGCAAAAAAAGGGAGTAATAGACTACGTGCGAGGTGCGGTGAAGATCGTGAACCGCAGGAAACTCGAAAAAACGGCGTGCGAATGCTACAACGTCATTCGGCAGTTTGAAGATGACCTCGGATTGAGATAAATACTTTCCTCCAGCGTTGGATATCCCACCGACAGAAGTCCTTTGCTATCGGTAATCTCTGGGACCTTATTGCAATCAGTTCAGTTTTTGACTTGGGTACGAAGAGGGGCGACTTGTGCAGAACTTTGCGCAGGGGAACGAACGAGGTGCTCTGTCGCTGCAGTTGCAGTCGAAAACCAAGGCCGTACCGTCCTTCACAAGCGCATAACCGCACCAAATCCTGGGGTGTGCGAGAGAGGCCATGCGCCGCAAACTAGTATGGATCGCCGAACAGCCTTTCGGGAGATGGGGTTGCTCCGAATGCGCGTGGGTGTTCAGTCCTTCGGGATCACCCACCGGCAACTCACTCGATGAAATGAAGCAGAATTACATACGGCAGCGCGATAAAGAGTTTGCCGCCCACGTTTGCGCTGAACACCCTCGAGCCAGGAAGACGAAGAGCTAGATAATCGGCAGTTCCCCTCACCACACGCTGCGTGGCCCGATTCTCGGAACCAATGACTGCGCTGCATCTTGCCAATTTGCCGCCGTACCGGATACAGTGAAATGGTTTCGATATGCGAGCGAGAATCCGGGCGCGGCCTGGAAATCCCCAGCACAAAACAACCGTCAACGTGAACACAGAAGACCAAAGACTGCAGGCCAGCGTCGAGCGCAAAGTGCATTGGAAGCGCTGGGGCCCGTACCTTTCGGAGCGCCAGTGGGGCACGGTTCGCGAAGACTACAGCCCCAACGGCGACGCCTGGAATTATATTCCGCACGACCACGCGCGTTCGCGCGCCTATCGCTGGGGCGAAGACGGAATCGCGGGAATCTGCGACCGCCATCAGCATATTTGCTTCGCGCTGGCGTTTTGGAACGAAAGAGATCCGATTTTGAAAGAGCGCCTGTTTGGGCTCTCGAACCGGGAAGGGAATCACGGCGAAGATGTGAAGGAGTGTTACTACTATCTCGAAGCGATCCCGAGCAGTTCCTATCTGAAGTATCTTTACAAATATCCCCACGCGGCATTTCCGTACGACAAGTTAGTGGCTGAGAACGCCAAGCGCACGCGCTTGGAGCCCGAATATGAACTCATTGACACCGGCGTTTTCGCCGAGAACCGCTACTTCGACGTTTTCGTCGAGTACGCGAAGGCGACTTCCGAAGACATCCTGATTCGCATCACGGCCTGGAATCGCGGACCCGAGCCGGCCCGCCTGCACCTGTTGCCGACGCTCTGGTGCCGCAATCGCTGGGATTGGGGCGATCCGTACGAGAAGCCAGCGTTGAGGCGGATGGATGCTCCGCCCGGAATGTCGCTTGTCGAACTCACCGAGTATCACTATGGCAAGCGATGGCTCGCCGTCGAAGGCTCGCCCGAATTGCTTTTCACCGAGAATGAAACGAACGCGGAGCGGCTCTTCCAGCAGCCGAGCCGCACGCCTTACGTGAAGGATGCGTTTCATCGTCACGTTGTGAATCGCGAGGAGGGCGCGGTGAATCCGGCGATGACAGGGACGAAAGCAGCCGCGCATTTTGCCTCGGAGATTCCGCCCGGCAAGAGCTGGACCGTTCGCTTGCGCCTGACGGACCGCAATCCCGCAGAAACGCGCGAGAGCGCGCCGCAGATCTTCGGCTCGGCCGCTTTCAACGAAGTCTTTGCGGCCCGCCAGAAGGAAACGGACGAATTCTACGCCGCGAGAAACTTTCCCGGCGCTAGCGAGGACGCGAAGCTCGTCCAGCGCCAGGCGTTCGCGGGGCTTCTGTGGAACAAGCAAAGCTACCACTATGAGGTTCGTCGCTGGCTGGAAGGCGACCCTACGCAACCGAAGCCCGATCCGCGGCGGTGGCAGGGGCGGAATCACGATTGGCTGCATCTTTACAACTCCGACGTGATCTCCATGCCCGACAAGTGGGAATACCCCTGGTACGCTTCGTGGGACCTGGCATTTCATTGCGTCGCGATGGCGCTGATTGATCCCGATTACGCGAAGCAGCAGCTCATCCTGTTTCTTCGCGAATGGTACATGCAGCCAAACGGTCAGCTTCCGGCCTATGAGTGGAATTTCTCCGACGTGAACCCACCGGTGCACGCGTGGGCGGCCTGGCGCGTTTATAAAATTTGCGCGCGCGTCTCAGGCCAGGCGGACTACAAGTTCCTCCAGCGCGTCTTCCACAAACTCCTGCTGAATTTTACGTGGTGGGTGAATCGCAAGGATCCGGAAGGCAACAACGTCTTTCAGGGAGGTTTTCTCGGCCTGGATAACGTGGGAGTTTTCGACCGGTCGAAACCGCTTGGGCCGGGCCAGTTCATCGCACAATCGGACGGCACCAGCTGGATGGCGATGTATTGCCTCGACATGCTTTCGATTGCCGTGGAATTGGCGCACATGGATCCCGCGTACGAAGACGTGGCCAGCAAGTTCTTCGAGCATTTCGTCTACATTTCGAAGGCGATGAACAACATGGGCGGCGAGGGAATCGGGCTATGGAATGAAGAAGACGGATTCTACTACGACGTCTTGCACCTGGGAGAGTCTTCGGCCGTTCCGATCCGCGTGCGATCCGCGGTGGGCTTGATCCCGCTCTTTGCCGTGGCCACATTCGAACCCGACGACCTGAAAGACCTGAAACAGTTTCGGCGCCGGGCGCAATGGTTCCTCGATCATCAGAAGGGAGTGGCGGAGCATCTGGACATGAGCCAGGAGTCCGATCAGGGGCCCCGCTACCTTCTCACGATTGCGAACCGGCCGAAGCTCGAGCGCGTCTACCGATACGTTTTCGACGAAAGCGAATTTCTCTCGCCCCACGGGATTCGTTCCCTTTCGAAGTATCATGGCGAGCATCCGTTCATGCTCCACGTGGATGGCCAGGTATATTCGGTGGGCTACGAACCTGGCGAGTCGAGGAGCGACCTTTTCGGAGGAAATTCGAACTGGCGCGGCCCGGTGTGGTTTCCGCTGAATTTTCTGCTGGTCGAATCGATCCAGAGAATTCACCACTATTACGGCGACGGCTTCAAGGTGGAGTTTCCCACTGGCTCGGGCCACCGGGAAACGCTGTGGAGCGCGGCCAGCGATTTATCGCGCCGCCTGTCCCATATTTTCCTGCGGCGTGACGGTCGGCGTCCCGTCTACGGCGACACCTCGCTTTTCCAGAACGATCCATACTGGCGCGACCTGATCCTGTTCTTCGAGTATTTCCATGGCGAAACAGGCGCAGGTTTGGGCGCAAGCCACCAGACCGGTTGGACTGCATTGGTGGCCAAGCTGATCGAACAAAGCGGCGAATGATGTTTTCGGACGCTTCGGCGAGCGACTAGGCCGGCTTTTCCGCAGCCTTCGGAATTTCCACCAGTTCAATCAGAACCTTCCCACCTGCAGGCGCGGCCACCAGGAAGAAATTGACGCGCGTCCCATTCGCGCCGGGGCGCGTGGCGGGATAAACCGGCTGGACGCCGAACCGAGCCTGCAGAATCTCGGTCGCGCGGTCGACATCTTTCACGTAAAGCTCCACCTGCTGAATGCCCTCGCCGGATTTTTGCAGATATCGCGCGATAGCGCCGGAACCGGCGGGTTCCCGGCTCGTGAGAATGTCCAGTCGGATGCGGTTTCTGAATTCGAGCTCGAATTCCCTGGCGTCCTGATCGGCGGGCACATCGGCGAGCCGCGGTGAACCATTGGCGGCGCGAATCTGGTCGAAACGGAGCGGCTCAACCGCAACCCCCACGGTGATTCCGGGCACTCGCGTCCCAAACGCAAAGTATTTCGCGAGCCCGGGATCCTGAAGCCACGTCCTCATGATCGGCTCGATCCGTTCGGATCCGAGGCGAAAAAGTTCCGCGGCAGCTCGTTCGCGAACGGAAGAATCCGCATCGGCCAACTCGCGAATCAGAGAAGCGAGATCTTTCTCAGACATGTCGAGGAGATCGCGAACACTAATGCGAAGTGGGTGAAGGTTGCACGGCATTCACATTCGAAAGGATCACCTGTACGGGCTTTCCCGGCCGCACTGCGACGGGCACGTCCCAACGCGCTCGCACGTCGCCCACATCTGCCGTAACGTCCAGCGTCGTGAGCCAGTAGTTGCCGGGCGGAATACCGGCCAGGGAACCCTGTCCTTCCAGGTTCGTTTCCGTCCGCGCTACCAGATACGTCGACTCCGCGAGTTCCAGAACCTCGCGATGAATTTCGGGATTGCGTTTCGCAACAAGCGCTTGCCACTTTCCACTGGCGTCCTTGTCGGCCAGTTCCAGGTCCATTCCGTCTTTACTCTGCGGATTCCCCTCGATGTAGTGCTGCACGGCCTGGCGGTAATCCTGAACCATTTTCTCGTATTTCGCCGGGTCTTTCGTTTTGTCAGCCGGCTTGAACTTGGCCTTGGGGAAATCGAGCGCCGAGGAGCCCGCACTCCGTTGTGTGTACGCAGCGTAAAATTCAGGAACGCCCATGATATCCGTGGCCGTGAGCTTGCCCAGGAAATCCTCGCCAGTGAGCTGGACCCAGTGGTTCTTTTTCATCCAGGCCTTCAATTCCTTGGAGCCGTCGAGACTGTCAATGAATCCGTTCATGTCCGGCTGAGGATGCGTCGCATCCACTTCCTTGCTGATTTGCTCAAAGCTCTTGCTGAGCAGATAGAGCGGAAAACCGCGCACTGGCTCTTCAAGGCCGCCCGACGGCGTTGCCCGCACGACAAATTCGATGGAACCGCTCTGTGCGGCAGCCAGCGGCGCAACCATACAAACGGCAAGGCCAGCGGCGGAAATCACTCGGGCGATGCTTTTCATGCCGCTCATCGTAACAGAACGAAATTGGCTAAAACAGCCGCTCAATCTTCCTGCGTTGTGATGATTAACAGCCTCGCGCAACCGTGAATGGGAACCGACGTAAGTGGCAGCTCTGCCTGAAGAGATGCGGAGGATTCTAGTACAGGTGGAAGGTAACTTCGATGATTTGCCGCACAGGCGCGGGCTTGCCGTCCGGGCCGAGCGCAGGCTTAAACCGCCACGCGCGAACTGCTTCGATCGCCTTCTCGTCCAGTCCAAGCCCAACGCCCTTCACGACGTGAATTTCGGTGGCGCGGCCGTCGGCAGTGATAACTGCGATCAGAGAAACCGTGCCTTGATACTTCGCTTTCACCGCCTCGTCTGAGTACTGCGCCTGCGGGCAATACAAGCAAGCGGGATAACCGTAGCCTCCGGTTCCAGCATTGTATGGGCCGCCGCCGGTGCCGCCACCCGACCCTGGGCCAAGGCCGCCGCCCGTGCCGCTGCCGATGCCACCACCGCTGCCTGAACCAATCCCGGCCCCGCTACCCGGCCCGTTCGAATCGGTGAGCACTTTAGCAAGCGGGTCGCCCCAATTGTTCATGTTCGGACTCTGGATACTTAGCTGCGGAGGTCCCGCCAGGGTTGGCCGGACCGCAAACTTCGGAGCCGCAGGCGGGTGCACCGAGGGGGCAGCCATCTGCGCCAGGTCGAACTTCGGCGCCTTGCCCTTGCTTGCCGGAACCGGATTGTGCTCGCCGCCACCGCCACCGCCGCCAGCCTTCTTCACTCCTGGCGCGAGCTTCGGCAAATATGGGGAGAGAGTTGTAATCTCGACGCTCGAGTTCGCCTTCGTGATAGCCGGCGACATGATTTCGGGCAGCAGCGGCACGATGATCAACACGAGAATTGCGACGTGGATGGTGACCGAAAGCGCCTGGACACGCGTGAACTGAGCGTCTTTGGTCCAGATGTCCTTTACAGCCACCGGCTTACTGGTGACTTGAAGCGGAGGCAATTTCTTCGGGAACAGCGCGTCGCGCACGTTCTGCAAGAAGCCGCTTTGTTTCCAGTCGACGAGCAGGTCCGAATTCACCCGCCCCTTCGGGGCCGCGCGCAGAAGCTCCCTTAGGTTCTCGCCCAAGCCGGCGCCGAAGTCCGGCATGTCAAACGCCGTCTCCTGCCCGGGACGAACCTTCACGGGCCGCTCAACGAGAAAATCCCTGAGATTTGAAAAGAGACTCTTTAAGACGGAGTCCTGGCCCGACAGTCGAACCTTACCGAGCCTCAATGTGGGCTCTGTACTAGAACGCCCCGCTTGATCCAGCCTTGAACTGAAGTCGCCCATGAGTGTTACCTAGCTACCTTGGGTCGAGTGCACATAAGCTTAGAAGCGCGACCTTCGAAAAGGATGTATCGCGCACACGGCTGACATGCTCTCTGATTCATTGTAACATACGATGCGCGAATCAATTTTCAGGTTTCCCGAAATGGATACACTAGAAAGGGGCATTTAGACTCGGCTCCCCGCAATGGCGAAGACCCTCGACCTGAAGAGTACGCTGAACCTGCCGCGAACCGATTTTCCCATGAAAGCGAAATTGCCCGAGCGCGAGCCCGTGCAACTAGCTGCATGGGAACAGATGCGGCTCTATTACCGAATCCTCGATTCGCGCGCGGGAGCGCCGCTCTTCGTCCTGCACGACGGGCCACCGTATCCGACGGGCGAAATTCACCTCGGCACCGGCCTGAACAAGATCGTGAAGGACATGATCGTCAAATCAAAGACCATGGCCGGTTTTCGTTCGCCGTATATCCCTGGATGGGATTGCCACGGCCTGCCTATCGAGACAAAAGTGGAAAAGGAACTCGGCGGCAAGACCACCAAAGTTTCCGCCGCTGAATTTCGCCGCCGCTGCCGCGAGTATGCTTCGCGCTACGTGGAAGCACACAAGCGCGATTTCCGCCGCCTCGGCGTCTTCGGCCAGTGGGACAAGCCCTACCTCACCATGGATCCGAGCATGGAGGCTTGCACCGCCGGAGCGTTCATTGATTTTCTCGAAAAAGGTTACGTCTATCGCGGACTGAAACCCGTCTACTGGTGCATCTACGACCGCACCGCGCTCGCCGAAGCCGAGGTCGAATACGAAGACCACGTAAGCCCTTCGGTCTGGGTGAAATTCCCGGTGGCTGAAGGTGCGAACGCCGCCAAACTCGGGGCCGACGTCAGCGCCCTGATCTGGACCACAACTCCTTGGACACTGCCGGCCAACCGTGCGCTGGCGTTTCATCCCGAATTCGAATACGTGGTGGCGGACACGTCCGCCGGCAAGCTCCTGCTCGCAAAGGAGCGCGTCGACGCTCTCGCCTCCGAACTAGGTCTCGAGATTCGCGGCGTGACGGGCGGCTGGAAGGGCCGGGAATTCGAAGGCGCAAAGTTTCGGCATCCGTTTCTCGATCTCACCGTGCCCGGCGTTCTCGCCGAGTACGTCACGCTCGACCAGGGCAGCGGAGTGGTGCACACCGCGCCTGGTCATGGCGCTGAAGACTTTCACACGGGTCAGAAATACGGAATCGAAGCCTACGCTCCGCAGGATGACGACGGCCGCTTCATCGAAGGCCTGCCCGAATACAAGGGCAAGACCGTCTTCGAAGCGAATCCGATCATCGTCGAACTGCTCAAGCAGCGCGGCATGCTTGTTGGCGAGCGCAAACTCTCGCACAGCTACCCGCATTGCTGGCGCTGCCACAACCCCGTGATCTTCCGCGCCACCGAGCAGTGGTTCATCGAGCTCGACCACGACGATCTGCGCAAGAAGTCGCTCGCCGAAATCGCCAAAGTGAAATGGAAGCCCGAATGGGGCGAAGCGCGCATCCACGACATGGTTGCCGAGCGTCCCGACTGGTGCATTTCGCGCCAGCGATTCTGGGGCGTGCCGCTGATCGTTTTCTACTGCGAGGCGTGCGGCAAGCAGCTCAAGGATTTTCACGCGCTGCGGCACGTCCTGCCGTTTTTCGAGCGCGAAGGCGCGGACGCCTGGTACACGCATTCGGCGGAAGAATTGCTTCCTCCGGGCACCAAATGCGAGTGTGGCGCGTCGAAGTGGAAGAAGGAAAAAGACGTGCTCGACGTGTGGTTCGATTCCGGCTCAACGAATCTCAGCGTGCTCAGTGAGAAGGACGGCACGTGGCCCGCCGACGTGTACATGGAAGGGCCCGACCAGTACCGCGGCTGGTTCCACAGCTCGCTGCTTGTGGCGATGGGCGTCAAGGGCCGCGCGCCGTACCGCGAGGTCGTCACCCACGGTTGGACGCTCGACGAAAAGGGCCAGCCGATGTCGAAGTCGCTCGGCAACGTGATGGAGCCCAACCAAATCGTCGCGAAGTGGGGCGCCGATTTGCTGCGCGTTTGGGTGGCGTCGCAGGACTACACCACCGACGTCCGCCTCTCCGAGCCCATGATGCAGCAGCTCGCCGAAGCCTATCGGAAGATTCGCAACACGTTCCGCTTCGCGCTCTCAAATCTTTTCGATTTCGATCCGGCGCGCGATTCCGTTCCCGATTCCGAGCTTTGGGAAATGGACGCGTGGATGCTTCGCCGCACCGGCGCCGCGATTCGCGAATGCCGCGAGTGGTACGACAATTTCGATTTCCATCGCGTCTATCACCGGCTGCACGATTTTTGCAGCGTCGATTTGAGCGCGTTCTATTTCGATGTGCTGAAAGACCGCCTATACACGTCCGCGCCGAATAATCGGGGCCGCCGCTCGGCGCAGACGGCGGCGTATCGCATTGCGAGCGCGCTCTTGCGGCTCATCGCACCCACTCTCGTCTTCACGTCGGAGGAGGTTTGGAAGTTTCTCCCGCACGTTGCTGGAGAGCCCGAGAGCATCCACATGGCGCTCTTTCCCACCGGCGAGGAATTCGAGCAAGCTCTCGACGCTGGCCGCGCGAATAACTGGGACTGGCTGCTCATCGTTCGGGAAGAAGTGCTGAAAGCTCTGGAGCCCCTTCGAGCCGCGAAGACCATTTCGGCCAATCTCGAGGCGCGCGTAACGCTGGTCGCGCCGGGCGAGCTGGCGGCACTCCTGCAGAAATATCGTGCATACCTGCCCGCGCTGTTCATCGTGTCTCAGGTTGAACTCGAGACTGGCGCTGGCAACAGCGCGGCGTCGGCAGGAATCGAAGGATTGGAGGTTCGCGCCGAGCGGGCCCACGGGAAAAAGTGCGAGCGCTGCTGGAACTACTCGATTCACGTGGGCGAGAACGCCGATTACCCCACCTTTTGCGAACGTTGCGTCGCCGCTCTGGAAGAAATCGAACGCGACGGCGGTATACTGGCGGGAGGCCCTAAATCTTGATGTCTGACTCCTCTTCCCGCAACGGCTGGTATTCGCTGGCCTTCATCGCGCTGGGCGCCCTCGTGGCTGACCAGGTGAGCAAGTACGTCGTCGAGAAGTCGATCACCATTGGCGCGCGCCACGAGATCATCCCGGGACTCGTAAATCTAGTGCGCACCAGCAATCCGGGTGTTGCGTTCGGACTCGGCGCGGATTCCACGGCGCCCTGGATGGGGCCGGTGCTGATTCTATTCTCGGTGGCCGTGATTATGCTGCTTGTGTGGCTGCTCGCCACCAATCGCGCCGGGGGCGCGCTAGGCCAATGGGGTCTCGCGTTGATTCTTGGCGGGGCGGCCGGCAATGTTCTCGACCGCGTTCTGCGCCGCAGCGTCACCGACTTCATCGATTTTCACGTCGGCGAACATCACTGGTACACGTTCAACCTGGCCGACTCCGCAATCGTTTTGGGCGCTGCGCTCGTCGTCCTCGAGCTCTTCCGCGACTGGCGGCACCCAAGCCAGGAACGCGCCTAGTGATTTTGTAGCGTCGGCGTCTCG
>Ga0074044_10003167_pt1 | contig 14101 bp, 14 predicted proteins | sample BogForMeECP23OM1_FD_94443 | JGI IMG/M metagenome (GOLD analysis project Ga0074044, IMG submission 94443) | Bog forest soil microbial communities from Calvert Island, British Columbia, Canada - Bog Forest MetaG ECP23OM1 | ecosystem: Environmental > Terrestrial > Soil > Wetlands ... | reverse complement strand
GGGCGCGAAGTCGGAGCACTGAGAAAGCGCCGGACGAGGGCATTCAATTTCCCGCCTCCTCGGCCAGCCTTCGTCACGAGGTGTCGCCCTAGTTTCAGCCCGCCGCGCAACTCCATGAAAAGCATTGCGAATTCGACTTGTGTGAATTCGGTAGCCCACAAGGGGGGAGGGAATCCGTTTCCTCGTATGCCGGCGTGTGGCGAACGACGAGCCATGCCGGAAACCGGATCAGACGAAGCGCTCTAAAGCTCCGCCGCCCTTCGCTGGCCCGTCGTCAGGTCGACCCGCTGCAGAAGGAAGGACGCGGGAACGAGCACGAGGGCGAACAGCGACAAGTAGGCGAACACGTCGATATAGGAGAGCAGGGCCGCCTGGCTCATCAGCGTCTCGTAGACCCAGCCTTGCGCCTGAGGTGAGCCTGGGCCGCGCTCGACCGGTGCTGGAAAAAATACGCCGACGCCTGCCCCGATTTTCCCCACGGCAGGTCGTAATCGTCAGGAGCAGGAATGGAATCCCGACCATCTGGTAGACCCGCGCCCAGGCGAACCACCAGAAGTCCGCCTCCGGCGCCAGCGCGGTGAAGTGATAGAGCGCCAGGGAAATCGCAATCAGTCCCCCGGCCATCATGTATCGCGGCTGAACGAAGCGGCTCACCTGCCCCGCCGCCATCATGCTCGTCATCGCCGCGAAGCCGCCGGGCATGAGCGCGAGCCCGGCCCGGGTGGCGGTGTAATCGAACTGCTCCTGCAACAACTGGGGCATGAGCTGGGTGGCGCCGAACAGGACCGCGCCGACCGCCATCATGACGAAGAACGACGTGCCGAACTGGCGCCGTCCGATCAGGCGAATATCGACGATCGGATCGTCGCGCGTCAGCTCCCACGTCGAAGCAGTCGAACCGCAGACGCCTCGACGTGCCGCTGTCAGGGAAAGCTCAGGCCCCTTGCGGCCGATCACTTCAGCGTGACTGAGTCCGCAGCGGTGTCGACCGACTTCTCCTTTAAGGTCGGGTCGGCGATGCGCGTCGGCGCCGTGACGGCGCCGACGGTGACGTCGGCGGCGGCGCCGATTGCGCCATGGGTGAACGCGCCGAGGGATTCCACGAAATCCGGCTTGCCCTCGTTCAGCGTCTGCCCATGGGCCAGACGATCGCCGATCGCCGCAACCACTTCGCTGGTGGCGAATTTGCTGTGGTTGGCGGCGTCGTTGGACGCCACGCTGGTCAGGTCGACGACGTTCACGTTAGCCTTTTCGAGCATTGAAGAATAAGGCTCTTTGGTGGGATCGAGCGCGCCGAGGCGGGTCGTATCGCGCGAGAGGAAGCTCGACAGGCCGAGCGCCTTGTCGTCGCGCGACACAAACAGCGTGAACTGGGTCGTCCTAGGCGACGCGTCGATCTCGGCGATCTGGCGGCGGAACACGTCGACGTCGATGTCGGGCGAAGCGAGCATCACGTCCCGGATCTTGGACGGCAATCCATGATCCCGGATCGACATCTGCCTCAGCGTCTCGACGGTGAGATAATTGCCCATCGAATGCGCCAGGATCGAGATTGATCCGACATTCGGATTGTTCGTCAGCGCCTGCAGCACCACTTCGAGCGCGTCGCGCGAATACATGGCGCTGTCGCGATCGTAGACGTAGTCGACGACGTTGCCGCCCGAGGGCCAGGTGAACAGCACCGGCGCGACGTCCACGCGGGCGTCGTGGACGATCTGGGCGAAGCTGTAGACGGCTTCCACGAAACGGGTGTTGTAGCCATGCACGAAGATGAGGACCTTGCGTCCCGGCGTGCGCGCGACCCGCGCGTTGAAGTTGGCCTTGGCCTGCGCCAGGTCCATGCGATCGGCGCGAAGGGTGACGAAGTCATGTTCGGGATCGCCAGGCGGCCTCGAAGGCCATTGCACTTCGCCGGACTTGCGCGCGCCTTCCGGCGGCACGGAGACGACGATGTCCGCAAAATCGAGGCCTCTGCCGCGGGCGCCGCCGAACATGACGCCCGGCGGCTCGACGACCGGCGCACGGGTGGTCGCCACCAGGAGGTCGACCCTGCTGGCGCCCGGCGCGCTCGTCCCGACGATAAGGTCGCCGTAAGGACGGCTCGAGCAGCCGGCGGCCAGCGCCGCCAGACCAATCATGAAAAACGCGGCGCGGGTCCGCCGCGCCGTCGTCTGACCGCCAATTGCGCCGTCGCGGCCGGCCCCGAACACGCTCACGCTCGTACGCATGCCTTAGATCCCATTCAGGCCTGAGGTCCGGGCCGCGCTGTCAGAGTGAATTCGATCGGCGCTTGCAGCATGCCGGTCTTCACGGGTTCGACCCGCCGGGTCGAGGTCCAGAGCCACCACGATATTGCGGCGAGGGCGATGACGATCAGCAGAATGATCGCCCACATCGGGAACGCGCCCGGGCTCCTGGGCGCGGGTGTCCGACTGGGGGCGGCGCTGATCGGCGGACTCGGCGCGCGCGGGGGGCTGGACGCCGTCGGACGCGCCGTCCGAGCGGCGGGGGCGCCGAGTGCGCCAAGACCCGTCAGCAGACCGGTCGCGCCGAGGGCCCGGGAGAGTTCGCCCGGAAGCGCGGCGGCTATCGCGTTCTTCTGAGCGCCAAACATCGCGGCGATCGACGCGGGGTCGGACCAGTTGGAGGGGTCTTCCCGGCCGATCGCGCCGATCGCCGACTGCGCGACGGCCCCGATCGCAGACTGGGCCGCGCCCTGCGGCGCGCCCGAGAATTGGCCCAGCGCGCCGGCGATGCTCGATAGACCCGAGCCGCCGAGCAGGCCGCCGAGCCAATTTGCGCCTTGGTTGAGCGGCCCGACATTTCCTCCGCTGATCGCGCCGGAAAGCTTTGTCAGCAGATCAGGATCCGAGTTCGAGACGGCGTCGACCAGTTTCTGGGCGCCGCCGGGCGCCGCGGCCGTCGTGGCGAGTGCGCCAAGAACCACCGGAATAGCAGCGCTGACCAGCTTCTGCGCCGCCGCTTCGTTGATGCCGACCGCCCGCGCCAGGCTTCCCACCAGCTGCGGCGTGAGGAACTGAGACACCAAACCGACGAGATCGATTGCCATTGGACGTCCCCTCAAGACAAACTGGGAGGCGGCGCCTCTCGCAAAATTTCCGAAAGCGACACGCCCCAGCGTTTCGGTTGCCCCGACACGGCGCGTCAACCTAACCGCTCGCAGCACAAAATCCTAGTCGAAGGGACGATGGAATCTATTTTCCTGCGGTTTCCGGGCGGCCAGAACAACACTCGAAAAGATCAGCACTTCCTCGTCCCGTTGGTTGAGGCCGCGAAAGCTGTTGGCGACAAGCCCCCATTTCGGCTTCGAGGTCTCGCGCTTGGAAATGGTCTTCATCGAGAACGAGACGACGTCGCCCTCCCGAACAGAGTTCGGCCAGCGCATCTCTCGAAAGCCAGGAGAAACGCCGAGTTCTGGCAAGGATTGGCGGCGCGCGGCCATGGCCTCCCGTAAAGCGACGCGCGTCTCCACCAAGCGTCGCATCAACGCGCACGCCACATGCAGCCCCGAGGCGACGAGAAGCCCGTCTTCGCGCGCGGCGGCAGCGGCGAGGAGGCGCGGATCGAACCGCCGCGCATAGGCGATAATCGATTCGCGCGTGAACGCGGTCGCGCCAAGCGCCGTCACGGCGCCTATCGGCATGTCCTCGTAGAACATCTCTAGTCCGAGCGCCGGCCGCGCCGCAACAAGAGCAACCGACTGCGCTGAGTCATCGCAACCACCTTCTCCTGATTGACGACCTCGTAGAGGAACTCGACCGCGCCGGCGTGAGCGCCGTGGTCGCTCGGACGGGCGTCAAGCGTATGACGACGCACTCGCAGACGATTGCCTGGACGCACAGGACGCGCCCATCTGGTCTCTTCCACGCCCGGCTCCTCCAAGACCATCGCGCGCGCCAGAAACGCGTCGCAATTCATCCGCAAGAGCAGCGCGCTGGTGTGCCAGCCCGAGGCGATGAGGCCGCCCGTCGCCGATTTCGCGGCCTCATCGTCGACATGGAAGGGCTGCGGATCGAACTCCCGCGCAAAGTCGACGATCTCCCGTGCGGAGACTTCGACGCCGCCATATTCGACGACTTCGCCGACCGGAAAATCCTCGAAGGCGAGCCGGTCCGACACGGTGGTCAATTGGCGAAGCGGAAATGGAGCACGTCGCCGTCGGCGACGACGTAGTCCTTGCCCTCGAGGCGGAACTTGCCCGCATCGCGCGCCCCGGCCTCGCCGCGATTGGCCACATAGTCCTCGTAGGCGATGGTCTCGGCGCGGATGAAGCCCTTCTCGAAGTCGGTGTGGATGACGCCCGCCGCCTGCGGCGCCTTGGCCCCCCTCTCCACCGTCCAGGCGCGCGCTTCCTTCGGGCCCACGGTGAAGAAGGTGACGAGATGGAGGAGGTCGTAGCCCGCCCGGATGACGCGATTGAGGCCCGGATCGTGGAGGCCCACGGCCTCGAGATAGTCCTTCTGCTCGGCTTCGGGCAGCACGGCGATTTCGCTTTCGATCTTGGCGGACACGACGACGGCGACCGCGCCCTCCTTGGCGGCCTGCTCCTTCACTTTCTCCGAATAGGCGTTGCCCTTGTCGGCCGAGGCCTCTTCGACGTTGCAGACATAAAGCACGGGCTTCGACGACAGGAGGCCGAGCGACTGGAAGAGATCGTGCTCCTCGCGGCTCACACCGGCGGCGCGCGCCGGCCGGCCCTCGCGCAATTCGGCGAGGCTGCGTTCGGCGAGCGCCAGGATATCCTTCGCTCCCTTGTCGCCCCCCTTGGCCCTCTTCTCCATGGCGGCGATGCGCCGTTCGAGGCTCTCGAGGTCGGCGAGCATCAGCTCGGTCTCGATCGTCGCGATGTCCGACAACGGATCGATGCGTCCTTCGACATGGGTCACGTCGCCGTCTTCGAAGCAGCGCACGACATGGGCGATGGCGTCGCATTCGCGTATGTTTGCGAGGAACTGGTTGCCGAGCCCCTCGCCCTTCGACGAGCCCCGCACGAGGCCGGCGATGTCGACGAAGGTGAGGCGCGTCGGGATGATCTCCTTCGAGCCCGCGATTTCCGCAAGAGCAGCCAGCCGAGGATCCGGCACGGCTACCTCTCCGACATTGGGCTCGATCGTGCAGAACGGATAGTTGGCCGCCTGGGCGGCGGCGGTCCGCGTCAGGGCGTTGAAGAGCGTCGATTTGCCGACGTTCGGCAAACCGACGATGCCGCATTTGAAACCCATGGAAGCGAAGCCTGTCCTTGTCGGGAGACGGTCGGCCCTATGCAGGGGCCGCGGGCAAAAGGCAAGCTCCCGACATGGGGAATGCTCGACCTGACCCGCCCGCTTTTGGGTCAGGTTTCGCCCGACAACCGCCTTGAAGGGTCGACAATACTGACCGCTCATCAAGCACGTTGATATTTGCGTGCTTAGCAGACGTGGGAATTGTTGGCGTTTGGGTCGATGATGGACGATCAGCGGAAGAGCGAACGGGCGAGTCAAACGGCAGGCGCGCGCGCGGCTGAGGAGAAGGCGGCGACCGAATTGCACGAGTCGTTTGCGATAAAGGCGGCCGCGTCGCTTCTGGACGTGCGGAGACTTATTCTGAAGCACGGCGACTCCTTTGGCGTGTTCGACAACTACGGCGACGCAATTTCCGCCCTGGGGAGCGCCGAGGGCCTCTATCACCGGGACACGCGCCATCTTTCGAATTTCGTCGTGACGGTGGAGGGCGCGCGGCCCATGCTGCTGAGCTCGACTCTGCGCGACGACAACGCCACGCTCACCTGCGATTTGACCAATCCGGACCTGTTCGAGGATCCGAACCACCTGAAAATCGAGCGCGAACTCATTCATTTGCGAAGGACCCGGTTTCTGTGGCAGGCGGCCTGTTTCGAAAGGCTCAGCATTCGCAACTTTGACGACCGGCGACGCCGCATTCAGGTCGGAATCGCCTTTGCCGCCGACTTCGCCGACTTGTTCGAAGTTCGCGGCGCCCACCGGAAGCTGCGAGGCGAGGCCAAAGAGCCGGAAATCGACGACGCGGGCGTGACGCTGAGCTACGTCGGGCTCGACAAGCGACGGCGGTCGACGACGCTGCGCTTCGATCCCAAGCCGACGAAGCTGTCGGCCGATCAGGCGATCTACGTGCTCGATCTCGATCCTCGGGAATCGCTTTCGATCTTCCTCGAAATCGATTGCCGAGAGGAGGACTCTGCGCTTCCGCCGCTGCGCGCGTTCTTCATCGGTCTGCGCGACGCGCGGCGCGAGTTGCGCGCCTCCTCGTCGCGCGCGGCCTCGATCGACACCTCGAACGACATCTTCAACGAGGCCGCTCGCCGCAGCATCGCCGATCTCTACATGCTGATGACGCGGCTGCCCGAAGGGCTCTATCCTTACGCCGGCATTCCATGGTTCAGCGCGGTTTTCGGGCGCGACGCCATCATCACCGCGCTTGAAATGCTCTGGCTGGATCCGAGCATCGCGCGAGGCGTGCTCAAACATCTGGCCGCGACCCAGGCCGCTCATACCGATGACGAGGCCGACGCGGAGCCGGGCAAGATTCTGCACGAAGCGCGTCACGGGGAGATGGCCAATCTGGGCGAGGTTCCCTTCCGCCGCTATTACGGCAGCGTCGATTCGACCCCGCTCTTCGTCATGCTCGCGGGAGAATATCTCGAGCGAACAGGCGATGTTGAAACCGTTCGCCAGCTGTTGCCGCATCTCGACGCAGCTCTCGACTGGATCGAACGCTACGGCGATCGAGACGGCGACGGCTTCGTCGAATACGAGAGGCGAGCCGGCCAGGGTCTCGCCAATCAAGGGTGGAAGGACAGCCACGACGCGATCTTCCATGCCGACGGCCGGCTGGCGGAGGGTCCGATCGCCCTCGTCGAGGTCCAGGCCTACGTGTACGCAGCCTGGCGGGCCGCCGAACGGATCGGAACGCAACTTGCCGATTTGGGGCGCGCGGCCGCGTTCAGGAAGAAAGCGGAAGCGATGCGCTCCCGCTTCGACGACCGGTTTTTCGACGAGCCGTTGGGCACTTACGTACTGGCGCTCGACGGCGACAAGAAGCCGTGCCGCGTCCGGGCGTCCAATGCCGGCCACGCCCTCTTCACTGGGATCGCCTATCCGGAGCGGGCGGAATCCGTCGTTCGGACGCTGATGGGAAGCTCGTGCTTCTGCGGGTGGGGGATCCGCACCGTCGCTTCGACGGAGGCGCGCTACAACCCCATGAGCTATCACAACGGCTCCGTCTGGCCGCACGACAATGCCCTGATCGCTGCGGGATTCGCCCGCTACGGCTTCCGTCGCGAGGCCGCCAAGGTCTTCGAGAGCCTGTTCAGCGCGTCGACCTATGTCGACCTGCGGCGTCTGCCGGAGCTCTTCTGCGGATTCCCGCGACAAAAGACCCGCGGTCCGACGTTCTATCCGGTGGCGTGCATTCCACAGGCCTGGGCGGCGGCGGCCCCGCTCTATCTCATCCAATCCTGCGCCGGTTTGGCCTTCGACACCGCAGCGCAGCGCGTCACCTTTCGCGAGCCGGTGCTCCCCAGATTTCTGGACGAGGTGGTTCTGAGAGGACTGCGAATGGAAGGCGGCAGCGCCGACGTCGCCCTTCGCCGCTCGAACCGGCATGTCATCGTCGACGTCCTTGAGCGGCGGGGATCCCTCGGCGTCCTCACGATCAACTGATAGCGCGAGGGGTCAGTCCTTCGCCGCGGCGGCGGGCGGGCGCGGCAAGCGGGCCAACGCAGGCGCGGGAACCGGCCGCGGACGCGGGACTTCGCCGAAGATTTTGACCGTCGGAGCGACCGGCGCTCCCCAGCCCGTCGTCAGGCGGACGCGCGGGGCCGCGATCCGCACGCCGGGCAGGCTGCGGTAGATGTTCACATAGTCGCGGGCGACGCGATCGATCGTGAAGCGGTTTTCGAAACACGCCCGTGCTTTCTCCCGATCGAAGCCTTCGACCCCTTGCACGGCAAGGACGGCCTCGACGACGTCATTGACCAGGTAGCCCGAGACGCCCTCGTCGATCACTTCCGCGGCGGATCCCGCTCGGAAACTGATGACGGGAGTCCCGCAGGCCATGGCTTCGATCATGACGATGCCGAACGGCTCCGGCCAGTCGATCGGGAACAGCAGCGCCGCGGCGTCTCCAAGGAATTTCGCCTTTTCGCGGTCATTGATTTCACCGACGTATTCGACGTTCGGATGGGCGTCGACCAGCGGCTTGATCACGTCCTCCCAGTAGGCCTGATCGACCCGATCGATCTTGGCCGCGATCTTCAGCCTCGCCCCCGCCCGCGCGGCGATTTCGATGGCGCGGTCCGGTCCTTTCTCGGGCGAAATGCGGCCGAGGAAGGCGAGGTAATCGCCGTTAGGCGCCGGATTGAAAGGCAGCAAGTCCGCGGGCAATCCGTGATGGACCATGCCGACCCAGTTCACCGGCGGCATCGGCTTGCGCTGATCGTTGGAGATCGAGACGAGCGGCACATGAGAGAAGGTGGAATAGAGCGGCTTGAGCTCCGGAAGGTCCAGCCGGCCGTGCAAAGTCGTGACGGTCTTGTCCGCGAAGTCGCGGATCAGCGGATAGTGCAAGACGTCGATATGGAAGTGGAGAACGTCGAAGTCGTCGGCGAGCGCGCGGACGCGATCGAGCATGACGACATGGAGCGGGATCGGATCCCTGATGCGCGGGTCCAGGCGCAATGCGGTCTCGCAACATGGAATCAGGCGGGCGGAGGTGCGGGAGTCGCCGCTCGCGAACAAAGTCACGTCGTGACCCTGCCGCACCAGTTCCTCGGTCAGATACGAGACGATGCGCTCCGTCCCTCCATACAAGCGGGGCGGACAACTCTCGAGCAGAGGACCGATTTGCGCGATCTTCACCTAGGCGTCTCCTGCAAGGCCGGGGGCTCGCAATGAAACTCAGAAACCCGGAACTCGTTCCTCCGCTTGGCGGTGAGGCAGTAGAACACCGGGGCCGATTGGTCAAGTTCGGAAATGCGTTGATGTATTGAAGACGAAATGAAGTTCGACCCCTACACGTGCGCGCGCCCCCCGGCGAGTTGAGCTACGCTTGGCGGCAGTCCGCCTCGGCCCACTGGCGTCCGGCTACATTCGTATTGCAGTATATTGATCGCCGTCTCTACGCTGCAAGGAAGGCAGAGGTTTCGTCCAGATCGTGCAGCAGCAGCCGCAAGAGCTGCTCAACATCGCCGTCGCCGGGGGCGCGGCCATCGAGCGCCGGCTCGAGTTGACGATTGGCTACGTGAACGAACGCGACGCGTTTGTGCGCCCTGCCCAATCGATAGCCTGATCGGCGTTCACGCTAACTCGAGACGCCGATGGCGACGATCGGGAAGTTTTGGGTCAGCGACCTCGAAAACAAGACTTGCTGCGATCTTGCAGATGTTCTGCGACAGTCCGGTGCGGCGGCGCGCTCTACTGCTTCGAGATTGCCACGCCCCACGGAAAGGAGCCGACCGAAATCGATTTGATAACCTTCAGCGCCTCAACATCGATGATGGAAACGTCATTCGAGACGCCATTCGTCGTCACCAGATGCTTTCCGTCGGGGGTCAGCTCCAACTGCCATACGCGCTGGCCGACGAGCAGGTATTTCTTCACCTTCTTCGTGCCGGCGTCGATGACTGCGACCCGGTTGGCGGGTCCGAGTGCGACAAAGGCCAACTTGCCGTCAGCGCTGAATCGTATCCCGACCGGCTGGATCTGCTCTTTGGCGAGGCCCGGCACGTCGAAGGAAATCTTCTGCACGATGGCGTGCTTCGTCGGATCGATGACGCTGACGGTGCCGCCGACCTCCGAACTCACCCAAAGCTCGGAGCCGTCTTTGTTGTACTCGGCGTAGCGAGGACGCGAGTCGACAAGGATGTTGGCGACGATTTTCTTGTTCCGCCAATCGATGAGGTGGGCCATGCTGGTCGTTTCGGACGTGTTGACCACGATCGAATCGTCGGGACTCACGGCCACGCCTTCCGGCTCCACTCCCACCGCGAATTCGCTGACCACCTTGCGCGAACCGATATCGATCGCGGTGAGGAGCGCGTCGTTTTCGTTGGCGATGAAAACGAGCTTTCCGTCGTGGCTGATCCGCAACTGCTCAGGATCGGCTCCTGACGGCAGGTCTCCGATCGACTTCATCGTCTTGGCGTCGATAACCGAAATCGTGTCGTCGTCGCCGAGACATACGAAGATTTGGGCGCCGTCTTTGCTCAGGGCGATGCCGCGCGGCCTCTGTCCGACCTTGACCGTCCGCTCGACTTCGAGCGTGTCCAGATTGACAACGGAAATAGAATTGCCCTTTTCGTTGGTGATGTATGCGGTATAGGCTTCCGCATCGGCCGCTGAGGCGAGCGTTCCGACAAGGAGCGCGAGAGCTGCGCAGCAATTCGAGCAAGTCGCCATTCTGTCTCCGCGGGTCCTGGCCTAAGCTATCGAGCTCTGATCAATTGGCGCCGTGAGCGGCGGCGCCGAAAAATCGGAAACAGTCATTCTCCCGCGCCACCCGTAACACGGCTTTACGAGGGCGTCACCGACGCTCTTAGCCGACAGAGCCAATACGCTTGTTACGTCGCTTCAAGACAGCCGCGGCCGTCTGGACGCAGAGAATTGCGGCGAGTACGAGCCGGCGCAGTGGCGCGCAACCCGATCCTCATGCTTATCTTCCTGTGTCTGATAAAGGAGACCTGAATGTGGCGTTTCAAGCGCGTTCCCAATGACAGGAAGCTTTTGTTTGCGCAGGGACGCCGGCAGTGACAAAAAAGTGCTATTTGTCAATCGGATAGACGACGTGAAGCATGCTCACTGGGAGGCGACGCGGGTCTAGCGCTTCCGCTCCGATTCCCTGCGCTCGAGCATCTTCGCCGTCGCGGCGGCGTTGAGCGCCGCCGCGGTATCGACGACGGCGGCTGTTTCGCGGCTGAGGCGGGCCGCCGCGCTCGCCGCCGGCCAGCACGCGTCGAACGGAATGAAGATCTGATAGCCGAGATCGCCCGCGTCGCGCGCCGTCGGTTCGACGGCGTTCAACGCGCCGCAAAGGACGAGCGTGGTTGCGCCGGCGTCGTCGAGCAGGCCTTCGAGTCCCGATCCGGCGAAAGCGCTCTCCGCGCTTGCGTCGATCACGGTCTCGCCTTGGAGCGGCGCCCCACACGCCTCGAACGGACTCTCCGACGCGCCGTCGAGACGGACATGGACGACCGGCAATCCCTCCTTCCGCCAAGCGGCGATCAGCGATGCGAGGTTCGCCTCGACGCTGCGACCATCGCGCACACTGGGGCATGGACGTTCGATCGCCTCCTGCGCGCCGACGACGATCAGCGTCCCGTCCGCCGGCAGGCGCATGTCAGGCCCGGCGTGGCGCGAGCGCCCAGTAATCGAGGTCGAGGACGACGTGCGGCTCGTAGCCATCGGCCTCGTTCCGCGGGAAGTCGGCGCACGCAAGATTTTTCGTGGCGATCGTGCGGACGCGCAGCGCGCCGACGTCGCTCCGCCCGGGCAGCACCGCCGTCTCGACGATTTCGCTCCAGGCGAACAAAGTGTCGCCGGCGAACAGCGGCGCGACGTGTCGGCCGCCGTTGATCGCCGCGATGTGGAAAGCGTTGGCGAGGCCGTTGCAGCTCAGCGCCCGGGCGAGCGAAATGACATGGCCGCCATAGATGAGCCGCCGTCCGAACCGTCCCTGCCCCTCGCTGTGCTGGTTGAAGTGCACCTTGGCGGTGTTCTGGTAGAGCCGGGTCGCGATCATGTGCTCGGCCTCTTCGACCGTGACCCCGTCGATGTGGTCGATGCGCTCGCCCGCTTCATAGTCCTCGAACCTGTGCGGCGACCCGCTGAGCGCGTCGTCGAAGGCGGCGCGGTCGATCGGCGGACAGGCCGAGCCGAGCTCGGCGACGCCGACCGACTCGGGCAGTTTCGGAACGAAAGCTTCGGGCGCCGGCGCGCCGGGGTTGCGCTTCCGCACCATCACCCACCGCACGTAATCGACAACGGTCTCGCCGCGCTGGTTGGAGCCGCGCGAGCGCACGTAGACGACGCCGCTCTGCCGGTTGGAGTTCTCCCTCAGGCCGATCACCTCGGAAACGGACGACAGCGTGTCGCCCGGATAGACGGGTTTGAGGAACCGGCAGTCGGCGTAGCCGAGATTGGCGATGGCGTTGAGCGAGACGTCCGGCACGGTCTTGCCGAACACCACGTGGAAGGCGAGCAGATCGTCGATTGGGCTCGCCGGATAGCCGATCGCCCGAGCGAAGGTTTCGGCGCTTTGGGGCGCGAAGCGCGTTCCGTACAGCGCGGAATAGAGCGAGGCGTCGCCGGCGTTAAGCGTGCGCGGCGTCGCATGCCGGATCGTTTCGCCGATCCGGAAATCTTCGAAAAACCGGCCGGGGGCGGTCTTGGATCGTGGAGCGTTGGTCATGGGCGTTCAGAAGAAGAGAGGAGCGATGTCGTCCTGGATGATCCACTGGATGAACATGATCGCCAGGAGGAGAATGATTGGAGAAATGTCGATGCCGCCGGTGTTGGGCAAGAACTTGCGTATTGGACGGAGAAACGGCTCAGTCAGCGCCAGAAACAGGTTCCACACGGAGCGGACGAACTCGTTGCGAATGTTCACGACACCGAAGGCGATGAGCCAGGACAGGATCGCGCCCGCTATGATGACGATCTTGTACAGGTCGAGAATCGTGAGCACGAGTTTAATCAGCGGAAGCATACCTACTCCTGAACTCGGACGCCGTTGACAGGGCTGGGGCGCGCACGTAAAGAGCCCGCGCGACGGGGCTGTAGCTCAGATGGGAGAGCGCTGCAATCGCACTGCAGAGGTCAGGGGTTCGAATCCCCTCAGCTCCACCAATCAACTATCTGATATTACAGGGTTTTCAGTCTCTCCGGGTAGCCCCGACATATCCGAGACATGGGTGCCGGGAGTGTACAAGGAGTTCCACGGAGACTGAGATTTTCGGCCTGCGGCGGCAATACCCGCCTCCGGTCTCAGGGCGCATTAATCCGTTCCGCCGAGAGTTGCGGCGCGTTTTGGAGAGAGCGGTTCGCACTGCCGCGGAGACTGGTTCTATTCCAAGCCGGTCCTGGCAGCCTAAGCCATCGTGCGAGTCGTCCGGCGATGATCCGTTTGAAGCCAATTTATCTGCCCCAACATCCGCCAGCCGCTCGAGCATCTTCCGATCCAGATCGCCGAACGTCTCAGCTTGAAGGCGATAAGCCACAACCCGAAGGAGGAGGCGTCGGGAGAGGTGGGCCGGCGCGAGCCGGCCGCAATGATTCCGCCGCCGAAGGCGCAACTCGTCGAGAGAGAGACGCTCCAACTCGGCGAGTTCCGGTTCGAGACCCGCGCCGATCGGATGGGTCTTGTTCCGGAGGAACGCGGCGGCCGCCTGTGAGAGAGGCCGCCTCGCACCTGTTGCAATTTTTGGCCGCCGCGTTTAGCAGCGTGACCCTCGCCGATCCGCGTCAGAACCCCGCGCTGCCATGCGTCATCAGGATGAAGCCGACGCATCGGGGTTAGTTACGGCCAGCGGAACTTGCCGGCGACGTCACCAATATTGCAACACTAAAAGCGGGATAGCGGCGCTCGGCGGGGCGGATTCTGCCGCCGTTGCCGAGCTCGATGATGTAGCCGTCTCCTTCTCGGTATCGAGATAATAATGCTCGTCGTCGTGAAAGCGGCCGCTCTGGATGACCGGGTACCCAGGGAGGGCGAAGTCGGCGACCGCCTTCTTGCAGTCTGCGTAGTAGAACTTGACGTGGCGCAGCCCTTCGCCGCGGCGCTCGAGATGCTCGTCGTAGATGCTGTAGCCGGTCAGCGGCTGCATAAGTTCGAGCTGAGTGTCCCCATCCAGGTGATCGCGATCAGGCAGGAATGCGTCGCCGGTTTGCCGCGATAGATGTAGTCCCGAACCTAGGTTCTGCCGCGCTAGCAGCCTGTCGGACTGGGGATTGCGGTTGATCGCCGAGAATGGTTTTGGCAGGTCGGAGCAGCGTCGGGGCGTTGGGTCGGGTGCAGAAGGCGGTTGAAGGGCCGGATATCGCGTTTCCTGGGGCCTGTCGGCCGAGCCGGC
>Ga0074044_10003166_pt1 | contig 14101 bp, 17 predicted proteins | sample BogForMeECP23OM1_FD_94443 | JGI IMG/M metagenome (GOLD analysis project Ga0074044, IMG submission 94443) | Bog forest soil microbial communities from Calvert Island, British Columbia, Canada - Bog Forest MetaG ECP23OM1 | ecosystem: Environmental > Terrestrial > Soil > Wetlands ... | reverse complement strand
CCGTCGATTAGGCCGAGTCCACTTACGTGAATCACCACAGTCAGCACAATCAGGGGCAGGCTCCAAGCCCAGTCGCCGATCCAAGTGCCCACACCGGTCGGATTCATTTGTGCTCCTTACAGCTGTCGCAAGTTGAGGCGGCCACCCCACCTGGCGCGCCAAGGAATGGTCCTAGTTACCGAAAATGTTGCCCTTAATGAGCTTGGGGATGACCGGAGTTATGGCGAATTGCAGATTCCATTTCTGGCCGAAGGGATCGGGATGCACCGGCATATACTGGCCCTGCACCGCCAGTTTGACAGGCAACGGGCCGATTTTGATCACTTTGCTGATTTGTGCGCCGATGGGAAACGTGATCATGTTCCCGCTCTTGTTTGCGTACCAGTTGACGAGCATGTTCGGCGACGTACCTATCCCCCATCCACCGCCGGGAAAATACTGAAAGAAATACTGAAGGTTCATCTGGCTCACAGTCTGTGAGCCTGGGCCGCCGGTCGAAAACCACTGTTGAGGAAATACTCCCGCGATCCATTTGCCACCGAGGTACCCGAATACGCCAGCGGGTCCCAACTGCCATTTGTTCTGTCCGAGCCGCGAGTTGCTCGCCGTAGGAAAAATGAAGCTCGGGCCGGCGCCCAAGAGCCATGGTCCGGCAAGTTTCGGACTGGGCGAGAGCAATATGGCGAGGATTGTGTCGCCGAAGCCGGTGACGCGATGAAGATGGAAGCTCTCGTTGACGTAGGGCGTTGAGTTCAGCACCTGGAACACGGGCCGGGTGATCAGATTCCAATCCTCGGTGAGCGCGAGTGGAAGCACAGGCTGAAATTGAAGGTTGACGACGTTACGATCGGGCTTGTTAAGCCAGTAAGTGTTTTCCTGAAGCTGAAGTGCCCAGATGCTCGAAATCGGGTTCGACAGTTGTTTGTTAACCTCGTCGAGCGATTTGTTATCCGCCGTCTGCGCGGCGGCAGGGGCGACGATCAGCAAGCCGAGGAGACCGATCAGGGCGATCGCCCTCGTGCATTGATAGTTCAAACTAACCTCCGCGAACTCTCTCCTGGGGAGCGTCTACGGGCGCGTAGGAGCAACGCCCGCGCGGCTCTCCCAGAGAACTCACTCAGAGCTATTTCACTTCCTCGATTGGCGCGGGCGCGTAGACGTTGTAGTCGAACGCCGACTGAATCGTTCGAGGGGCCGGCGCATAGGCACGAAGATTCATGTACCAGCGTCCCGACTTCGGCGTCGGCAACCAATTGGCCTCCTTGTCCGGGCCCGGGCTTTCGCTCTGGAAATACAGTGTCACTGTGCCATCGGCGTTCTTGATCAGCGGATCGTCACTGCCCAGCGAGTAGCGGTGGATGGGATTCTCGACAGTGTAGTTATTGAGCGGCGGCTCGACCTATTCCACGATGTCTTTCTTGAGGCTCTGTACGAACGCGACTACGTCGCGCTGTTCCGCCTCCGGCACCTTGAATTTCGCAAGCGTCGCGGCTGCGTGGCCGAGAAAGACGTTCCAATCGCTCTCGCTGATTCCCATCCCACGATGCGACAGCAACATGTCCCGCCCGCGGTAATACATTGGTCCGCCGGCATTCGCGCAGAGGAAATCTATCAGCAGTTGCTTCTCGCGCATGATGCTGTCTTCCGCGCGGTTCTTCCAAAATCGCCCGAGCTGAGGATCGTTTCGGAGCCGCGGCAGCAGGTCGTTCGCCACCGCCGCGATCGCGTCGTAGCCGCCGAGCCGCTGGTACAGGGCCCTCTGCTCCTCGCTCATCGTCTATCCTCCGCAACTGTGCACGATTCGTGGGTCCCCCTGTCAATAATCATCCGAAAGTCACCCCCGATTATCAGTTGAACCGGAATTTCAGTTTTTGACTTCGCAAACAAGCGATTTCTAGCCCTATAGCCGCACCAGCGTCAAGTCGCGCCCGTCTGGCGTGGCCCGCTCGCGGTGGAGGCAGTAAGCCCGCTGCGAGCCCTTCCGGTCGCTTTCCAAGGCAGTTCCGCGGCCCGCGAGAAAGCTCGGCCTGGGACTCGAAATCCTGAAGCCTCCGCACTTCCCGGCATCCGGGTTAGCCAACCCAATTGCGAGGACATCACCTCCATTCCGACATTCCGAGGGGAAAACGCCCAAATGGTTTAGGCTCGATTGTTCGAGAGTCGCCCATGCCTGCCACGTGTCTCGAACATTTCAATTTGGGCGTGCTACATTCCTCCGGATCGGCGCATCGAAAGTATGCCGCTAATTACGGGAGCGATGACCTGGCTCCAAGTTTCATCAAGCGGCGGGATCGCCAATGCCGCAAGTGTTTTATTAAACGCTATGGATCAGCGGCACGGGCGAGGAAGGCAAAGGTCAAGAAGTAGTTTGGCCACGATGAGGGGCCGGGCTCGAAAGGGTTCGGCCCTTTTTCGTTTAGGGCTTCGTCCGGGTGCGAGGCTGAACTAGATTTTGCGCTACTCGATCTCGAAGGTCCGTATAACGTCTTGAACGAACTGGAAATCTTCCTCGGAGGGAGTGTCGTTGCGAACGGGATGAATGACCTTGTTCCGTATCTGTTGAGCTTCGGCACCGCGAATATAGGATACGGTCGTGACGGTGGTGCGAACGGAACGTTTCCTGAAAGGATTTAGTCAATGCCGCTTTCGAAACAACAACTGGGCAGCCTCCTGTGCGGCATTGAGGACACGGGCCTGCGTGGCAAGGCTGAGGATTACAAGCCTTACATCCTCTCTCTGCTTTTCTTGAAGCGGCTCTCGGATAACTGCGAGTGGGAGACAGCTCGCCGCATTAACCAGTTTTGCGAGCAATACAACCCTGAGCCCAACGAGAAGCAACTGGCCCGACTCCCGCAAGAAGGTCGCTCCTTTGTTGTCCCGTCAGATTGTTTCTGGCGGGATGTGCGCGACGCCCCGCTCGAAGACAAGAACGACGCCAAGGCGCTGCCGCGCCGCGCTGGGCGGCCGGAAGTGAATCGCGAGATTCGTGAGATGATCCGGCAGAGGACAGTGATAAGTTGAGGAATCGGCGACTGGTGTGGTCCTCTGAGCGCGCGAGGAAGGAGGACCAGGATGTCGAGGCGAGGCCGTTAGTGCCGGGTTTTCCGACAGTTAGGAACCTCCAGTAGCTCAACTGAGACCCTCTCATAAACTGTCCGAAGAAGCGGTCGCCGCCGGGCTCTGCCAGGCGCTCGCAAATTCCTCCGGGCGCTGTCGCCGAGTGCGCTGTGCGGACGAACCTGGTTGTAGTCCTGTCGAAAGTGCTCGAGCTTGTCGCGCGCATCGCCGACGCCGAAGAAGACTTGTACGTTCAAACACTCATCACCAGCCGGCCTTTGCAAAAGGTTGAACAAACCCTCCGATCTCATCACCGGAGATGAGAGCTCGAAAGCAGCGCGCTCTCTGTATGGCGCCTTCGCAACGTCAATGTCGTGCCTTGCTGCAGAGTTTAAACTTCTCGCTTCACAGCAGGCCCCGGCCAAAAGGACCGGACAACTCTTTTACCTTGACCCGGTCACCGGCAGTGGCGGGACCGGCGGCGCCGACGTGTTAAACGCTCCAGCTCCTGCCGCTGCACCCACACCGATGCCGCCCGCCAAGCCCACTCCGAGCGCGGTCGCACCGATAGGGCCCAATACACCCAAGCCTCCCGTGTTCGCCAGAAAGAATCCGCAGCATGCGACTGTTATGTGATGACCGGCGGTGACGTCCCGGCACTCCTTTGTGCAATGCAGCGGTCCCTCTTTATTGCATACCTGCACCGTACCTTCGTTGACGTCAACGTCGGTGAACTGAAGGCAACCCTTATATTGTGACTGCGGCTGATCCTTGAAAGTCTGGGTCCAATCGGTTCCTCGAACCGCTCCGATGGCGTTCGGTGTGTTCACCTCGAACATCGTCGAACTGCCACGCATTGCGCCAAGCAGTGTCGAGTGCAGCGAGCCGCCCAGCAGTCCGACTTTGCGCGGCGCGCCAACTCCGCTCACGAGCATGCTTTCGTCGATTGTCAGGGTTGACGATGCGCCCAATTGCAGCGAACTATTATCGACCATGCTGATGGTCAGCGATGCGTTCGCCTCGGTGACAATCTTGTCGTGCAGCATGACCGGCTCGTTCACCGCGGCTGGCGTCGTCGCGCCATTGCGCTGGATGTCCGCCACTCCCTGAAGTTGGGTTATCGTGCCGACCGTGTTCTGCGCGTACGCGGCCGGGACCGCCGCCGAAAGCAGCAGCATCGCCAGCCCCAAGAGCGCCGCAATTCGCAAGCAAGTCATATTGCTCTGCCTATGCACATTCCTTTCCTTCAGAGGCGCAAACCCGTGTGGCAATATGGCATAGCATCAATCTTGACGGAAACTTCTTCATCCGCATCGCTCAGACTTTGAGTTGGTCCCCTACAATATGTAGCAGAACTTGAAAAAGCGCTTCTACATGTCTAAAAGTTCCGTGGGTCACCATAGCAATAAACACCACTAGGTGGAAACGCCTTGAATCTCTTTCCAACCACGTTTTGAGTACCGGGTCAGAATCGGTAGATCGACCGGTTCATGCGCCCAACGCCGCCCCCTTGAGCGTCATATTGGCGGTGGGGATGCCAGTTTTGGCGAACGATTTCTCGCAATCCGCCGTCGACGGACCGCGCATGTTGCCTTCCATATACGCCATCCCGGGGCAGCGGCTGCATCCGGCGACATGCGCACATCCGGAGCACACCGGCAGATCGCGCATTCGAATCGAGCGCACTTCCTTGAGTTGTGGTGAGTCCTTCCAGATCTCGATGAACTTCTGCCTGCGGATATTGCCGCTCGGCAGCGGGAATTGCACACACGGGAATACGTCGCCGTAGGGTGATATGTAGCAGGCGCTATTGCCGGCGCTGCACGGCAGCGCGTCGAGATCGTTCTCGGTGACCGGCAGCGGCGGTGCGCAGAAGCTCGCAACGTCGCCGCCCAGCACCGCCGGATCGTGCATCACCTCGTGCAGGTCCTGGCGCGAGATGTTGAGCTTCAGCAATCCACGGTCGCCATTTATATGAGGGGTGATCGTCGGGTCGACGGTGAACTCCGCGCCGAGCTCGTTGGCGAGCGCCTGCACGCCTGGATAATCGAATCGGTTCTGCCGCATTATCACGTGCGCCATTGTGACCTTGAGGCCCTGTGACTTGAGGAACCGGATAGCGGCTATCGAACGGTCGAGCGAGCCCTTCACCTTGGTGATCGCGTCGTGGACCTCGGGCCGATGCGAATAGATGCTGATCTGGACCTTCTCAACTCCAAGGTCGCGGATCAGCGCCGCTTCTTTTTCCTTGATCAGGATCGCATTGGTCTTGAGCTTCACGCTAAAGGTCAACTCGCGCGCGCGCCGGATGATCGCGAACAAATCGTCGCGCAGCAGCGGCTCGCCCCCGCTGAGCGTCAGGTAGAAAACTCCGGCATCGGCCATCTGCTGCAGCAATCCGTGGATTTCGTCAAAGGTCAGCTCGCCATTGTCGTCGTGATCCAGATAGCAATGCACGCAGCGCTCGTTGCATCGGTAGGTGACGTCAAGATGTACGCTGAGCGGGATGCCCAGCCGGACCGCTTTTTCGTTCACCGCCTGTAGCAGGGAGCTCATGCGCTGTGGATCGGATGGTCTGCGACCACCAGGATTCCTTCCCTGGCCAGTTCTTCGACCAGCTCCAAGGCGTCCTGGTACGCGACCTCCGGCTCGACCTCGAACTGCGCCACCACCTTGCTCGCGACGATTTCGCGAAGCGGCGTTGAACCGTCCGCCGCGCCCCAGATCACACTGGCGGTCGCGTTCAGACTATAGACCGACGAATCGCGCACCGACATCACGATCATCTCATCGTCCAGCATCCGGGCGGCAATATTGCGGCTTGGCTTGATGTACTTCTCGCTCATTGAATCAAGTTCCAGACCTCCGCGTCGGGCCGGAAAGTCAGCTCGAAGACCGGGACCCGGGAGACAAACTCGCAGGCGGTCTGAAAAACCCTTCCGACCAGTCTTTCGTCGTCCGCAAAGAAAAGCACATTTCGCAACAGGGTGCTAACCGCTGCGGCCGGCGAAACCGGGTTTACCCGGTTCCGATCTCCTTTGTTCAGGAAATAGATCGCGTGGAGCGGCGCCACTACCTTCTCACCAGATATTCCCAGATCGCCGGCGAACGGCGTGCCGAACGCACAGTAGCGTTCGCCAACGAGCCGCACGTAGGAGATCTCGTCGCTCAGCAACGTTGCATCGGCGGGCGCGAGCCGCGAAATCGTGGTCTTGCCGGCACCCGATACACCTGAGAACAGGAATGCGCGCCCGTTCCGTATCGCGCTCGCAGAATGCAACAAAAATCCCTCGCCGCTTTCGGCCAGCACCAGGCTGTGCATGATGCGCAGCACCGCGTCGATGGCATATGGAAGGACTTCCTGCCGGACGCGTCCACGGCGCGCCTCGGGATCCCACTCCGCGCTGAAGTCGCCCCGCGTCATCGTCCAACGGCCCGCCGCGCAGCTGACTTCGAGGTCTTCGTCGGCGATGACTTCCGGTCCCTCCACGATATCGATATCAAGCTGGATGCCTGCGTCGGCAGGCGCGACCATGAATCCGGCGTACCGACGCTCGAGCATCCGGATGAAATCCTGACGCGCGCATCGCACGCCGATCGGCGTATCGCCGATAGCGATCGCAGCTCGGTAGGTACCGACGCCGCTCACGCCGCCACTCGGCCTCCAGGCAAGGAGCGGAGTCCTGCCAACCGTAGGCGCATCGCTTGGACCTTCAAAGCAATCCGGCAAAGCAGATCCGAGTTGTGCAGTGCTAATGGGAGCAGGCCCGCGGACTTTCTGGCGCGAACCGGCAGTTCGCGGTTGCCGCGCACAATTGCGGTCACAACACCAAGAATCTCGCTCTGGACAACCGGCGCATCGCAAGCGGGCAGCGCGTCACCGCGCGTTTCGAACCGGGCCCTTCCCGCGTCGTCGATACGGCGAACCACGCGATGCGCAATCAGACCGCCGCCTCTGGCGTACAGGATAATTTCCCCGATCGATGGTCGTGAATCGCCGGCCCCACGGATCAGCAGCGTATCGTGCGGCCAGATTGACGGAAGCATGCTGCTCCCCATCACGCGCAGCCGAACCTCGCGCCCTGCGCGCAGGCAATCCGCGACTATCTCGCAACCGATCCGATCGAGTTGCGGTTGCCGCGATCTGGCCGCCCGGTCGGCGGTCAGGAATTTTTCACAAGCCGTGTGCAAGACCCCTGAGTGGCCGTCTTCGAGCATGTGAGGGCCATGGTCTCGAACACCCGCTCGCTGCGAAATGCCGGCTTCGTATAGTGCTTGCGCGCCTGAGCTTCGCGCACCTTCTTTTCGGTATGATCCTGTTTGTTCATATCATTAACCTCTCACAAGCCGTTTTGCAGCGCTTGTATCGCGTCTCCGCTCCCCAACGTCGAGTAGTAAATGTTGGATGACCCCGTTTGACCCGACGCGTTGTCGACTATGATTCCGCTTGCGCCGGATGTGGAGGCCAGCCCGAAGTTCGCGTTTGTGCCTAAAACCGGCGGCGTATTGACGTTGAATGAGTAGACGCACCCGGTGCTGGTGCAACCTGTCGCATTACCGGTCGTCGGCACGCTCATGAACAACCAGTCTGTGGGCGTTCCACTGGTGTTGTAGAACTCGGTAACCGGAGAACATACCTCTCCGGCGGCGCTCGTTGCGCTGGACAACGTGTGAACGGCGATCTGCGTTCCCATCACATTGGAAAGAATCGGTATGCGGTACAGAGTAACGCCGCCGGCCGGGTTGCCGCAGAAGTAGAGGTTGCCCGAGGGATGCGGCCCAGATGAAATCAGGTACGTGTGGTCGAACGCACCGGCGAACATTTCAGCGTCCGCCTGAGGTCCCAAATTCACAGCTAACCCGACGCCTCCACTTATTCCGCTCTCCGCAAACTGGCGCAAACACGCGTTGCTTCCGGAGCCACAGGTGTCGCCGCCGACATCATGATCGCATCCTATGTAGAGCGTGCCGGCGGTGGTGGCGAGGGGGACGGTGGCGCCTTCGTCGAGTATGGGACCGTCCTTGTAACCCACGCCGTGGCATAGCGCACCAGGCGTCCCAACAGGGCCGGGACCCGATGTTAGTACCGTACCGGTGGAAGACACTGAGTGAAAATTCCCGTCGGTGGTGGCGCCGGAAACATGCGCTTCGCCCACGAAGGCCAGCTGACTACCGCCATCATAAACCGGGGTCGTCAAGGCTTGACTAGTTGCGCTCACAGTCGCAGGGAATCCGCCAGTAGTCACTTCTGCCGGAGGGTTAGCCATGGCCCCCTTGAATACATGCTGGAACTTGTGGAGGTCGCCGCTGTCATCCCCGGCGAAGAGAAGGTCGCCGCCGCTGTAATCGTAGAACGGAAACGAGTTGGTGTCGTTGTGCCCGTTGCCGAACGCGATCGTGGTCATGCAGGGCGCGGTGCAGGTTGGATACGCGGTGGTCGCGACGGTCACCGGAACTCCCGGGGCAACCGCCGTCTCGGCCGCAACCGTGAAGGTGTCCGAGGTGCCTGCTGTGGCGGCAACCGAGATGGTGGCCGAGGTGCCGCTGGCCATCGCCGTAATAGTGGCGCCAGCGGGAATGTGGCCCCCATTATCAGAAATCCGTGCTCCCACGTCACCAGCCAGGAAGAACGTGGTGCCGGTAGTGATGGTCGTAGTGCCGTTCGTAGTACCATTCGCAGCTGAAGAGTGGGCGGTTGGAGTTTGCGCCCACTTCAGAAGAACCAGGCTTGCAACACCCCCCGAGGATGACTGGATGAACGCGACCTGCGAGCCGTCGGGGGAAAGCGTAACCGCGGTCACGGCCGTCGCGCCGGTACCGGTGTTGTATGCCCAATAGGTCGCTGGCACCCCGCTGGTGCCACATCCTGGCGAAGCTCCCGGGTACAGGTTGTTGAAGGCGAGAATGGTCGCTTGCGTGGTTGCGCCGGCTACGCCGGTGTTGAACACCACATAATCCGTCGTGCAATTTGGCGCGCCAATCGGAGAGAACGTGAACTTCGCGGGATACTGGCCCGCGCCCACTTTGGCGGTGGCGCTGCCAAGGCTCACGCTCCAGTCATTCTTTAGCTTAGCCTTTTTCTTTTTTCCCCAAAAAAAATCCGGATCATACCCCGAGCCATAACCGGAGGTGGCTGCATCAGCCGCGGGCATCTTTTCCTTAATCTGCTGGAGCCAGTAGCGACCGTCCTGCTGAACTTTATATTCGGTATCCGAGCCGGGCTCTGGTTTCGAGAAAACGACGTGATGGGTGCTCCAGTCATCGACCACGCCACGGAAGGTCTGATGCGTGACGGCCTCGTAGCCATGAATCGCGTCATCGAGACTCATCTCATTGCCTTGCGCCCAGACCGGCATCGCCAGGCCACAAATCAATAGACCAATCGTCCAGAACCTCGAAAGAAATATCAGCATTTTACTCGCCGTCACTGATTTAGAGTTAACGAAGAATAGCTTGACGTGAGTCGAATGACAACCGATTACGTTGGCCGTCCCGCGCACCCCGTTCCGGCGCGCCTACTGCCCTATAATCCGAATCGGCGGCAGCATATGTCGATTATTTTCATCCGGATCCGATCGAAATAACTAGCCGGGCAACGCCCTGTCGCGCCTACGAGAACGAAAAAAATGCTGGCGACGCTTGACCGCAACCAGCACCGGACGCGCCAGATAATACAACGGGTACAGCACTCGTGGCAACGGCATCACCAGGCGGTCGCTCATCTTGGGCGCAAAGACGCGCCCGACGATGTATCTGACGCGGTCGCGCACAGATTCGATGGCTCCAAGCGCGATCAGCCATTCGTCGAGCTCAACTGCACGCCTTAAATTGAAAATACCCCGCGTTACCCGGCGGCTGAGCGGCGCGACATGCGCATCGCAACGGGCAGCGTCGAGCAATTCAGCCGGCACCTCGCAGAGCGAAAGCGAATGCGCCAAGTCCACGCCGAGCAGCAGCATCCGGAGGCTTCGCGTCCGCCGCGCATCGTCGAGGACGCTTGACCAGCTGACCGGTTTAGCGGTGGCGAGAACGCGTGCGAAGTCGCAGACCTGGGCAAGCGTCATCCAGCCGTGCTTGGAGCCGTGGCAGGCCTGAAACAGAATCGTGTCGGCGGGGCCGAGCCCGCGAACGCGCCTGCCGAGTAACTGGATCTCCACGGTTCGATTCCAAACTTGCTCGCCTTCGGGAGCAAACGGAAAATGCCCGGGCGACAACTGCCAGTGGAGGTCCACGACACTATCTTTGCGTGAGAAGTCGACCGTCACGTCGGGAAAGAATTTGCTCGCGACGACGTCGGCACGGTAGGTTGCTGACGAGTAACCGACGCGCTCCAACGCCTCGGCGGCGCGCGGCAGATCCGAAAACCGCACCATGAAATCCAGGTCTCCGAACACCCGCATCGCGAGGTCACCGTATGCGGCGATCGCGAGAGCTGGGCCCTTGATTGCAATCGCGGGCACGCCGCTGACGGCAAACGAATCGACAACTTCCGCGGCGCAGTCCGCCAGATGGTTACATCGCAGCGCGTTGACCTGGTAGCTCAAGCGCAGCGCGCGGGCAGCATGAGAAGGCAAATTGACGACGCCTTCGGCGGTGAGGCGCGCAGCCGCCATAGGGGTCACGCTGTTACGATTGGCGAGCGCGAGAAATCGATTCCAATCAACGCCGCGCTCGATCAACGCCAGCATCGCAGCGCCATCTGCTAAGGGGCCGGATGCCGCGCAGCATCTAAGCAGCAGCTCGCGCTCGGCGTCATGCATTCGTAGTATCGGAGAATTCATTTGGATCGTGGAGAGCGCCGTGCGCCGCCCGTGATCTCATCGAGGATTCTCGTCGATCGGGGAAGCACGTTATCCAACCCCGGTCCTCATTGCCAACCTGCTGCGTTCGGTAGATTCACGATTGCCGGAAGACGACCGCGTTCAGCCCCGTAAGTCGGTTGATGGTCGCGCGTACATCTCTCGGATCTCACGGATTGATCTTCCCTCCTGCATTGAGAATTACCTGAACGGCTTCCGGATGACGCAGTCTGATGCGAATCCGTATCCATTAATTCAGAGGCTCTAATGTTTCATGGGCGCATGCCGGTTGATGCTATATGGCGGTTGATAAAGGTTGGATTCCGCGGATTCCGCCCGCCCCATCACTGCAATCAGGCTCTGCGGTGGAATCGGAAGCAGACGTGACTAAGCTGGCGATTCGCGCATTGAGGTTGTTTGCGGCATGCTGTGATACAAGTTCGCTATATGGGTGGCGCTTTGAATGTCAGAGTCGACTCGGAGACCGCTGCTTTTCTTGAACGGGTCGCGCGGGAGAGCGGACTGACCAAGTCCGAAGTGGTGCGCCAAGCGCTCGCGACCCTGCGCGAGCGAGGGGCGCGGCCCTCAGCCGCGGCGCCCGCGGCGGCGATGGCTCATCTGATCGGGTGCTGGGATAGCGGCGGGATGCGGCTCTCGGAGCACACCGGCGAGCGGTTCGCACAACTGCTGCGAGAAAGAAACCATGCCAAACGTGCTGGTCGACGCCGGTCCACTCGTCGCACTGATTGACCGGAGCGACCACTATCATCTGCGGTGCGTCGCTGTGCTCGCGACCGTTCGCGAGCCGCTCGGCACGGTCTGGCCCGCATTTACCGAAGCGATGTATTTGTTGCGGGCCAAAGCGCAAGCGCAGCGGGCGGTGTGGGACATTATCAACGTGGGCGGTGTGAGGCTCCTGGAGCTCGGTCATGACGATTGCCCCCGCATGCGGGAGCTGATGTGGAAGTACCGCGACCTGCCGATGGACCTCGCCGATGCGGCGTTGGTGCGGGTTGCCGAGCGCGAGGGGCTTCGGCGCATCTTTACTATCGACCGGCAGGATTTCGAAATCTATCGACCGTATCGCTTGGGACGGTTCGAGATCCTTCCCTGACCGTCTGCGGCGATCGCGAGAGCTGGGCCCTTGATTGCCATCGCGGGCACGCCGCTGGCCGCAAACGAATCGATAATTTCCGCGGCGCAGCCCGCCAGATGCTTACATCGCAGCGCGTTGACCTGGTAGTTCAAGCGAAGCGCGCGTGCGGCGTGCGGAGGCAGATTGACAGCGCCTTCGGCGCTGAGGCGCGCTGCGGCCATTGGAGTCACGCTGTTACGATTGGCGAGCGCGAGAAATCGATTCCAATCAACGCCGCGCCCGGCCAGCTCCCACATCGCGGCGCTTTCCGTCAGCGGCCCGGACGCCGCGCAGCATCGCAGTAGCAACTCGCTCTCGGGGTCAGTCGGCCTAAGTGCGGCAGGATTCATTCAGCTTGTGGAGCGGAGCGTCAACTGCGCGCGCGCCACTGCGCAGCAGCAGCCACAGCGCGACGCGGAATACGACGAGCAAGATTGCCAGCCTGAGGCAGCAACCCGCGCTCAGCTGATCTCAACCGCAAGAACTTGCGCATGGTCGTCTTGTCGTGACATCAAACCCTGCTCTGCGAGCTGCGCACAAAGATCGCGGAAGTCAGACTTTAGCCGCAACTCATCGTCATCATCCACCCTGGCAAAGTTTTGCGAATCTTGACGAAAGTTTCGGTAACGGGTCAGTTGACGCACGACCAAAGTTTGAAACTTGTTCCGGCACGCCGGTGCGTAGCCGGCTTTCCGCTCTTCTTGCTGATGAATCGCGTCGGGAAGACATCCTCCCGCCCACGGAAGAGAGAGCGGAACAGCTTCACCTTCGCGGCCGGCGTCTTGGGGACCGGCCACTCGGCAGCGGGCCGCGGGCGGACCCGAATCTCCTCCTCGGCACCAACAGTGGCCAACTCGGCCTGGAACGCTGCGAGTCGGCTTCTGCCTTCCGCTTGCTCAGCCTCCAGCTGCGCCAAACGGGTTTCCTCACGCGCGATCGCCTCGAGCAACTCCTCGCGCTGCGACGATGGCTGCGCCGCCCTCACGTTGGTCTCCACCGGCGACAAGTCCGTGCTTCTCGCAGCAAGGTCAGGCTGCGCGATCTCGAAGGTAATCGATGCTGCCCGGCAGATCGCGAATGAGCTGGAGCAGCATGTCCATCGCGGCCGTCTGAACGTTTCTGCCCGACTCCCAGCGGGACACAGTGTTCGCTCCGAGTCTCAACAGGCGCGCCAAATCCGCCTGCGTGAGACCGAACCGCTCGCGGATCGCGTGGATCTCGTCAGCGGACAGCAGCCCGTGCTTCTTTCGGTAGATCGCGATCGCGTCCTCGTGAAGCCGTTTAGAGTCCTGGAACCTGAGAACGATCTCTGCGCACTTCGGGCAGTTGAGGTGAACTGCGTACGGGACCGAGATCTCCTCGCCGTTGACTGGCAGGCGCAGCGTACCGCGCTTCTCAACCATGTTGGTCCCGCAAGTCGGGCAAGTATCGTCGGGCAGGACGCGCCTGCGCCGCGTCGCTGGAGCTTTCTGGCTACTAGTCTTTTTCATGGCTACCACCCTCGTCCTCGTGAAACGAAACCACCACGCAGTCGCTCCGAAGGATCAGCTTGACGTAGAGGACAGTCCCGGCAAGCTCCGGCTTAAAGAGGTACATCCACTCGCCTGTCGCCGCCGACTGCAGCCGTCCCGCCGAGTCATCGGCGGTCAGGTTCGCCAAGATGTCGCACGCGTCCTCCTCGTCCAGGCCCGCCTCCAAGCCGGCCAGCTCTCTGCGCGCCTTCAGCGTGAACTGGATCTTGCGGGCAGTCGCGAGTTGTCGGATACGCGTCAGTACCTTGCGGGGCCAGCGTGGCATGTCGGTGATTGATCACCTATTGGTCTATTATGCATATGGTTATTCAGATAATCAAGCCTCGGGACACGCTGAGCGCGCCCCCAACTGAGTCGAAAGATCAATCGAGGCAGTGCGAATCCGGGCCTCGCCAAGATTGCGGTTCATAAACTCGTTGGCGTCGAACCTCACGCCCGCGAAATTCACCGAGTTGCCGCCCGTCACGAGGATCGAGAGCCGGCAAATCCCGGTGTCTACCGAAAACTTAATCCCGGGTGACGGGCGTGTCGGGCTTTGATACTGGAACACCGATGGTCGAGTTCCTGACCAAACTGCT
>Ga0074044_10003165_pt1 | contig 14104 bp, 13 predicted proteins | sample BogForMeECP23OM1_FD_94443 | JGI IMG/M metagenome (GOLD analysis project Ga0074044, IMG submission 94443) | Bog forest soil microbial communities from Calvert Island, British Columbia, Canada - Bog Forest MetaG ECP23OM1 | ecosystem: Environmental > Terrestrial > Soil > Wetlands ... | reverse complement strand
TGCCTTTCGGTTTCGGAGAACCCAGCAGGTTGATTCGGATCATAGCTTTTCAAAGCTCCTCAGGGCCAAACCCACGGCCACTGCCAACTGGCCGGCGTTCTGTTCGACCAGCTCCGCCCCGGCGCCTTCCACCGGAGCCAACACTCTCTGAAACGGGTTGAACAACTCGACCGGCATTGAGAACTCCTGGCGCAGCGCTTCCACCAGGCCCGGAACCTTGGCCGAACCGCCGGCCAGATAAATCTTCTCGATGTGCTCGCCGGCGGCGCTGGCGCGGAAGAAGTCGAAGGTCTTCTGAATTTCCAGCACGATAATTTCCGTCACCTGCTGTAGGATCGGCGTCTTCGCGTCATCGTGCACCGTGCCCACCTTGCGCCCCAGCTTGAGCGATTCCGCGTCATCGAAGCTGAGATCCAGTTCTTTCTGCAGCGAATCGGTGTACTGATGACCGCCTACCGAAACGTCGCGCGGGAACAGCGGCGTCGTGCCCTTGACGATGTTGATGTTCATCACGCTCGCACCCAGGTTGAGCAGCGCAACCACCTGCGTCGGCGGAGGCTCGTAATTGAACTCGTAGCAGTTCTGCAGAGCCAGCGCATCGATGTCCACAATAGCCGGAGTCTTGCCCGCCATCGAGAGTACGTTGGTGTAGTTCAGAATCTTGTCTTTCTTGACCGCCACCAACAGCACATCCATCTGCGGGCTGCCCGCGTCTTCGGAAAGAATCTGGTAATCGAGGTTCACATCCGCCAGGTCGAACGGGATGTGCTGCGCTGCTTCCTTCTGGATGGTGTCGGCCAGTTCCTGGTCGCTCATCGAGGGCAGCGAAATTTTCTTCACGATCACCGAGTGTCCGCTCACCGCCGTGGCGACCGCCTTCGACTTGATCTGGGTGTCGGTGAACAACTTGGCGATGGCGCTCGAAACCGTGCCCGAGTCCACGATCATCGAATCGACCACAATGTCGGGCGCGATCGGCTCCAGGCCGAGGTGCGCCACTTCGATTCCAGTGCGTGTCTTCCTGAGCTCGACGGCCTTGATGCTCGAAGAGCCCACATCCAGACCCACTATCGTTTTCGATCCCATTCCAAACATGTGCCCGCCCTCTTTTACGAAGTTCGTGTACCGATTTCGCTTACGGAGTTCCGGCAGCCTTCACCGCTGCCTTGATTTTCCTTTTGCCCCGCGGTTCCGTTTCCATCGACTTCTCGTCCATCCACTCATCGAGCTTCGATTTCTTGAAGCGCCAGCGATTGCCCAACTTGAACGCCGGAATCTTCTGCTCGTTCACGTACTTGTAAAGCGTGTCCGGACTCACTCCCAGATACTGCGAAGCTTGGCGAATGTTCATCACTTCTCGCGAGTCGGCCATTGCCTTTTCCCTCTCCCGCATAATCCCGCTTTCAGCCCCGCCTCTTCGTCCCGGCAACGCTGAGGTACATTGGGAGAATCAAATCCTCGATCCAAACGGGTTCGAGTGTATTTTGGTGTCCCGAGCATATCTCAACCGGAAGCGAGGGCCTGTTCACGTGAATCTCCCGGTTTTGTTGGGTTTTATGGGGTTTTTCTGGAATTCAGGAAAAGTGGACTTGCAGCTCTCGTCTACCCATTGAGTACGTAGGTTGGCAGACCACTACAGGTAGTAGCCTCCGCACAAGTAAAGCACCGGTCACCCGAGTTGGAGTAACCAAGGTACTAGAGACGGTACGGAAGTACTGGCACGGGTGCGCAAATCGCTGAAAATGCGGCAACTCGTTGCTCCGTTCCAACGCGAAAATCGGTCATCAGTCTGACACAAAGAGCTTCCTGAGTGCGGGGACGGGAAGACCGGATTTTTCAACCAGAGCCATCAGTTCAATGCCAAGCTGGCGCATTTCATCAGGCGCCTGGGAACAGTGCCAGCCAGCGCCGACTTCTGCGAATTTAGTGGAAAGCAAGCGCCGCAGAGCGGCGACCAAAAGGAAACGCGGAATGACCCTGACTATGATTGTGCCCGACGGGATTATTTTGAACCCAGTTGCGCGAAGCACATCGAGTGTCTCGCGCAGGGCATCGACAAGCAGCCTGAGATCGGCCGTGGAGCGGGCCAGGGCATAGGTATCGCAGCCGTGTTTAATCAGAAGACGTGCGAAGGGAGCGACGAGCGCTGCATGGGTTGCAAGGTGGTCTGAAATATCAGTTGATGTTTTAGACTTCAAACCTGCCTGGCATAAAATGCCCACCAGTCGCGTCAACCGTGGCGTTATCCTGCCGTCGATCTCCCCAAACGGCGTGGCAATCCCGGCAACGCCGCTGATCGCGCGGATCACGTTTCCATCCCGCTTTCCCCCGCCGAACACAAAGCCCAGCATGACCCGCTCCTTACCCAGTGCAGCGGTAAATTCATCGGGGCCGGACGGATTGTTGACCATAAAGACGACATTGGGAGAGCGGTTGAGGGCCAAGACTGGTAAGAGGTCTGGTACCTGATTTTTTCGGATGACCACGAGGATGTAGTCGTAGGAATCTTCCGGATCGAGGCGGTTGCTGACCGGAACCTCCGTATGGCTGCGTGTATTTTTGAAGGGATCCTCGATGACGACGCCTCCATCTCGTATCTCTTCATAACGCTTGCCACGGGCGAGGATGGTCACATCGAAACCCGCGGTATAGAGGCCTACGGCACAAATCGAGCCGTTCACGCCGGCCCCTATCACAAGCATTCTTGCTTTATCCGTAACCATCTCGAATCTCCTTAACCATCTCGAATCTCCTTGAACCATAATGTGCCGTCTGCCGAACCTCTCGCCGTGCTCCGGATCACACCGCACGACGTGAGCCCCGTCACTTTTCGTTCGGACAAATTCTTGTAGCCTGATCTGTCTTCCGATTCGCAAGTTTAAGGAGCACTCATGAAATTGCTAGTCATCGGTTCCGGCATGATGGGTTCAGCGGCCGCCTACGATATGGCCCGCCAGGACCACGTCGACTCCGTCACTCTCGCCGACAACGACCTCAAGCGCGCCAAGGACGTCGCTGCTCGAGTCAACCGCATCACGGACGGCAGGAAGGTCCGCGCCGTCGCTCTCGACGCCTCCAAAGAAAAAGAAGCCGCTCGACTGATGAAAGGTCACGATGGCGCGCTCTCCGCGGTTCCCTACCGCCTGAACCTCGGACTGGCTAGAGCCGCCATCAGCGCCGGATGCCATTTCGCCGATCTGGGCGGCAACAACACAGTTGTCCGCCAGGAGCTGGCGCTCGCCCGGCAAGCCGAGAAACGCGGCATTGGCATCGCTCCCGATTGCGGTCTCTCTCCTGGCATGGCCTCGATTCTCGGCGGAGAGCTGGTTCGCCGCCTCGACGGACGCGCCGACGCACTGAAACTCTACGTCGGAGGCCTGCCCGAACGACCCATGCCTCCGTTTAACTATCAGCTCGTGTTTTCCGTCGAAGGACTCATCAACGAGTACGTGGAACCAGCCCGCATCCTGCGCAAAGGCAAACTGGTCACCATCGAGGCGCTCACCGAACCTGAACCATTCCACCTGGACGGCTTCGCCCCGCTCGTGGCCTTTCAGACCTCCGGCGGAACTTCCACTTTGCCCGAAACCTTCGAGGGCAAAGTCGGCGAGTGCTTTGAGAAAACCCTGCGCTATCCCGGCCATTACGACCTGCTCTGCGAGTTGAAGGAGCTGGGCCTGTTCTCGAACGACAAAATGCGAGTCGGCAACGTGGACGTGGCGCCACGCGCGCTCCTGTCAAAAGTGTTCGAGGGAAAATTCGCTGGCAAAGGCCCCGATGTCTGCATCATGCGCCTCGAAGCCCACGAATCCATCAAAGCCCCCGGAGTCCGCGGCCTGCTCGGCGGAAAACTCAAAGGCCGGGTCGCCACTTTCACCATGGTCGACCATTACGATCCCAAAAGCGACATGAGCGCCATGATGCGCACCACCGCGTTCCCCGCGTCTATCGTCCTGCAGATGATGTGCTCGGGCGCGGTGAGCAAGCATGGCGCAGTCTTGCAGGAGCGGGACGTGCCCGCCGAAACCTTCCTCGAAGAAGTGGAGCGTCGGGGAATCAAGATCGAATATCGGATGGAGTAGCGAGCAACTATTCCCTGGCGTTTCGTGCAAAAATGGCTAGTAATCGCCGATTTCGACAGTTAAGAGTTCTTGCGCTGCGGGCGAGCAATCATTGGCAGGAGATGGGTTCGCCTTGCTACTGCAGCTTGGCGTATTCAGCCTTGACTTGTTTCACGGTGGGAAGGTCGGGATCAGCGTCTTTCCAGAAACCGAGAACATCCTGATACGCCGATTTGGCTTTTGCGGCGTCGCCCTGCAAGGCATACGCACGGGCCAGACCGAGTCGTGCGAAGGTCACGAGTGGGTCCGTGGGAGCATAATTGAAGAGCGCCAGAATCTTCTGGAATTCCACGGCGGCGCCCGCTCCATCCCCTGCCTTCAGATAGGCTATGCCACGAATATAGAGAGAAATCGTGGTGGCTTTGTCATAGGACAACGCGGGCCTCATCAGATCGAGAGCTTTCTTGGCATCGCCGCTGTTGAGCGCAACCATGGCTTGCTTCACCGGCACGTAGACTGCCTGGATCACGGTGTCGTCCGGGCGCTCGTGTGCCTCCAGCGCGGCGAGTTCGAGCACTTTTTTGTTTTCCCCCGCAAGCGCGAGCACCTGGGTGATATATCCCCTCGACCCGAAACTCGGAGCGAGCGCGAGCGCAGCATTGCAAGTTTCGATTGCCTGTTTTGAATCTCCGAATAGGGCGAGCGCGTCTGCTTGGGCGCCGAGGTAAAAGGCTTCCGAGTCCTTCAGTTGCAGCCGCTGCGCGACCTGCCGTCCCTTCTCATAGAATTCCCGCGCCTTCTGGACCTGGCCGTGGGAGGTGGCAATGTCCCCGTGGCGGCTATCGAGATTCATTTCCAGGTCGGGCTGATCATGGAGAAAGGCTTCCTGCTTCTCCATCTCGGCGAGATCGCCTTGGGCGTAGGCAATATTCGCCAGGGTGTCATGCATCGAGACAAATCCCGAATTCCGTCGCAAACCCGAAAGCAGTACGGCCTTGGCTTCCTCGGGGCGATTCAAGCCCAGGTACCCTTGGGCGGCATCGTTGTAGCCGCGGCCCTCGTCCGGATCGATGCGGATCGCCTCTTGCCCGATTGCCACCGCCTTATCAAACTCCCCCAGCTGGAAGTAGGTGACGCCCATGTTGATGTAGGGAGTGATTTCCCGGGGGTAAGTCTGCTTGAAAAGTTCGTAGGCGGCTTGGCCTTTCTCCAGTTGTCCGTTGTCGGCGTAGTAGTGGGCGGTGATGTAAAGACGTTCCGGCTCACTGGTCCGGTCCTTCAACTCAAACGCCTTGTCGAGGTACGGCTTCGAGACGTTCATCTGGCCGAAGTTGCTGTACACCACGGAGAGCCGGGCATAGGCCATGGCGAAGTTCGGGTCCAGTTCGATGGCGTGCTTGTAGAAGGGAGCGGCATTCAGGTCATCTCCCAGGGCGTGCTTCTGGTCGCCAAGGGTGTAGCTCTTCAAAGCCTCAAGCGATGAAGTAGTCGCCTCCTGAAGAGGGGTGGCGAACTTCTGGACCGAGGCCAGCGATTCGCCCAACTTCTGCCGCATTTGACTGGCGGTCGAATCGATCGCCTTCAGTACAAGCTCTTTGCTCTCGGCGCGGTCCTGCACCTCGGCTAGAGTGTCGTTGTTAGCGGCATTAATAGCGGCCAGCGTCACCATGTACTGGTTGCCCACGCTGGCAATCGAACCGGTGAGCAGCGCTTTGACGCCGCTCCGCTGGCAGATCTCGCGGGCGATTTCCGGCGTCAGGCGCGTGTCGGACGGCTTGCCCATGAGCCCCAGTGTTTGCTGAACCTTGCCTTCGGACAAGACATTGAGGTACGGCGACTGCTCCAGATCCACCGCCAGGGCTTTCTTCAATGTGCCGTCGAATATGTTGTCGCCAGTCGTATTGACGAAGTCGGCAATCAGGATCGTGTCTTTGGTAGTCAACGCCCCGGCTTGATGCGATCGCAGATAAAGCCCGCCGCCCACCACGGCAACCAGAACGGCCGCGACGGCCGCGATCTTTCCCCACGGTTTCTTCGTGCCCACCGCAGTGGCATCTTGAGCCGGTGCGACCATTCCGGAGGAAGCGCGCGCGGCCGCGCCGGAAGAAGCGGCAGCGGTCGCGCCAGAAACAGAAGAGCCAGAAACAGAAAAGGATGATGCGGACTGTGGCGCGGCCGCCAACTGGGCCGCCGAATCGCACGCAAGCGGTACGGTCCCCGAACTGGCCGCTGCCGCCCGTCCCGTATCCGTGTCCCGCTTGAGGCGCTGCAGGTCGGCGCGCATGTCAGCCGCGTGCTGGTAGCGCAGGTTGCGATCTTTTTCGAGCGCCTTGCTGATGATCCGCTCCAGATCGACCGGCAAGTCCGGATTCAAACGCGCGGGCGCCGCCGGCGGCCGGTTGAGGATGGAATCGAATGTGTCGGCCGTACTTTCCCCGCGAAAGGGGATAGCGCCCGTCGCCATTTCATAAAGAACACAGCCAAAGGAGAACAGATCGCTACGCGCATCCAGTTCCTTGGCTCGCGCCTGCTCGGGCGACATGTAGGCTACCGTCCCCAGCGCCGAGCCCGGACTCGTAAGGTTAGGATCAGTCACGCCGGTCTTGGTCGCGTCACTGGGCGTAGCGCCCGGTCCGGTCATCTTCGCCAGACCGAAGTCGAGAATCTTGGCGTGTCCACGCTTGGTGATGAAAATGTTGGCGGGCTTGATGTCGCGGTGGAGAATGCCTTGGGCGTGCGCCGCATCCAGCCCGTCGGCCACTTCGATGGCCAGTGATAGCAGCGTCTCCAACTCGAGCGGACGGCCCATGATCGAGTGCTTCAAGGTCACGCCGTCCAGGAACTCCATGGCGATGAAAGCTTCGCCATTCTGCTCATCGATTTCGTAGATGGTACAGATGTTGGGATGGTTGAGCGCCGACGCTGCCTGCGCCTCCCGCTGAAAGCGGCTCAGCGCCTGCGGGTCGCGGGCGACCTCAACGGGCAGGAACTTGAGCGCGACGAAGCGGTGCAGCTTTACGTCTTCCGCTTTATAGACAACGCCCATACCGCCGCCGCCGAGTTTTTCGAGAATGCGGTAGTGCGAGACAGCTTGGCCGATCATAGTGGGCAAATCAGTGGGCGAATCTTACCCGGTTAGAACGGGCAAGTCAATGAGAGTACAGGAGTTGGGCGAGCCTTTGATATTGGGCGATCCTTTACCTTTAATAGATGACTGGTGAAAAATCGCCTCTACACCAAGTCACTGTGGAACCGCGTACAACGAAACGACCCGCCCGTCACTCCCGGCGACTCTCCTCCCCCACGACCGTAATCTTCGTATCCGTCCGGAATTTCTTGTAATCACGGTAGGTCTGCTCGACATCGTCGTCGTAGCTCTTGAAGAGCGCGACCCGCGCGTCGAAGTGCAGTTGCACGCGTGCGGGCAGCCAGACCTCGTCGTTCACTCTGGTCAGCTCGATGATGAGATGCGTGCCTTTGTGGATCCTGGCCAGCACGAAGCCAACCGATATCGTGTCGATGGCGGTGATGTCGAGCTTTACCCACTGGGCTTCGGTTCTGTCGATCCACACGCGGCCCTTGAATTTGCTGAGTATCTTTGCGTTGCGCTCCTTAGGCTCGTAGCCCGGACGTGGTTCGCCCTCAAATACCCAGGTATCGCGCCCGTCGATCGCCTCGGAGCCCACCAGCCGGAAGTTGAACGCGTCGGCAATCTCCAGCACAAACTTGCGGTCCTCTTCCCGGTCCTTTTCTTCCTTCGCGAGGCGCTTGCGGCGATCCTCTTCCGACTCGTTCTTGCGTTTGTCGATGATCTTCTGAATCTTCTCGTCTTCTTTTTTCAGCTCGTCAGACGACAGCGTTTGTCATCCTTCGATGTCCGGCGCACGACGGGCTCCCCATAAATCTCCAGCACCTCGGAAGTGAAGGTTTCCGTCTTTTTTAAGTTACCTTTCCCATCGAGCTCGTGCCGCTCCACGCGCTCAATATAGGTGTAATCGCGCTGCTGTTTGTCGTTCTCAATGTCCTTCTCTTCCGCACGCTGCAGAAGTTCACGAATCTGCTCCGCAGGCACGGCACCGCTAGCATCGGGCTTCAGATCGATAGGCTTGGAAACAAGCATTGCTGGCGTTGAAGTACGAGGTGATGTTGTAGCCGAATCCTGACCGAAAACGCGGCCCGCCAGCAGTACAAGCGACGCGCTAAAGATGAGTACGCGACAAAAACGCATAACAGATATACGAAGCAACCCCAAAGCAGTTCCTCAAAGTACAGGTTCCCCCTGTGCCCCTGTGGTTAGAGCTTTTTCTCCGCTCGCTCCAAACACTCCGCCCGGAACAACCGCCCGTCCACGCGATGCAACTGCTTCGCCTGCGCTTGAGTGATCAGCCGATAGTGAAAAATCGTGAGCAGATACTCCGCCACAAACCATACCGGCTTCTCCGAACTCATCCAGTTCAGAGGATCGAAGCGCTTCATCTGGACGGGCCGCGAAAAGGTCCGCAACGTCCGCTCCCCGCGCAGATTGAAATAAATGTTGAAGTAACTCAACGCCAGTTCGCGCAGGGACCGGTACACCGGCTCGCGAAACCGGCACCCGGTGAAATTCGACTTCGCCACCGCTCCCCAATGTCCATCCACTTTATAGATGGCAATTACGTGGTCGGTATCGTGCTCGGCTTCGAGATCGAGAATCAGCGGAGGGTATCCAATCACCCGAAGCGCCGCCGCCGCGAACAGCGCCCCCTCGTAACAATGCGAAGTATTCTCCCGCAGCACCCGCCGTGGAGACCAGGCGCTGTCCTCAAGGTGATAAGGCATGTCGTCAAGCAGGCGCTGAATCCCATGCGGAGTCTTCAAGCCGCGAAGCTTGCGAAGTTCGGCAGGGGTCAGGCCCCAGGAGTCGCTGTTGTTCGTCATCCCAAGTTTCCCGTAGACGGCTCGCCGCGTCTCCCGCGGACTGCCGAGTCACCTGAAGGTAGCAGGATAGCGGAAAGATTGGGAATAGAAGAGCGGGTCTGTGCGTGAGCGAACGGGCCGGTCGCGGGTCTCCTCAAGAGAAGCCCGCCTAGGGTAGCCGAAGGGCAGTATTTTCCACGCTCAAATCTTAGCGATTATCAGGCGGCTTATCGGCTGGCTTGTTCGCAGTCGGTGGGACAGCGGTGGAAGGAGCATCGGGTTTCGCTCCCTCTATGGCTTTTTCACTCGCTATGTCGCACTTTTGCTCTTTGCCATTCTCCCGGCGTATGTAGATCTTGTTGTCTTCAATCCGGTAATCCACGGCTTGTCCTGTTTCGAATGGGCCGCAAGCGCTCACTGCTCCCCTCCATGGATGGTCAATTCCCGCGATCTGATAAACCAGCGCGGCCCCCTTGAGGTCATAGAACTTCTTATGTCCCATCAAGGAAGCGCTATCCCTCGCATAGGACTTTTGGTAGACCTGGTTGCTCCAGCCCGTGATTGTCCCCTGCTGGTAAGTGGGCGGTGTCTTGTCCTTCCCGGTCGCAATCGCGGCTATCAGCAGAACGAAAAGTGCGGTACGAAGTATCGTCAATGGATTCATATTCCCGTCAACGCTAGCCCTGCAAGCGCAGGTTGTCAAAGGCTTAAATCCTGAAATTTCGCTGAGAAAATCACCGCTTTCCAATTACCATCCAGGCGATGACTTCTCGTCTCGGCCGATGGCTGCGCGATCCCCTTTTTCTTTTGTGTCTGACTGCGGGGCTGCTCGCTTTCGTGGTGCAATCGGGCGAGTTGGGCACGTCCGACACCACCCATCGCCTGCAAACCACGCATTGGCTCTGGACCTCGGAGCCGCAGGTTTTTCCCAACGAGTATCCCGAATTTGGCCTGCACGGCCGTGGAGGCCATCTCTATAGCTGGTATGGCATCGGCCAGTCGCTGCTCATGCTGCCCGCCGATCTCCTGGGTACCTGGATTGCCAACTGGTCTGTCTTCTCGGACTATGGCGACGACCCTGCCGTGCGCAGCATCGTGGTCAGCTACACCACTAATATTTTGGTGAACATTCTCACTGCACTGATTGCATTCCGTTTCCTGCGGCAGTTGCGCTTTGGCGTGAAAGAGTCGGTGGCGGGCGTGCTGGCGTTGCTGTTCTGCACTACCCATCTTCATTACACGCAGAACATGATGGAGAACAATTACATCATGTTGCTGACGCTGACTGGGTTTTCGTTTCAGTACGAGTGGCTGCGCACGGACAACCGGCGCGCGCTTTTTGTCGGGTCCTGCGCGCTGGGGCTAAATCTGCTGACCCGCCTCACCACCGGCTTGGATCTCATTGCGGCAGGAGTCTTTGTCTCACTCGTGCTTTGGTTCGAGAGAGCAGGTTTCAAAGAAGCGTGGCAACGTCTGGTCGCCTACAGCAAAGTCGCCGCCCCCGTTTACGCATTCTTTCTCCTTCTGGATCGCGCCTACCAGTTTTACCGCTTCGGATCCTTTACCAATACATATCTGGCGGTATTCGCCCGGGAATATCGCCAGTTGGATCCTACCCTGCCTGCGAACTTTCCCTGGAGCACACCCTTTCACACGGGCTTTCTCGGCCCGCTATTCCAGCCTGAGAAATCTATTTTTCTCTTCGATCCTCTTCTCGTGCTGGCAATTTTCCTCCTGGCATGGCTATGGAAGCGCCTGACTCCAGAGGTGCGCGCGTATGGGATAACCTCTCTTCTCGTGCTGCTGGCCTATATCAGCCTGTACGCGAGATACACCTACTGGGCCGGCGACTTCGCCTGGGGCGACCGCTATGTTTCGACCACCGCCGAACTGGCGACACTCGTCGCTGTGCCGCTGCTCATGCGCCATCGAGAGACTTTGGGAAGAACGATCTGGCGCGCAGGATGTGTGCTGATCGCGGTCAGCCTGATGATCCAGCTAGCCTCATTGGCTTTCTGGCTGCCGCTGGAGATTTACCAGGAGGAGACGCTCGGACATCCGACGTTTGTTGTCGCTCTGCGTTTCAAGAACATCATCGCCTTCGCATTGGGCAAGATGGACGCCTGGGGCTTGAACAACCTGGCTATGACCCAGGACCCGTGGGATTATGTACACATCACGACCTGGAATTTTCTACCGTTGCTGCTGCGCCGCGTCGGGGCAACGCCGGGCTGGGTGGTGAATTCGGCGCTCGCCATCTGGCTTGCCGGGATCGCAGCACTGGGATCGGTTTTGCTCCGCTTACGAAGCAGTTTACGAACGGTCGCATGAGGCAGACCTTCGTGACTGAGCCAGAGAACCGGCCAAAGCGACACCAGCCGAAGTCATCCAGGAAAAGGCGAAGCCGAGAGTGGCTGGGCCTGCTACAGAGTAGAGTTCCGTTTTTTCGGAACTCTAGTCGTGCAGGACGACATTAAGCAGCGAGCTATGGACTTGCAGCCCTCCGTTGTAGTGAATAAATCCCAATTTTCTGAACCGGTTCATGAAGAAGCTGACCCGCGAACGGGTGGTGCCGATCATTTCCGCCAGCATCTCCTGACTGATCTTGGGAATTACAATCTCGGGTTTGCCTTCCTTGCCAAAATGAGCGAGCAGCAAAAGGATTCGGGCCAACCTTTTTTCGCTCGAATTAAAAAGCTGATCCACCAGATCTTCTTCGTAACGGATGTTCCGCGACAACAAATAGGCCACGAACAGGTCGGAAAATTCGTGTTCCCGATGAAGCGCTTCCATCATGGCTTTCTTTTCGATGCGCAAAACAGCGCAATCCGTCATGGCAGTTGCAGAGCCCATGCGAAGCGCTTGGCCCGCAAGTGAACCTTCGCCGAAAAAATCTCCGCCACTTAAAATGGCGATCGTTGCTTCTTTGCCAGTCTTCGAGACTACGGTGAGTTTTACTTTGCCCGTCTGGATATAAAACACCGCATCGGCGGCATCGCCTTGGGCGAAGATTCCTTGTTTACTCTGGAAAAGGACAGATTTCCTGCCCTCGCCGATGGTTGCGAGGAATGCATGGGGATCGAAGGCGCGCCTCTTCTTGGCCGCAACCCTTCGACCTACCGCATTAAGCTCTGTTTGGAATGTCGGGCCGATTTGGAGTTCACAGGCGATTTTCCCTGTGCCTGGAGAACCACTAAGTTGGCGAGCAGGAGACATAGGCACCTCCCTCTGCCTAAACAACGACTTTTCTATGTTTATTTTAACCCTTTGCCAGGACAGCTCATATCCGAAACCCATAGTCCGCCATGCGTTTTTTCGATTATTCCAAATCAAGGGAGGCCCGGATTGAAGGGGAAGCTCTGTCTGATAGCTCACGAACATGAACCATTCTGCACAGTATTGCTAGAGCCAGTGAGCGAATCTATCGGTGTCTCAAAAGGCCAGTTTGCCCGCCAAACCAGACAGCCTGACCTGTCCTCTCGAAACAGGGCCGACTCAGACACCGTTTGCCCGGCACTCCGGTTGTCTTCATTAGACAGCAATCAGCAGGCGGTTGCGTTTCGGATAAACAGCACGTCGTCAGGGCCGGCCCAAGGAGACGCCATGTTTCTCGCGAGAAAGATCAAGTGGACTGGAATAGCCTTCGCATTTCTAACCACTGGGATGTTGGTGCAAAGCTTCCCGCAAAGTCCAGCAGGATCGGACTCCAACACAGAAGGCGTTACAGTCTTCGTCGTCAAGAACGAGATCAAGAAGGTGCAGGAAACTCTCCGCAATAAAGGACACTACGGAGGCAAGGTCGATGGTGTCTTCGGTCTAAGGACCCGAGCCGGTATCCGCGCGTATCAGAAGTCTGAGACTTTGCCAATCACCGGGCAGGTTGATACCCGTACGGCAGCCAGGCTTGGGGTCAGACCTGAATCGAACTGGGACAATTCCCAGAGTGCCGGGCGGCAGGCTGGGCAGAGCAGCGACATCGTTGTCGGCGATTCTAAGCGAAACAAACCTTCAGCAGGCATCAGGCGGGCTGCGGGTAGACCAAGCAAGACTTCGGGGAAGGAAGTCTCAAGGGCTATGGAGATGGAAGACAACCGCGGAGGCGGCGCTGACAAACAACAATCTGAGAACGAAGAAGACCACCAGTAGCTCAGAACTCCCAATTTCAACCGCACGAACCTTCTGAAGAGGATCGGTGATCAGAAAATTTGAGGTTGGCGTAGTGTTTATACTCCTCCCTTTTTTCAAGTTTGCTGATTCATTCCTGAATGGCTTTATCCAGTTTTCTTTAAGTCTGACAGCTGTTCTTTCAAGTTTGCGACGGCTTCTTTAGCATGGCCTATCCGCTGTTGAACTTTGCCCGCCTTCTTCTCGGATTTCCCTTCGGCTTTCAAATTTGGGTCACTTGTAATCTTTCCGATCTCCTCCTTGATTGTTCCCTTCACTTCGTGGAAGCTACCCTTGATCTGGTCTTTCGTGCTGGTCTTCATATTCCTCCTTCGCCCTTGTAAAGCGCGGATTGCGTTTCCTCTGAGCCACTTTGAGGGCTGCCACTTTTTTAATCTCGTTGCTTTCCAAGGTCTGAGCAAAATTGACCACCGCTGGAATGGGCCTCGGCTTCATCCCGAAAAGCGGCTAGGGTACACGCAAAGGTGTCATGGGAAGTGACTGTGGCAAGTGAGCATTTTTGCTCAGACCTCTTGAACCCGGACTTGCTAACGTCGGAATCGACCTGATACGCCGGCATTTTCTAATCGGAATTGTGCCCGACTGTACACACGGCCACGAAGCCGGAGATGCGGCGCTGAGGAAACAGAAACGAGGTTATCCCAATGAAGAAAGTAATGTTCTTGCTTGCGATGTTGAGTCTCGGCACGTTGTGCTGGGCCGGGTCGGCGCGGGAAGATGCCACCGACCGACTGGACAACGCTACCAGCGTGATGCACGAAATTATGGGGATGCCGGACAAGGGAATCCCGGAAGAAGTGTTGGAGCACGCAAAGTGCGTGGCCGTTATCCCGCACATGGTCAAAGGCGGCTTTATTTTCGGAGCTAAAGAAGGCAAAGGCGTAGCCACCTGCCGCACGGCGGATGGTTGGAGTGCGCCGGCATTCATCACGATTTCGGGCGGAAGCTGGGGCCTGCAGATC
>Ga0074044_10003164_pt1 | contig 14106 bp, 11 predicted proteins | sample BogForMeECP23OM1_FD_94443 | JGI IMG/M metagenome (GOLD analysis project Ga0074044, IMG submission 94443) | Bog forest soil microbial communities from Calvert Island, British Columbia, Canada - Bog Forest MetaG ECP23OM1 | ecosystem: Environmental > Terrestrial > Soil > Wetlands ... | reverse complement strand
TTTTCCCTTCCGGATTGGCCGTGCGGGCCCGACGAAAATGCTCCGCGCCGTGCTTCTGCGTCTGCCAGTGCATTCCCGTGGTGCGCTCGTCGTATACCTGCATGCGGTACATGCCGACATTGCGCTTTCCACTTGCTGGATTTTTGGTGAAGACCAAGGGAAAGGTGATGAAGCGACCGCCGTCCTGCGGCCAGCACTTCAATATTGGAAAATCGAGAATATTGATGTCGCTGCCTTTTCTTATGACTTCCTGACACACCCCGTCTTTTACAGATTTCGGGAAGAATGAGCCGAGCTCCATGAGCTTGGGCAGCATTTTCATCTTATCGAAGAGGCCTTCGGGCTTCTGCATCTCCAGGAAGCCGCGGATGCGCGCGGCGACGTCGTCGAGCTTGTCCACTTCGAACGCCAATTCCATCCGGCGTTCACTGCCGAAAGTGTTGATGAGCAGGGGATAGCGCGAGCCCTTTGGCTTCTCAAACAGGAGCGCGGTTCCGCCGGGATTTCCTTTTGGGCCGGGCAGCGCCTGCGCGCGCTGGCCAACCTCAGCAATTTCCAGGACCGGATCGACTTCCGCTTTTACGCGGCGCAGTTCGCCCTCGGTCTCCAGCCGCTTCACGAACTCGCGCAGATCCGCGTACCCCACCGCTATCCTCCTGAACATCCGAGCTTAAGGCCGTTCATCGGCACACACTAACACGCCCGCAGGGCACGCGCAAAACCGCGACCTGCCGGCAAACACGCTCTCCCATTCGAATGTCTTGAAACCGTTCGACCACCGGTTAGCTCGGGGTTGCATCCGTCTTTTCCGGTTCGCCGGGAGTCGCTTCATTTAGGATTTTTTTGGCGTCCTTCCGCCTGAAGGTGCGGGCGGTAACGCTAGGCAAATAAAAAGGCGCCGGATACTTCCCGGCGCCTTCGCTGATTTCAACGCTCCTCGGAACTATCTCTCGAGGTAGGTGGCGAGGTTTTTCTGCTGTAGGTCACGCACCTGGATGCAGGCGTTCACCTGATCCTTTGCGTTCTGCAGGATGCGTTCGGATCCGGGCAGCTTCTGATCCGCGAAAAACCTCTGCGAATCATCGCGCAGACCGGCATCGCAGAATACACTGGCGGCCTGGGCAATTCCGACAGCGTCCGACGCGTCAATCTTTTTCATCACCATCGGGAAGTCGGTCTTCAAAAGCTCCCATGCTTCCGGCTGCACACGATAGTTGATGAGCGTGAAGTAGATGGCGAAGAGATCCTGATTCTTCACGTCCGGCCCGAGCACCAGATCGAAGGTGCGTTTGGCTAATGCGGGTTGCGGGAACATGCCCAAAGACTGCAGATAAAATCCGTACTCTTCCGGATTTTTGGCAGTCTTCAGGTGCGCCACATACTGGTCGTAAAGCGCGAAGTCGCCATTCATCGCGGAAATGACCAAGGCCTTGCTGGCCAGGTTCGCGCTGACCGATTGCGGATCCTTCATATATTGCTCCGCCGTGGCGCGAGCATTGGCAATCAACTGCGGATCGCGGCCGTACTCGGCGAGCATGGCCAGAACATCCGCGCGCAAAACTTGTCGTTCTTCGGGCTCACCGGCAACCGGGGTATCGCCCAGGTCTTTGGCGATGGGCGCGAGGAAATCACGCACCCACTTCTCGAAGGCGGGACGGTCCGCAGCTGTCACAAACTTGTCATGAATTTCTGGGAGGTGGCCGGTCATGGTCTGCAAAACCTGGCGATCGCGTTCACCCTGCATTTTCTGCAACAGGTTCAGATAGTCCGCGATGTTCAGTTTACCCACGCGCACCAGCGCCCAGGCATTGCTCGGAAACGTCACACGCTCTTCCGGGGAGAGCGCGGTTTCCACATCGGCGCTCAATTTCGCGAAAGAAGCTGGATCGTAGCTGGTGCGGTAGTAGCCGCGTCCGCCGGCATTCGCGAAAACCCACGCCGAGCAACCCGGCAACCCGACGGTCTCTTCCTTCTTCGTTAGCAGGTGATATTGCGGTGTCTTCCCTGCCGAAGGCAGGAGATGGACGGGGATGGGCCAAATTTCTTTCGAGCCGGCCGCCATCGCCGCAGCGTCAGACACATAACGTTCCTGCGACAACGTCACCAGCGTCTCGTCCCCTTTGCACTCGGTCTTCACGCTGACAAGCGGCGCGCCCGGCTGCTCTGTGAAGCTCTTCATGATTTTGTCGACCGGTTTCCCAGAAGTTTCCGTGATCTGATTCCAGAAATCCTCGGCTGTGGCGTTCGCATATTTATGCTTTTCGAGGTAGGCATTCACGCCTTTCTGAAAAACTTCCGGTCCGACATAAGCTTCGACCATGCGCAGCACCGAAGCTGCTTTTCCATAGGCGATTCCGTCGAACAAGGCCTGAATGTCCGCGGGCGTTTCCGCATCCGCGCGGATGGTTCTAACGGACGGGATGGAATCCGCACCCAAGGCGCCGAGAGTCTCCCCCACTTCCTGTTGGCGCATGTTCCATTCCGGTTTCCAGGACTCCAGAGGCTTCCAGGACATCCACGTGGCAAAGCCTTCGTTCAACCAGATGTCATTCCACCATTTCATGGTCACCAGGTCGCCAAACCACTGGTGAGCCATTTCGTGGGCGATCACGCTCGCGACTTGTTGTTTCGCGTCGTAGGAAGCGTTCTTCGGGTCGATCAACAGCGCGCTGTCTCGATAAGTGATGGCGCCGACATTCTCCATGGCGCCTGCGGCGAAATCCGGAAACACGATGTGGTCCAGCTTTCCGTACGGATATTTGATGGCGTAATACTGGTCGTAGAACTTCAGTATATTTTCGGAAGCCTCGAGGGCGTAACCGGTCATCTCTTTCTGTTCCGGTAACGAGCAAACGCGAACCGGGATGTCATCCGCACTGCCTTCGCGGCAAACAAAATCGCCCACGAGCATCACGACCAGGTAACTGGACATCTTCGGCGAAGGCGAAAACCTCAGGGTGTGCTTGCCATCGGCCGGGCCGGGAGTATCGGAAACAATCTTGCCATTCGAAATGGCCGTGTCGTCCTTATCGACGACCAGCGTGATCTGAAACACGGCTTTAAAGGCGGGTTCGTCGAAGGAGGGGAACGCCCGGCGCGCATCGGTGGCTTCAAATTGAGTCACTGCGTAGCTGCGACGATCGGATTTGCTAAGGTAGAAACCGCGCAGTTTGTCGTTTAGGATTCCAGTGAACTTGATGCGGATTTCCGCGGGCCCTGCCGGCAGCGGTTTGGCGACGGTCAGCGTAGCCTGCTCTTTCGAGGCGTCCGAAGCAACCGTGGCTTTTTGGGCGGCGCCTCCAGATGTGATGCTGGCCTCCTGAAACTCCAGCTCCGCGGCGTTCAGCGCGACCGTCGAGGTTGATTTCACCACATTCACGTGTATGACTGCTTCGCCGGTGAAGGTGGCTTTCGCGAGGTCGGGGGCGAAAGTAAGGTCGTAGCTCTCGGGCACGACGGTTTCAGGCAGTCGTTGCGACCGAACGCACAAGCAGGCGAGCAGGCTCAATAGAGCCAAAACAAAAATCCGCTTCATTTCTATACCTCTCGTATTCGAATGAATAGCAACCTAGAAATACAACTACCCGTTCCCAATATACGCCCGCGGATAGCGGTTTGTTCCCGGTTGGGGCTTGGGGAAAATGTAAAATCTTTGGTGAATGGATTTTGCGGCCTGTGGCTCGAGGAACTTAAGTCCATGAAAACAAGAGCCTCTGGACACGGACCCGACCGACCTCTATCCTGAAACAAGTGGCTTCCATGCAGCGAATTTACCTGGATCACAACGCGACGACGCCGGTGGACCTTACGGTCCTGGCGACCATGCTGCCCTATTTTTCGGTCGAGTTCGGCAACGCGTCCTCTATTCATGCGTTCGGACAGCAGGCACGCGCCGCTGTCGAGACGTCCCGCGAGCAGGTGGCGGCGCTGTTAAACGCGCGTCCTCAAGAGATTGTGTTTACCAGCGGGGGCACGGAATCGGACAATCATGCCATATTCGGTGTGGTGCAGTTCGCGCTTCTCGAAAACCCTTCCGCTTCCGCGCATGTCATCACGAGTTCGATCGAACACGAAGCGGTTCTGAACACTTGCCAGAGGCTCGAGAAGCAAGGCGTTAGGGTGACATATCTGCCGGTTTCTCGCGAAGGGTTGATCGATCTTCAGGAACTGAAAGCGGCTATGCGGCCGGAGACAGTTCTGATCACCGTGATGCACGCAAACAACGAGCTTGGCACCGTTCAGCCGCTCGGAGAGATTGGCCGCATCGCCGCCGAGAGCGACGTTTACTTTCACACCGACGCGGTGCAATCGGTAGGGAAGATTCCGGTGGATGTGAAGGCCGGCCAGGTCGATCTGCTTTCGCTGTCCGGACACAAGCTCTATGCGCCGAAGGGCGTCGGCGCGATTTACGTCAAGGGTGGCACGAAGCTTCGCCAATTGCTTTATGGCGGGCATCACCAGCGCGGATTCCGCCCAGGGACGGAAAATGTGGCGGGGATTGTAGGGCTCGGCAAAGCAGCGGAGATGGCGCGGCTTTCCCTTGCAGAGGAAGCGGCGCGCATGGGCGAGCTACGAAACCGTTTGGAACAAGGCTTGCTTTCTGGCGTGCCCGAAGCGCGTGCGAATGCCGGCGGCGCTCCCCGAACACCCAACACTTCCAATATTTCTTTTTCTGGTATCGAAGGCGAAGCGCTGATCATCGCGCTGGACCTGAGGGGTCTGGCTTGTTCGACGGGCGCGGCGTGTTCTTCCGGAGCCGTTGAGCCTTCGCACGTTCTTACGGCCATCGGGCTCCCTGCTTCGGAGGCCCGCGCCAGTATCCGGTTCAGTCTTGGCCGCCACACCACCGCGGCCGAAATCGATGCCGCGCTCGAAATTGTGCCTGCCGCCGTTGCACAACTCCGGAGCATCTCTCCCAGCTACAAAAGAGAGGTCCCCGCGCATCTCTAAAGCATTCCCTGTAAAATAGAACAAGCATGCCTAGGCAAGCACAAGTGGATTCCCTGCCCGTTGCCGCGGAGCCCCAGGCGAGGTTGGTGGCTGTGGCCATGTCCGGCGGCGTAGATTCTTCGACGGTGGCCGCGCTGCTGCTGCTCGACCGGCGGCCGGTTGTGGGGCTGACGATGCAGCTTTGGAACCAGCGGCGTTTGCCCGAATTGCAGGGAGACGGTCCGGCGCAGCATCGCTGCTGCTCGCTGGACGATGTTTACGACGCGAAGCGCGTGGCGCAGCACCTGAACTTTCCGCACTACGTGGTGAACTTTGAAGAGCAATTCGAGCAGCGCGTGGTTCGCCCGTTCGTTGACCAGTATCTAGCGGGGCGCACGCCGATCGCTTGCACCAACTGCAACACAGATGTGAAGTTTGAGCCGTTGCTGCAGACGGCGCGGCAGATTGGCGCGGAACGGCTGGCGACCGGCCACTACGCGCGCATCCGCAAAGACGAGCGCACCTGCCGCTACCAGCTACTGCGCGCGCGCGACGATTCGAAGGATCAGTCGTACTTTTTGTGGGGCCTGACGCAAGAACAGCTTTCGCGTAGCGAATTTCCCCTCGGTGAACTCACCAAGGAAGAGGTGCGCGAGGTGGCGCGCGCCGTCAATCTTCCCGTGGCCGACAAGCCGGAGAGCATGGAACTGTGCTTCGTGCCCAACGGCAATTACGTGCAATTCATCCATGCTTACGCGCGCGAAGATGGCCGGCCGATCACCGACAAGGAAGGCGACATCGTCACCGAAGACGGCACGGTGCTCGGGCGCCATTCCGGCGTGCACAATTACACCGTTGGCCAGCGCAAGGGGCTAGGCTTTGCCACCGGCAAACCCATCTACGTTTTGGCCATCGACCCAGAAAAGAACCGCGTGATTGCGGGCGAAGACGAGGCCCTGCGCGCCACCTCGTTTGGAATTGAGAATGTGAACTGGGTCTCCATCATGGAGCCGGGGGCACCGCTACGCGCGCAAGTGAAGATTCGCCACAAACACGAACCTGCCGCCGCCACCATCCAAGCATTGCCCGGCTTTCGCGCGCGCATCACCTTTGATGCACCACAGCGCGCCATTACCCCAGGTCAGGCTGCCGTGGCGTATGACGGCGACGCAGTTTTGGCCGGCGGCTGGATCAAATAAAAGCGGCGCGAATCGGGAAGTCCGCGCCGCTCCATGAATCAAACTCAAATAGCCTCAGATGAACAACTCGTCCTCGGTCTCCATGCGCTCCTCGTAGCTATCTTTCTGGCTGCGGCGAGAGCGCAAGAAATCCAGTCCCACCTTAATTCCCTGAACTACGGCGGAGGCTTTTTGCACCGGTCCAAGGAAGCTGCGGCGCACTTGCGTGCCGGCGTCTTCCACGGCTTCGAGCGTGCCGGTCAGAATGCGATCGGCTCTCACCAACTGCCCGCGCAAACGGTCGGAAGCTTCGGTGAACACTTTGTCCATTTTCTGTGCCTGCGTGCGCGCCAGATACATGACGTGCGAGGCATCGTCGACGAGCGCGGTAATTTTAGGCTGGGTGTCGTCGAGCAGAATCTGCGTGCGAGTCAGGATGGGACCAATGCGAGTGTGCAGGTCGTTTACCATGCGGTTGATCGATTCGGTGGTGCGCTTGAGCTGCAGGAACAATCCGATCAGGATACCCACCTGCACCACGAGCGCAATGGCAGCAATGATGCTAAAAAACTCCATCCAGAATTGCATTCACACCCGCCTTTTCCGCGCCAAGCGCCGAACCGCCTTGCCCGAAACAAAATCCTAGGACTTCGTTTCGCGCAAAAATGCTTCCCGGCCGGCTTCGACCGCCGCGGACAGCGAATCGCGCTTTCGGGAGGCTACATCCTTGCCCTTCTCGATCAGCTCATCGGCGCGGTCCCGCAACTCGCGGGCCTTTTTCTGAGCGAACTCGCGGCCGTCATCGGCGCGCTTTCCGAGATATTCCCGGGTATCTTCACCGGATTTCGGCGCAAAAAGCACGCCCAAGAGGGCTCCAATACCAACGCCAACAAGGAAAAAACTCACTTTAGATCCAACATTGTCAGCCATGTTAACCTCCACAAAAACCGTAGCATAAGGGGCGGGAGAGTGGCAATACATCTTAACCGCCATTAACTAGAATAGTGGTTATCCCTCCAAGGCCGCCTTTTCGTAGTGCTGCACAATTTTTTCCGCACTTTTGCGCGTTACCAGGCGGCTGAGTTCCTCAATCGATGCTCGTCGCAGATTTGCGACACTGCCATAACGTTGCAAGAGCTTCTGCGATGTTCGGGGGCCGATGCCGGGGATGTCCAACAGTGCTGTGCGGGTCTGCCGAGCAGAGCGTCGCTGACGGTGAAAGCTAACGGCAAACCTGTGGGTTTCGTCGCGAATCTGCTGGATCAGGTGCAGCACCGGAGAATGGCGTTCGAGGATGCAGGGTTCGTTCTCCTGGCCCAGCACGTAAAGGATCTCTTCTTTTTTTGCAATGCTGGCCATGGGCTGGTTGATGATCCCCAACTGATCCAGGGACTGCGCTGCGGCGTGCAGTTGCCCCAAGCCGCCGTCAATCAGAATGAGGCTGGGCATGGGTTTTTGCTCTTCCTGCAGCCGCTTGTACCGCCGCGTTACGGCTTCATGCATGCTAGCAAAGTCGTCGTTCTCGCTGCGCGGTCTTCCGCCTGGGCCGGCTTCGCCGCGGATGATAAACTTGCGGTAGTCCGATTTTTTCATCCGGCCGCCTTCCCAGACAACCAGAGAGGCGACCGTATCCGTTCCCTGCATGTGTGAAATGTCGAAGCTCTCGATGCGCTTCGGCTCTTCCGGCAGGCTCAGGGCATTCTGCAGGGCTTCGCCAATCGCTTTGGACGTCGGCTTCATCACCCGGAAGCGTTGCTCGAAGGAGTGCTTCGCGTTGTTTTCGACAAGATCCAGAATCGCAGCCTTGCTTCCCCGCTGCGGCGTGAAAATTTCCACTCTGTGCCCGGCACGCTCGCTCAAAATTTCTTCGAGCAATTCGCGCTCTTCGAAATCCAGCGGCACGTGAATTTTCTTCGGCAGGTATTCAGCTTCCAGGTAGAGCTGTTTGAGCAGCGAAGCCACGAACTCATGCGGCTCGAACCCTTCGAGCTCCTCCCAATAGAATTCCCGGCGGTCCACAATGCGGCCGCCACGCAAGTGAAACACGTTGGCCGCTACGAGCGGAGGCTCGGCGTAGTAAGCCACTACATCCGTGTCATCGCCTTGCGCTGAGGCGATGCGCTGGCGCTGTTCAATGTCTTCCATCGTACGCAGCAGATCGCGATAACTTGCCGCTTCCTCGAAGCGTTCGCTTTTGGCGGCGGCGATCATGCGCTGCTCGATGCTCTTCATTAAGTCATGGCGGCGGCCTTCGAGGAACATGCGGACATCGCGCACGGCTTCCACGTAGCTTTCATCCGTAGTGAGCCCAGCCACACACGGCCCCAGGCAACGCTTGATGTGAAACTGCAAACAAGGCCGTGGATGGGTTTTCGTCAGATCTACGAAGCAGGAGGGAACCATGAACCGCTTATGAATAAAGTGCAGAATGCGCCGCGCCAAGCCGGCCGGGAAATAAGGCCCGAAATAGAGCGCGCCGTCCTTTTTCACTTTGCGCGTGAAATACACCCGCGGATATTTTTCCGCCATCGTCAACTTGATGTACGGATAGGTCTTGTCGTCCCGCAGCATCACGTTGAATTTGGGCTTGTACTGCTTGATGAGATTATTCTCGAGCGCCAGGGCCTCGCGCTCGTTGTCCACCAGGATGGTTTCTACGTCCGCGATTTCCCGCGCCAGAGAGCCGGTCTTCGCATCCGTCCAGCGCGACTCGAGAAAGTAAGAGCGCACGCGGCTGCGCAAGGAACGCGCTTTGCCGACATACAGAACGGTGCCACCGGCGTCTTTGAACAGATAAACACCTGGCTTTTCCGGCAGCAATGCGGCTTTTTCTCTGGGTTCCATGCGGTTTGCGGTATGGCGGGCAGCTTGGGAAGCTCCCGCTATTTAATCTTACGGCCAGTTCCCTTTCAATGCGAATCGAGCTTCGCTAGAGGGCTGGCTGCAAATGCCCAGGCCCGCCGACTCGTATATACTTCCGAAAGCCGTGTTCCACGGCTTTATTCCCTGAGAAAAGAGGACTCCGTGAACTCTATTTACCTTGTCCGGCAAGCTTCGGCCGCATTGCTGGCCGCCGCGCTCCTATGCCCAGCAATCCCCGCCGACGAAGGCATGTGGACCTTTGACAACCCGCCTAGCAAACTACTGCAGGAAAAATACCATTTCACTCCGACCCAGCAGTGGCTGGACCATTTGCGATTGTCTTGTGTGCGTCTGAATGACGGCGGCTCCGGTTCTTTCGTCAGCCCGCACGGCCTGCTGCTGACCAACCATCACGTGGCCCTGGGCCAGCTCCAGAAAAATTCCAGCGCCGAGCATGACTACGTGCGAGATGGTTTCTATGCCGCAACGCCCGAAGAAGAGATGAAGTCGCCGGACTTGGAAGTGAACGTCCTGGTTTCCACGGAAAACGTGACGGACCGCGTGAATACAGCGGTGCAAGACGCGAAAACCCCGGAAGAAGGATTTACCAAGCGCAAGTCGGTGATCGCGGACATCGAGCGCGAGAGCACGCAAAAAACCGGCCTACGCTCGGATGTGGTCACACTGTATTCCGGTGGCGAATACTGGCTGTATCGCTATAAGAAGTACACGGACGTCCGCCTGGTGTTTGCCGTCGAGCAACAGACGGCCTTTTACGGCGGCGACCCAGACAATTTCACCTACCCACGCTACGACCTGGATATGGCGATGTTTCGCGTCTATGAAAACGGCAAACCCATCGACAGCAAGGATTATCTGAAATGGAATCCGAAAGGCGCGGGCGACGGTGAACTCGTGTTCGTTTCAGGGCATCCCGGCGGCACCGAACGTTTGGTGACTTACGCGTATCTTGTGAGCCTACGGGATGACACGCTCTCGAGCATCATCGAACTGCTGAAGAACCGCATCGCCGTGCTGAAGGAATACGCAGCGCGCGGGCCCGAACAGAATCGCCAGGCCATCACACTGACGTTCAGCCTCGAAAATAGCCGCAAGGTGTTTGAAGGACGCCGGGACGGCCTGCAGGACAAAAGCCTGATGGAGAAGAAGCGCAAGGAAGACGAAGAGTTCCGCAGCAAGGTCGACGCCAATCCTGAATGGAAGAAGGAATATGGCGGCGCTTGGACCCTGGAAGAAGAAGCTCTGCAAAAGGCGCGGCCGCGCATCAAACAGCAATTCTTCCGCTCCACGGACTCGCAACTTTCCGCGCTGGCCGTGCAAGTCGTGACGTACGTAGCGGAAATCAAGAAGCCCGACGGTGAACGGCTGCCCGGCTTTCACGATTCGCAACTCGATTCGTTGAAGCAGCGGCTATTTTCGCCCGCTCCGATTTACCCAGAAATGGAAATTGCCCGCATGAGCGGCGCGCTGGAACTCGACGTGAAAGAGCTTGGCGCTGACGATGCGTACCTCAAAGCCGTGCTCGATGGCCGCTCGCCAAAAGACGCGGCGAGTTACCTTATTAGCGGCACGAAATTGGCGGATCCCGCGTTCCGCAAATCGCTGATCGAGGGCGGTCAGGCCGCCGTGGACGCTTCGACGGATCCCATGATCGCCATGGCGCGGCGCATCGATCCAATTCGCCGCGAACAGATCAAATGGTTCGAAAACAACGTTCAGAGCGTGGAGCAACGTTCCGGGGAGATGATGGGCAAAGCCCGGTTCGTCGTCTACGGGAAAAACACATATCCCGATGCCACGTTTACGCTGCGACTTTCCTACGGGCAGGTGCTGGGCTATCCGATGAATGGCACGATCGCGCCGTACAAAACCACCTTCTATGGTTTGTACGATCGCGCAGCCAGCTTCGATTACAAGCCGCCCTTCGATCTGCCGAAGCGCTACCTCGACGGCAAGGACAAGCTCGACCTGAGCGTACCGTTCAACTTCGTTACCACGAACGACATCATTGGCGGAAACTCCGGCTCGCCGGTGGTCAACCGCAACGGCGACGTCGTCGGCCTCATCTTCGATGGCAACATCGAGTCGCTGGTCGGCGATTTCGTTTATGATTCGTATCAGAACCGCGCCGTGGCCGTGCATACGGGCGGCATGACCGAAGCGATGAGGAAGCTTTATGGCGCACAGAAGCTCGTAGATGAGCTGATGGGCCAGTAAAGAGGCCGGCTGGCCTGAGCAATCGGACGAAGGAGGAGAACTCCGCGGTGATGTGGAAAAATTGGCGTTTGATTTTTGTTATCGCAGCGATGGCCATGGCCGGTGCCGCCACCCCGCCGGCTTCTCTGCAGGATCCCGCTTCCCCTCCTCCACCTCAAACGCCTCCCAAACCGCAGGATCCGCCCAAGGCAAAACCAAACACCGATTCCGCCGTGGAATCCGCACCAGATCAGCCGAAGTGGGACCCATTGCGCGCGGAAAAGGATCTGCAGGTCGGCAAATACTACATGAACAAAGGTGACCTCGACGCGGCAATCGACCGCTTTCTCGATGCCGCCGAGGCCAAGCCGGGATACGCGATTCCCTTCCGCCTTCTCGGCGAGGCGTACGAGAAAAAAGGCCAGAAAAAGCCCGCGGTGAAGGCCTACCAGCGCTACCTGGATCTTTATCCCAAAGCGGAAGACGGCGACAAGATCCGCAAGAAAATCGAAAAACTCCACAAGGAAATCGACAAGGAAAAAGAAGCCGGCTAGCGCGCCAGGCGATCGAGGAACTTCCGAGCAATGGTGAAGTGCACGAAGCGTTTTTCTTCCGCGCGAAATTCCGGCGAGTGCGAAACCAAGGAGCAACCCGACCGTCGCGTGGGGTGCTTCACATGCAGCATCTCGTGGTACAGAACATATTCCACTACGAACTGCGGGATTCCCGGCCGGTCCATCCGTCGATTTAGCACGATCTGATTCGGCCCGGGATCGTAACAGCCGAACTGCCTTCGCCAGTTTCGCATGCTCCAGCCAATGTGCGGCCGCTCGAGCTGCCCGTCAAAGTATTGTTGATTCAGCCGTTCGAACAAGCTTCCCAGATCGTAATGCTGCCCTTGCGCCAGCGAGGCCACGCGGCGCACGCGCCGGCTGCGCATCTGATTGATGCGGTCGCGCACGCGGTCTGAGCGCGCGTAGTCCAGATACATTTGCACCAGCGCACGAGGAGCTTTGCGCCGGTACATGCGGGAAAGTAAAAGCGCCGCGCCACCCTCGAGCACTTCCACCGGCGCGCGTTTCAGCAAATCGGAATAGCGCACGTGCACCACATCTTGCCGGCGCCGGATCGTCAGCACCAGGCTGCTGTAGGGATAAAATTCCACCCGAAAATGCGGCGGCCGCCCATCGCAGCCGATGCGCGTGTAAATTCGTTGGACCAGCGCCTCACCGCCCGGCACCTTCGTCGGATTGCGGCGCGGCGCGGTCAATTCTTTCGCCTCACGGGCGGCGGCGCGGCCTTGTTCTTGGCCTTCTCCGCTTCGTTCATTGCGTCCTGGGTACCTTCAATCGCGTCGTCCAGATTGTCTTTGTAAATTTCCAGCTCCGGGCCTTCTTTTGCGTATTTCTGCAGAATCTCCAGGAAGCCTTTGGACTTGCTAGCCATCAGGTCGATCCCCTGCCGAATGTTCTCCTGCTTACCGAGCGACACCTGAATTACGTCCGCGGCGTCGTCGATGCAACCTCCGAAGGAGTTCATCAGGTAGTTGAGCATTTCCCTGTGCTTGTTCTGGGAAGGATGCTCAAGTTCGTATTGGAATTTCTTAAGCCGATCGTCCGCGAATGTCAGATAAAGCGTCACCCGCTCGTTTGGCGTCTCCGCATCGCGAATCTTGTCAGCCTCCAGATCGGAGAGATAGTCCTTCTCTGGTCGTTGCCCGCGAAGCGGGGCCGCGGCAACCAGCGCGGCAAAAAACAATGCTGTGCTAATCCAGATAAAAAGACTTTTTCGCCAGTTCATGGTTTCCCCTCCTCCGGCACGGGCGGCACCTTTTGCGGCTCCGGCGTTCGGCGCGGGAACAGCAGGCGAATCAGCTCGTCGTCGATTTGCAAAATATCCTTAAGCACGAGTTCCAGGGGTGGGCGAAGTTCCAGAGGTGCGGTAAGCAGCGTGTCTTCCACCTCTCGGATGCCCCGCCTTGTCTGCAATTCCAGTTGCCGGTAGCCGCCCGGATGCCGGTCCACGTCGGGCTCCTGTCTCTTAAGAAGCTCAAAGCAAGAGCGCACGTTGTCTCGGTATTTTTCGAGGATCACCCCCGCGCTGTTGTAGTCGCCGGCGGCGCTGGCCTTGCGAGACTCTTCAAATTGCGCCGCGGTCAGCTTATCCAGCGCTTTCACTTTGCCGCCCGCGTGCGTTTCCTTGTCAAAATGCTCCTGCAACTCGCCGATTTTATCGAGCCCAGTGGCCGCGCCCGGCATCATCACGATTACGCAAGCCGCCCCCCACAAGCCCCAGAGTCTGGCCCGGCTCCTACTTCTTCTTTTCCGCCACCTTTTCCAGTACATGAATCCGCTGCGTTGCCTGCCAGACCTGGTCGGGGTTCTTGTTCCCGTCCAACTCCAGAAATTTTCGATACGCATCAAGGGCGGGCTCAACTTGATTGAGTTTATCGTAACAAAGCGCGCGGATAAACCAGGGCCCGGCTCCTGGGGTCTCCACTTTCTCTATCACATCCAGAGCGGCCAGCGTGCCCTGGTAATTTCCGGACAGATAGAAAGTGGAGCTGAGATCTTTCCAATAAACGATGTTCGTGCGGTCGAAATTTAGCGCGGTCTTCAGTTCCTTCTCGGCGTTTGGAAAATCGCGCGTTTGCAGGTAGACGCGGCCCAGCCAACCGTGGAGCTGGGGATCGTTTGGCGCGATGGCCACGGCCTGCTTCAATGCTGCGCTGGCTTCGTCATATTTCTTTTGCCCAATGGCGATTTCCGCTTTTAGCTTTAGCCCTGCCAGGCTGGGGGCTTGGCCCGACATATTCTTGCTCGTCTCCGCGAGTGCCGCGTCGTATTGCTGCTGCTCGACCAGAAGATGGATCAGGCGGTCGTGCGCGGCGCTGTCTTGCGGATGGACCGCGAGATAGTCT
>Ga0074044_10003163_pt1 | contig 14108 bp, 14 predicted proteins | sample BogForMeECP23OM1_FD_94443 | JGI IMG/M metagenome (GOLD analysis project Ga0074044, IMG submission 94443) | Bog forest soil microbial communities from Calvert Island, British Columbia, Canada - Bog Forest MetaG ECP23OM1 | ecosystem: Environmental > Terrestrial > Soil > Wetlands ... | reverse complement strand
GGCGGGTTTAAGAGCTACACCATCGGATTTCAGAGCTACGCCATCGGAAATGTCCTAAGCGCGCAGTTCTTTGCCGCGGCCGTAAAGGCCCATCCAGACATTTCGAGCGAGATCGCGAGCGGAGCAAGGAGGATTCGAACGTCATGCCCACAGCCTTGACATGAAAGTCGCGCTCCAGAAAACTGTTTGGCGTCGACCTGCGCCTAGGCGCACCCTTCGCCAGATCGTGCTCGAGCGCCTGGAAGCGGATATCCCGATAGGATGCATCCGTTCGTCAAGGCCTGCCGCGCAGGCGCTCAACAGCGAGCCAGTCCTAATCATGTCGTTATTGTACCGATCGAAAAGTAGTTCCGGTGACTTCCAATTGAAGTTCTTGCACAGTCTTCCCATTTCCAGTTGTAGTTCCGCATCAAGCGAAGGAATGTACTGACGGCCCGGCATGGCGAGCACGTTGTCCCATTCCGGCAGACCGATCCGCGCCCCGAACACGCGACCGGCGGCCGCGCAATCCATCAAGAGGCCATCGACCTTCTTCGTCCGGGCGGCCGTGGCCGCGGTCAGCTGAAACAGACGTTCGCGCATAACAACGAGCTGGTCTCGCACTTTTAAGATATCGTCGATCGCATCCGCATTCGTATCACTCACGACGTTTGTCCTATCGATTCGGGCCAGCCCGATGCCGGGTGCCTCCGGAGGGTAGAATCAAAAAGCGATCGGCCTGTTAAGGCTCGTCATTTCTCGTGGTTATTTTGATTGCTCTCTCGGAATCGCCTCAAATTGCAGGCGATTCCGCTGGTTCTCGTTGTCTCGGTCGTGCCCTGCGACGGGGCCTGAGGGGGCAAAAGAGGGCGATTTACACGAAGTTGCGGCGTACACCCATGTCACCCCGAGATCCCCGGACGGACTGCGGTTCAGACAATTCACGGCTCGCGGCGCGGAACCTAGGCGCCGAATATCTCCGATAGTTCAATCGGTAACGGCGACTTTCTCAAGTCAACAATATCGCTTTCGAAAAGCACTACGTGCCGTCAGTCGAGGCAATCCCGATTCCCGGCCGACGCGGGGAGACTGGTTTGGCGGGACTGCGTCCGCCACCAGGAAGTCCGCGCGAGCTGCGTTTGGGGTCTGCGAACGACCTTGCGGGTCTCAACCTCGCATGGGCAGCGGATTCCGGAGGTAAAGCCATATCGCTTGCTGAATGATCTCGGGCGGAAATCGATAACCGCTGTAGCTGATCTTGTTCATCCACGTGGGGCTAGCCTGCCTCCCGGTTTCCTCCCTTGGAGGCTTTCGGACGCCGGCCCCTAGGCCGCATCCCGCATCAGCGCCGCGCCAAGGCCGGCGTCCGAAACCCTGCACAAAAGCGACCGCAGGCGCTACGGGCGGAATGCGCCACAATGCCAGCGCAGGTAAGTGCTGGAAACGCGTCTTTTGCCAACTTCATAGCGCAACGGTGTGCGATGTCCGACCTCGGATACCTTGCCCTCGGGCTCGGCTTGCTGGCCGCCTATCTCGCCGCCATGGCGGCGGTGCTGTTCGGGGCTGCCGGGACGCTTGCGGTGCCGATGTTTTGGGCCTATCTCGGCCTGTTCACGGTCCTGTGCGTAGGGGCCAGCGCCGCCGTCTATCTGCAGAGCCCGGATCTCCTGAAGGAGCGACTGCGGCCGGGCGAGGGCGAGCAGGACCGAGTCACAGTGCGCGCTCTGAACCTGCTGATGTTTGCGCAATTGCTGCTCGCCGGCCTCGACGTGGGGCGGCTGCACTGGTCCGCAACCGTACCGCTCGCGCTGCAGATTCTCGGCATGGTCGGGTTCGCCACGGGCATGGGATTGACCACCTGGGCCATGCTGGTCAACCGTTTCTTCTCGCAGGCGGTTCGCTTGCAGCCCGACCGCGGCCAGCAAGTCGTTACGTCGGGACCTTACCGGCTCGTGCGCCACCCTGGCTACTCGGGCGGGCTGCTGTTGCTGCTGAGTGCCGGCTTCGCGCTCGGCTCCTGGATTGCCATGGCGCCGATCCTGCTCATGGCGCCGTTGATGGTCCGTCGCACCTTGATCGAGGAACGCATGCTCGCCCCTGCCCTCCCCGGCTACGCGGACTACATGCGGCGAGTCCGGTGCCGGATCGTTCCTGGCGTGTGGTGAACGCCGCATGATGGGCCGCCATGCTTGATCCTCACATTGTCTGACAGGTCAGCCAGCTCGACGAAGTCGTCGCGCTCCGGGGCTGATTCGCGCGTTGGGTGCGACGCCCTGCTTCACCGCCTGCATCGACGACATCGCGGCACGCCTCGGGAGCCGGAAGCAACCAGACGCCGATGGTGGAATTGGAGACTTTCACACTATCTTCGGCGGCACCGATGCCGGCGCTATTGTGGAGATTGAGACGTCGTGACCACCAACCTCGCTTTCGGCGAGCTGGCTGAGCGTATTCGGCGATCCGAAGATGACCACCGCGCTCCTCCACCGCCTCACCCACCATTGCGACATCGTCGAGACCGGCAACGAGAGCTGGCGTCTTAAGGACCGCGCCTGTCCTCCAAGAAACGGTCCTTCAACGCGCTCGCCCCGGCTGCGCAACCCCGACCAGCTCCGCCGGGGCGAGCACTACCGTCAGCGCGCTTCTCCATCAGGGGGTCAATCTTGGACGCCGATCAGGGGTCAAAATTGGACGCAGCCGGCAGAGTGCCTGTTGGTCTCCTTCAAGGGGCGGCATGTCGAAAGCCGAGCGTGCCGCCGCCAATGCCGCGCTTTCCGAGTCGGCTGGCCGGGAGCGACTGATCCTCGCCACTGGCCGCTATCTCGGCGAAGGATTCGACGATGCCAGACTTGACACACTGTTCCTCACGATGCCGATCTCCTGGAAGGGAACGCTCGCGCAGTACGTTGGACGGTTGCACAGGTGGCACGACGGGAAGACCGATGCGCTCGTCTTCGACTACGTCGATGAACCTGTACCCATGCTGGCGAGGATGGCGGCAAAGCGAAGGGCCGGGTATCGGGCGCTCGGCTACCGAATCGAATAGGCGCTTGAGGCCACGTTTTCCCAGCTTCTCCAACGAAAAGACTCCCCGCGCCCAATGCACTTGCGCCATTTCGCGTGTTCGCAAACACATCGTCGAGGGCTCGCAGTTCGGATAGCCTCATCTCCGCCACCCCACAAATTCCGCGCTATCGTGCGACGTGGTCCGACGGCCGTCGGCGCTACGACCTGAATCAGCGAAGGCGTCGCTTCGACTGGAAACTGTGCATACCCATAAAGATCCGATCGTCAGACGCTCACCGTATCGCTACGGTCCCGCCAGACTGGCTTTCGCGGTCGATCTCGCTCGCCGGATTGGGCGACGGGACCCCGCTCCGACCTCGTGGCCTCGCAGCAAGGGACCATCGCGTGCCATCCTTAGCCACCGACCTTGCCCGGCTGTTGATGGGGTCCAGCGTCCCGGCGACTTTTGCACCGTCGGCGCCTGCGAAATTCTCGCCCCTCGTCTTGAGGTCGAAGGTGTCGGCCCCATCGCCCTGCCGCTGTTGCCGACCCAAGCCGAGCAACTGATCGCCGTCGCCAACCGCGCGCCTTTTGGCCGCGGCGAGCGAACCCTGGTCGATACCGACGTGCGGCGGACCTGGCAGATCAACGCGGATCAAGTCCAAATCCATGGTCAGGGTTGGGCGAGGAGCGTAGCCGTCATTCTGGAACGTGTCGCCGACGGACTCGGTGTGACCGGCCCGGTCACAGCGGAACTGTACAAGCTTCTCGTCTATGACGAGGGTGGCTTCTTTGTGAGCCATCGAGATACCGAGAAGACAGATGGGATTCGCCACCTTGGTTGTCGTCCTTCCCTCCAACTACACGGGCGGCGAGGTCTTGATCCGTCACCAGGATCGTGAGGTCCGGTTTGATCCGCGCTGTCAAGACCCGTCGCAGGTCGCCTTCGCCGCCTTCTATGCCGACTGCCTCCATGAGGTGTCGCCAGTGATTTCCGGCTGCCGGCTGGCTCTGATCTACAATCTCTTGCGCCAAGGGCCGGGCGATCAGCCCAAGCCACCGAGCTATGAAGCCGAACGAGAACAGCTGACGAAGCTTCTGCGTCAATGGACGGAAGATGAAGACAGATCCGATGATCGGCCGCCGGACAAGCTGATCTTGCCCTTGGAACACGCCTATACTCAGGCCAGCCTATCGTTTGAGGCGCTGAAGGGGGCGGATGCGGCAAGGGGGGCCACGCTTCTGGCAGCCCCCCATGAGGCACACTGTGAGCTGCACCTGGCGCTGCTGTCCATCGAAGAAAGCGGTAGCGCTGAACACTCGGGCGCTTATCGATCGTATCGACGCGGGCGTTATGACGACGAAGACGAGGACGAATTCGAGGTCGTCGAAGTCCATGATCGAAGTCAAACCCTGTCCGACTGGCGACGGCCCGACGGCGGCGCGCCGCTGACCCAGACGCCGTCCTTGTCCCGGCGGTCCTTACGCTCGGTGAATCGGCAGGAGCCCAAACGATTGCCATCGCACGTCTGCGAGCCGCTTGCCTCGCTCATTTGCGCGCCCGCATCGCCCAGCCCTTGTCGCCGCCCGGTGATTGGGTACGAGCCAGCAAGGTCGCCTGCCCTTGTCGTCATTGCAGCGAACTCAGCCGGTTCCTCGCCGATCCCACGTCTGCGACCTGGGCGTTCAGGGCTGTGCAGGCAGACCGCAGTCATTTGGAGAACTGTATTCGCAACGGTGACTACGACCTCGATTTCGCGACGCTTCGCCGTGGCAGTCCCCATAGCCTAGTTTGCACCAAGAACCAGGCGAGCTATGAGCGGAGAGCGCTGCAACGCCAGAGCGATTTGGAAGTCTTGGGGCAACTTGAGGATCAACGTCCGTAAGGCTGAGTTGGTCTCGCCCGAAGGAAAGAACAGCAAAGGGACCTCGCCGGTAGCAGGCGGTGAGATCTCGACGGCGGGCTCGGCGGCTTCTGCGTCCTCGACTGGGATCGCCGTCAGTCCGGCCGCGGTCAACTTCAGCGCGTAAGCGTGCCCATTCGCGTCATCGCGCCAAACACGGACGCCCGGCTTGGCTTGACCTCCTTAGCAAGTCCCGCGGTGACCAGCTTTGTTGCGATCTTCTGGGCTGCAGCGCCCTTCAGACTCGCCGGAGCTGCGATGCAGCGATCTTCGCGCCGTGCGGCAGCGCTCAGCATGACGAGCTGCGTGTCGGTGAGTTTGATGGACATGGTCTGACCCTTCGTCTCTGGGAGCACGGCCAATCCGGCCCCTCACACGACGAGCCCCGGATCGATGCAATCGACGGGGCCAAGGGGTGTCCGCAGGCATTCACGACCTGCTGACGTCCACATACACGCTCTCTTTCGAAGAAAAAACGCCAGTCCTTTCTGCGCGCTGGCGCGCTCATCTTGCGAGCGAGATAATCAAACTGCGTGCCAGCGGGCGAATTCGGATCTCGGAGTGACAAGCGGACCGCTATCCACCAAATCAGTCCTCCACTTCGGGGCAGGCCCGGAACATGCCCACCATTTGCGGGCAATCCGGCGAGGAGGCATTCTGGGCGGCGGCACCTATTCCGAATCGAGGCCTGCGCCGTGAAGTCTCCCAATACACTTTCTGTTCCGAGCGCCGCTCAGCCGACCTACCACGCCGTCACAGCTCTTACTGACTCGTTCTGTCGTGACCACCTGGGTGACGAGTACCGCGACCTTGCAAGGGCTATGACCGCCGCTCTTTGCCGCAAGCGCACCAGCCCTCTGACCTCAGGGCAGCCGCGCACCTGGGCCTGCGGCATAATTTACGTATTGGGCCAAATCAACTTCCTAACAGACAAATCGAGCCAGCCATTCATGGCCATGGCTGGTGTTTGTGCCGCGTTCGGCGTCGGCCAGAGCACGGCAAGCGCCAAGGCTCGCGTCATTTCCGACGCTCTACGAACGCACCGCATGGATCCGCGATGGACGCTGCGAAGTCTGATCGACCGGAACCCGCTTGTGTGGATTGCTGAGGTTAACGGCTTTTTGGTCGATCTGCGCGACATGCCGCGCGAGGTGCAGGTGATCGCCTACGACAAGGGCACGATTCCTTACGTCCCTGCAGACCAAGAATAGGTTGATGCGATCCCCCGCGAAGGTAGCGATACCACCCTTTCCTGGCTATTGCTGTTCGCATAACCCCAGCCTTCAAACTGCGTGAAGCAGAATGGCAAAAATATACTCCGGCTCAGATTGAACACCATCTTGTCTAAGGTTGCGGCCCCAAAAGGCGCAGCTCATGCTCGGCGCGGAAGACATTGCTGTAGAGGCTGTTGATCCACTGCCGCCCGCTCGAGGTCACGTTCAGGTAGCGGATGGCGTTCTGAATGTGCGGAGACACCGTGTCCCAGTAGAATTGCGGATATTTGTCGACCAGGTCCGCCGGCGATCCGTAGCCGAGCTGCCTGTTCAAGCCGATTTCCTCGAATTCGTAATAGAGCGCATTGGACTTTCTCAGATAATGCGGATCGCCGAGCTGACCGACCAGGTCGGCGGCCCGCAGCAGGGCGGCCCATTCGTCGATGTCGTGGTCATCGGGCGCGGACGAGAATGGGAAGCGCGTGTGCTCGATGGCGCCTGCGATCTGCGCGCAGTCGAGCTCCTCGGCTGCTGCGAGCCGATCCAACACGAACAGCTTAGACCGTTCGACGTGATATGGCGCCAGCGCGGCGTCGGAGGAGCCGCGCGGTAATGCGACCTTTCGGCCGGTGGCATCGACGACCAAGCCGTCGTTCCCGTCCCCTTTGACGATCCCGCGGACGTATCCGATGTCATGCGTCAGGCAGGCGACGATGAAGTTCGAATACTCGGCCGGGGTCGAGTGAGTCAACAGCGCGCGCCCCTTGAAGATGTCGTGGCCGGCCAAGGTGATGAGCATAGTATGCTCAACGTTGTGGTAGAGGGCGTCGCTGTTGCCGATGCATTCCAGCGTGAGCCGCGCCGCGAACGGAATGATTTCGGCCAAGCGCGCATGCGAGGCCCCGAACCGATCCTTCATGTCGGCGGCAAGGAACGAGCCTAGCGCTTCAGCCGCCAGCTGGGGCAACGTGATCATGGATCGCTCTCGACGAAAAAGCCAACGATAGAACGCCGATTGTAGTGCGTCCACTTTTGCATGGATGGCCGCTGAGCACGATCACTAGGAATTAGGATGAAGGGCATCACGCCGGACCATTGCCGCATTGGACCGCGCCGTACACGGTTTTTTCGCACACCGTCCTGGTCAACCCTTTTACTACGGAGAGGAAGCCGCCATGCCGAATCGTTGCGCGCATCTGGGCGACATTCGCGATGTGACCCCGAGCGCGTTGGGGTGCGAAGAATGTCTGAAGACGGGGCAAACCTGGTTCCACCTCAGGATCTGTCGCACATGCGGACATGTCGGCTGCTGCGATCAATCGCCCGGCCGGCACGCCACCAAGCACTACCACGCGACCCGACATCCGATCATCGAAGGTTACGATCCGCCCGAAGGATGGGGGTGGTGCTATGTCGATGAGGTGCTGTTCGATCTCTCCGATCGCATGACGCCCCACAACGGTCCGATCCCACGCTACTACTGACGTCGTTATCCGGCCTCTCGCCTCGCCGGCGTGTCGGCCGGGATTGAAACGTGACATGGCCACATCGTTGCGCCCGCAGGCACGACGGCCGAAGGCGCCGCCTACTTCCTTACCGGCTTGGCCCCCATCTCAGCGGAGATGGCCCGCGACGTCTTCAGCACGAGCGCGCCAAGTTGCGCGATCCGTTCCTCGCCGATCCGCGCCGTCGGGCCTGAGGCCGAGGCCGCGCCGATGCAGTCGCCCGTTTCGTCGAAGATCGGCGCAGCGATGCAGCGTAACCCAACGGCATGCTCCTCGTCATCGACGGCGTAGCCGGCGGCGCGCACCCGCTCGAGATCGGCGCGCAGCGCTGACGGCGAGGTGATGGTCTTGACCGTCAAGCGCGGCATGCCGCGTTGATGCAGGATCTTCGACAACGTCTTGTCGGCCGCCGCCGACAGGATTGCCTTGCCAACCGCCGAGCAGTGCAGCGGCACGCGCGAGCCGGGGCGAGCAAACACGCGCATCATCTGCCGACATTCGACCTGCGCCAGGTAGACTGCCTCGCCTTCGTCTTCGACGGCAAGATTGACCGTCTCTCCGCTGTCTTCCATCAGATGGCGCATATGGACCCGGGCGAGGCCGCCGAGGCTCCGGGTCTTGGTGAAGGCGCAGCCGGTGACGAACGCCTGCACTCCGATCGACCACAGCCGCCCCTCATGATCGAACCTGACGTAGCGCTCCTGCTCCAGGGTGGTCAGCAGCCGGTGTGCCGTCGAGGAAGGCAGACCAACCTGCTGCGCCAGCTCGGTCAGGGTGACGCCTTCGTCGGGCGATTCCGCGATCCGGTTGAGGAGCGCCAGCGCGCGCACCAGCGACTGGACCTGATCGCCGCCTGTGTTCGCTGCGGGCGCCCCGCGGCGTGGCGCTCCGACCCGGGGTTTGCGGGTTGCCTTTTGTCGCATTTCGGCCTCCGCCTCGGGCCTGATGGTCCCGGTAATGCCTAACAAGATGAAATGACGTGTAGAACAGAGCTGGCTTCCGCAATACGGGAAAACTCTCGCCTTGAAGCTGCGCAGAAACAGATAACCTATTATGATTACGACATTAAGCGCCACTGTTTCCGAATAGCGGGATAATCTCCAAAAGGTGTCCCCGTTGTGCCATCCTCCATTCAGCGATGAAGCCGCATAGACCGCATAGGAGGACCAGATGGCAAGGATGAAAGCAGTGGACGCCGCAGTGCTCGTGCTGGAGCGCGAGGGCGTTTCGGTCGCCTTCGGCGTGCCCGGGGCCGCGATCAATCCCTTCTATGCCGCCTTGCGCAAGCGAGGCTCCATCCGTCATATCCTGGCGCGCCATGTCGAGGCCGCCTCGCATATGGCCGACGGCTATACGCGCGCCAAGCCCGGCAATATCGGCGTGTGCATCGGGACCTCCGGCCCCGCCGGCACCGACATGATCACGGGCATCTACGCGGCCGCCGCGGATTCCGTGCCGATCCTGTGCATCACCGGCCAGGCGCCGCGAGCCAAGCTCTACAAGGAGGACTTCCAGGCGATCGACATCGAATCGATCGCGAAGCCGGTCGCCAAATGGGCGGTGTGCGTGCGCGAGCCCGCCCTCGTGCCGATGGTCTTCCAGCAGGCCTTCCATGTGATGCGCTCCGGCCGGCCGGGCCCGGTTCTGACCGACTTGCCGATCGACGTGCAGACGGCGGAGATCGAATTCGACATCGACACCTATCAGCCCCTGCCGGTCTACAAGCCCGTGGCCTCGCGGCAGCAGGCGCGCCGCGCCATCGAGATGCTGAATGCGTCGCAGCGGCCGCTGATTGTCGCGGGCGGCGGCATCATCAACGCCGACGCGAGCGATCTCCTCGTGGAGTTCGCCGAACTCACCGGCGTGCCGGTCATCCCGACCCTGATGGGCTGGGGCGCGATCCCCGACGACCACCCGCTCATGGCGGGCATGGTCGGCCTGCAGACCAGCCATCGCTACGGCAACGCCACGTTCCTGAAGTCCGACTTCGTCCTCGGCATCGGCAACCGCTGGGCCAACCGCCATACGGGCTCCATCGACGTCTACAAAAAGGGCCGGACTTTCGTGCATGTCGATATCGAGCCGACCCAGATCGGTCGCGTGTTCGGGCCCGATTTCGGCATCGTCTCCGACGCCCGCGCGGCGCTCGAGCTCTTCATCGAGGTCGCCCGCGAGATGAAAGCGGAAGGCGCGCTCAAGGATCGCAGCAACTGGGCGGCGCAGTGCCTGCATCGCAAGAACAACATGCTGCGGCGCAGCCATTTCGACCAGATTCCGCTGAAGCCCCATCGCGTCTACCAGGAAATGAATGAGATCCTGGATCGCGACACCTGCTACGTCACGACGATCGGATTGTCGCAGATCGCAGGCGCGCAGTTCCTGCACGTCTACAAGCCCCGCAACTGGATCAATTGCGGCCAGGCGGGCCCGCTCGGATGGACCCTGCCCGCGGCGCTGGGCGTCCGCGCCGCCGACCCGGACAGGAAGATCGTGGCGCTTTCCGGCGACTACGACTTCCAGTTCATGATTGAGGAGCTGGCGGTCGGCGCGCAGCACAAGCTGCCCTTCCTGCATGTGGTGGTGAACAACTCCTATCTCGGCCTGATCAGGCAGGCGCAGCGCGCCTTCCAGATGGATTTCGAGGTCAGTCTCGCTTTCGAGAACATCAACGCGAAGCCTGACGGCGACGCCGTGCCGGGCTATGGCGTCGATCATGTCGCGGTGGCCGAAGCGCTCGGCTGCAAGGCGGTCCGCGTCAAGTCCGCCAACGAGTTCAAGGCGGCTTTCGACCGAGCACAGGCGCTCATGGCCGAGCACCAGGTCCCCGTCGTGCTCGAATTCATCCTCGAACGCGTCACCAACATTTCGATGGGCGCCGAAATCGACAGCGTGAACGAATTCGAGGAGATCCTCTGCCTCGATCCCAACCTGTCGATCCGGGAAAGCCAGGAAATGGAGGGCGTCGAGGCGGAACCAGCGATCACACGCTGACGGCGCCGCCAAAAAGTTCTCACGCGCCGACGGGCGCCATCATACGCAAGTCAAGGAGGCCTTCATGCCGAAATTTGCCGCCAATCTCACCATGATGTTCACGGAGCAGCCGTTCCTCGACCGCTTCGCCGCGGCTGCCGCGGCGGGCTTCGACGCCGTCGAGTTCCTGTTCCCCTATGATTTCGACAAGCAGCGGCTCGCCGGGTTGCTGAAGGACCACGGCCTGACCCTGGTCCTGCACAACCTGCCGGCCGGCGACTGGGCCGCCGGCGAGCGCGGCATCGGCTGCTGCCCCGACCGCGTCGCGGAGTTCCGGGCGGGGGTCGATCGCGCCATCGAGTATGCCACGGCGCTCGCCTGCCCGAAGGTGAACTGCCTCGTCGGCATTCTGCCTGCGGGCGTCACGGCCGAAACCGGCCGCGCGACGCTCGTAGACAATCTGCGCTACGCCGCAGGCAAGCTCGAAGCGGCCGGCATCGGCCTCGTGCTCGAGCCGGTCAACAGCCACGACATTCCCGGGTTCTTCGTCGACCGCACGCTGCCCGCGCTCGAGATCATCGAGGCCGTCGGCTCCAAGAACCTCAAGCTGCAATACGACATCTATCACGCGCAGGTGATGGAGGGCGATCTCACGCGCACGCTGGAGACCCAGTTCGCCCGCATCGGCCACATCCAGCTCGCCGACAACCCGGGCCGCCACGAACCGGGCACGGGCGAAATCAACTTCCCCTTCTTGTTCCGCCGCATCGACGAACTCGGCTACGACGGCTGGATCGGCTGCGAATACAAGCCCCGCAGCGCCACGACGGCGGGGCTGGACTGGCTCAAGCCCTATCAGACGGCGCATCGCGCCGAGCCGCTTTCGCAAGCTTCCTGAACATTGGAGAATATCATGAGCAACATCGGATTCATCGGCCTCGGCATCATGGGCAGGCCCATGGCGGGCCATCTTCTCGCCGGAGGGCACACTCTCTACGTTCGCGACAACAAGACCCCGCCGAAGGAGCTTCTCGACAAGGGCGCCATCGCCTGCGGCAGCGCGAGCGAGGTTGCGCGTCAGGCGGAGATCATCATCACCATGGTCCCCGATACTCCCAATGTGGAAGAAGCGCTGTTCGGCCCCGGCGGCGGCGCCGAGGGGCTCACGCCCGGCAAGATCGTCGTCGACATGAGCAGCATCTCGCCGATCGCCACCAAGGACTTCGCAAAGCGCATCAACCAACTCGGCTGCGACTATCTCGATGCGCCGGTCTCCGGCGGCGATGTCGGCGCCAAGGCCGCGAGCCTCACGATCATGGTCGGCGGCCCGAAAGGCGCCTTCGACAAGGTCAAGCCGATTTTCGACCTGATGGGCAAGAACATCACCCTGGTCGGCGGAAACGGCGACGGCCAGACCACCAAGGTCGCCAACCAGATCATCGTCGCCCTGACCATCGAGGCGGTCGGGGAGGCTTTGCTGTTCGCCTCCAAGGCCGGCGCCGATCCGGCGCGCGTCCGCCAGGCGCTGATGGGCGGCTTCGCCAATTCCCGCGTACTCGAAGTCCATGGCGAGCGGATGGTGAAGCGCAATTTCGAGCCCGGCTTCCGCATCGCGCTGCACCAGAAGGACCTCAACCTCGCCCTGCAGGGGGCGCGCAGCCTGGGCGTCAGCCTGCCCAATACGGCGACCTGCCAGGAACTGTTCAACGCGGCGGTAGCCGCCGGCGGCGAAGCATGGGACCATTCGGGAATGGTGCGGGTGCTGGAGCGGCTGGCCTGTCACGAGATCGGCCAGAAGGCCCCCGGCGCATAGACGCCGACGATCGCGTGGGAAATGGGTCGCCGCCTCTGACGGCGCCCGGAACCAGGGAAGAGAAAGCGTCATGACGGAGCGCGCGCTATTGCGGCGTATGTTCGAGGCGGCCGTGCAAGCCGCTGAACCCGGCGTCTGCGTGCCGCCGCATCTGCCGGAACCGCCGGCCGGACGGACCATCGTCGTCGGGGCGGGCAAGGCGGCGGCGGCGATGGCCCGCGCGGTCGAAGCCCACTGGCCGCCGGACCGCCCGCTCAGCGGCCTCGTGGTAACGCGTTACGGTCACGGAGTCGGGCCGCTCGCCTGCATCGAGGTGGTCGAGGCGAGCCATCCGGTGCCGGATGCGGCAGGCTTGGCCGCTGCGGCTCGTATTCTCGATCTGGTGCGAGGCCTGGGTCCCGAGGATCTGGCGCTTTGCCTGATTTCCGGTGGCGGGTCGGCTCTGCTCTCGCTGCCTGCGCCGGGAATCGAACTTGCGGACAAGCAGATGGTGAACCGCGCCCTGCTGCGCAGCGGAGCCGGCATCCACGACATCAACTGCGTCCGCAAGCACCTCTCCGCGATCAAGGGCGGGCGGCTCGCCGCGGCGGCGGCCCCCGCCAGAGTCGTCTCGCTGATCATTTCGGACGTGCCCGGCGACGATCCGTCCGTCATTGCCTCGGGCCCGACCGTGCCGGACCTGACCACGCTCGCCGATGCGCGCGCCGTCCTGAAGCGCTTCGGCATCGTCCCGCCGCCTGCGGTCGAGGCGCGTCTCTCCGACCCCGTCGCCGAGACGCCCAAGCCCGGCGACCCAGCCTTCGCCAATACGCTGACGCGCATCGTCGCTGCTCCGCAGGCCTCTCTGGAGGCGGCCGCCGAGGTCGCCCGCAAAGCCGGAGTGCAGCCTCTGATCCTGGGCGATGCGATCGAGGGCGAAGCGGCCGAAGTCGGCCGTGTCATGGCCGGGATCGCCCGGCAGGTCGCCGTCCACCGCCAGCCGGCGCCGCCGCCCTGCGTGCTGATCTCCGGCGGCGAGACGACGGTGACGGTGCGGGGCCGCGGACGCGGCGGACGCAATGTCGAATTCCTGCTCGCGCTCGCGGTCCAGGTCGACGGTCTCGCCGGCGTCCATGCGCTGGCGGCCGACACCGACGGCGTCGACGGGGCGGAGGACGCCGCCGGAGCCATCGTCGCTCCCGATACGCTGGCGCGTGCGGCGGACCTCGGCATCAGCGCCAAGGACCGCCTCGCGGAGAACGACGGCCATGGTTTCTTCGCTGCGCTGGACGATCAGGTCATCACCGGCCCGACCCTGACCAACGTCAACGACTTCCGCGCCATCCTGATCAACCCCACATAACAGGCCGGCCGCATCGGCCGCAAGTCGCATGAAACGCAAGCGCAAAGCCAAGATCGTCGCGACGCTCGGGCCTGCCAGCGCGACCCGTGGCGCCCCCGCCCCCCTTGTGGGCCACCGAATTCACACAAGTCCTATTCGCAACGCTTTTCATGGAGTTGCGCGGCGGGCTGGAAGTAGGGCGACACCTCGTTGCGAAGGCTGGCCGAGGAGGCGGGAAATCGAATGCCCTCGTCCGGCGCTTTCGTCTGCTCTGACTTCGTGCGCCTTCGTGTCCTTCGTGGTGAAAGCTCTGTCACAACGAACAACTCCAAGCTACACTAATCAATACGCTTTCCGCCGTTCGGATGCCGCCTCGAATCACGACTTCGAACCTGG
>Ga0074044_10003162_pt1 | contig 14110 bp, 13 predicted proteins | sample BogForMeECP23OM1_FD_94443 | JGI IMG/M metagenome (GOLD analysis project Ga0074044, IMG submission 94443) | Bog forest soil microbial communities from Calvert Island, British Columbia, Canada - Bog Forest MetaG ECP23OM1 | ecosystem: Environmental > Terrestrial > Soil > Wetlands ... | reverse complement strand
CGGTCGCAATCTGCGCTGGCTAACGCGCACAGACACTAAATTCCGGAGGCGATTCCTCTACTCTGGTGGGCGGCGGTCAGAGGTTTTTCTCCGTTCGCGACCTGTACGCCGCTCCGCAAAGGTAAGCGTCCAGTTTGTCAGGGTGCGGCACGTGGGGCAGTGTTTCTGGACGGGATTTTTCCCAGGGGGGTCCGGCAGCTCGCCCTCGTGGATGAGGAAGGGTTTGTGGCCCCCGCAGCCTTCGCATTTGAACACGTAGGTTGGCATCGCAGGCAATTCTAGCACTGCCCCTCACAACTCCCGGGTTCCGCTGGGAACGGCGACATGGAACCGACCGTCGCCAGATGGGTCGCCGGACGGGCGCATATCTGAGGTGCAGGGCGAGGTCCACTCGCTGCGGGACGGAAGGGGCTTCGCTTGCGCAACGGTCCTGGCTGGCGCCAGGCGAGCAGCTGTTGTGTCCTTCCCCAATCATGGGGCAAGAAACGAAACCGTGGAGACAGAGACGGATGAATCTCAAACCGGCAGCGGAACCCCCGAGAGCCGAAGTTCGCCCCCGATGCCGCCGTGGTATCGTACCGTCACCGAGCGCATCGGGAGACGCCGATGGGAATCTTTGCCAAGAACGTGCCGCTGACGGACGCGGGGTTCGACCGCCTCGGGGAATTCCTCAAGGGTTGCCAGGGCGGCAAGGCGATGAACATCGAGGAGCTCGATGGGTTTTTCTCCGCCCTGATTGCCGGTCCCGATGTCGTGATGCCCAGCGAATACATGCCTGAGGTGTTTGGGAGCGAGAAGCCGGAGACCCGTGCGTTCAGCACCCTTGCCGAAGCCAATGAAATCCTGGGGCTCCTCATGCGGCACTGGAACGACATCGCCGCCACGCTCTCGGAAGGCGAAGTCCATCTGCCGATTCTGCTGGAGGACGAGAATGGCGTGGAGCACGGCAACGACTGGGCTCGCGGATTCATCCGGGGAACCCACCTGCGACACGATGGCTGGGCCGCGCTTCTTGCCGATGACGAGCATGCCGGATGCATGGTCCCGGTGCTCATGCTTTACCACGAGCACGACGAGGATCCAGCCATGCGCCCCAAGCCAATCGGCGCGGAGAAACGCGAAAAGGCCATCGAGCACATGGCGGCCGGCCTGGTAGGGGCGTATCGATACTTTCGGCGGCAAGGGCGGTCCGACGTGGGCACCCGCGCAACGGAGCCCCGGAGCACCAAGGGCAAGATTGGGCGGAACGACCCGTGTCCGTGCGGCTCCGGCAAGAAGTACAAGGGCTGCTGTGGCGGCCTGACGATAAACTGAGCCCCGGCTGGCTCCGCAAGAAACTCGGCGACGTTTGACTCCGCGGTCGGCTCTGTCGGCTACCGGAAACCCCGTAGGGCGACGAAGCGTGAAACCACATCGGTTGGGTCACTGGCGAGTTCTTGGACGAATATTCCATTCCTCCTCTCTCAGTTCGCTGGGTTTGCGAGGGACCTGTCGATCTCAAGTCGAAGGGAATGAAGCCTCGGCAGGTTGACCTCCCCAAAGGAATTCTGCACCAACTCTCGAAGCCTCGCAGCATACTCAGAACGCAGCGAAACTAGTGCTGGAGGGTCATCTGCTTCCTGTCCCGATGATCCGGCCAAACCTGGGGTCAACAGAAAGTTTTAATCCAGAGAGCCAATGACTCGCATCATTCTGGCGGAGCACAAAGTAGACCATTGCAAACTGGCCCCGTCTCTCGGCTCTGGTATGAATTGGTTTGGCCGCAGCAGACTTGGTCTGGATATAGCGTTCTGGTAAAGTTCTGGTGCGTGCCGGCTCCAACAAGAAGAAACAGGCAGTCGTCTGTGATGGGCGACGTTCTGCGGCACGAACAATGCTGGGCGAAGACTACCGAAGACGGAAAGCCCGGCATCAGTGTGCGTGACCACTGCCTGAACGTCGGCTGCGTCGCTGAGGCGCTCCTGGCCCTGCTCCCGCCCCAACTCCAAATACTCATCCCGCCCAGCGCCGCCACTCTTGCCGCGCTGCATGACATCGGCAAGGTGTCGCCGGGGTTCCAGTCGAAATGTGAAGCGTGGCTGATCAAACACAACCTCCTGGATTGTGCTCTCAAGGAGGGCTGGCGCTTGCGTGAGCCTGACCACGCCAAGGTCAGCCAGTGCACAACCCAAGAGATGCTCAAAGCTCCGCCGCTGCGCGGCTGGGCGGCCATCGTCGGCGCGCACCACGGAAAACTAAAGGGACAATTATTGCCGGAACCTTGGGACGATGAAAGGCGCAAACTGGCCGGGGAGTTGATCGCGCAGTTCGGGCCGCTGCCAGATCAGCCCGCTGAAGATGCCGTGCTTTGGCTCACCGCCGGCTTGATCACCGTTGCCGACTGGATTGGTTCGGATGAGCACCGGTTCCCGAACGAACAATGGAGCATCGAGGAACGACGGCGTCGAGCGCACGACGCTTTGCTAGGTATTGGGTGGAACCGGGTCGCGGTCAGGAGTTCGCTTTTATTCCCGCAGTTGTTTCCCACACTGGCGGCGAACAGTCTTCAAAGCGCGACGGGCGATGCGATCAATCGTCCCGGAGTCTATGTCATTGAAGGGCCGATGGGCTACGGGAAGACCGAAGCGGCGTTGGCGGCGACTTACCGGCTTATGGCGGCGGGACACGCCGACGGTTTCTACTTCGGATTGCCGACACAGGTCACCAGCAACCGCATCCATGAGCGGGTGCAGCCGTTCGTGGACCGGATATGCACTGACTCCGGGCCGGTGCGACTGGCGCACAGTGCCTCATGGCTGATGGACACCGCACCGCCCTTGCGGTTGCGCGCCGCCAGCCCGGATACCGATGCTTCCGATCACGTGCGTGCGGGTAGGTCGTGGTTTGCATCCTCCAAGCGGGCGCTGCTCGCGCCGTTCGGAGTGGGCACGATTGACCAAGCGTTGCTGGGCATCGTGGCGGCCAACCATTTCTTTGTCCGGCAGTTCGGTCTTGCCGGCAAAGTGTTGGTCCTCGACGAAGTGCACACCTACGACCTTTATACCAGCACGCTGATTGGCTCGCTGGTGAAACGACTGCGCGAATTGCAGTGCTCGGTCATCATCTTGTCGGCCACGCTTACGGAACAACGACGACGCGAGTTGCTCGGATTGGCCGACGGCCAGCCGCTCAACGCGGCGTATCCGCTGGTTTCCGGCGTGGCCAGCTCGCTCATCGAGCACACGTGCGAGCCACCGCCATCGAAGACGATCCAGATACGCAGCGTCACCGGTGCCCTGCCGATGGAAGAAGCCATGGGTCGTGCCGGCCGCGGCGACTGTGTATTGTGGATTCGCAACACGGTGGACGAAGCACAAGAGACTTACCGGGCGCTTCAGAGCGTCAATTTCCAAGGTGGCCCAAGCATTGCACTGCTGCATTCTCGCTTCCCTTTTTTCCGCCGCGAACAACTCGAAACCGACTGGATGAACCGACTCGGCAAGAACTCCACCAATCGGCCTACAGGCTGCGTCTTGGTTTCAACCCAGGTCGCTGAACAGAGTGTGGATATTGATGCCGACCTGCTGATCACCGACCTCGCCCCAACCGACATGCTGCTGCAACGGATCGGCCGCCTCTGGCGGCATGAACGCGGGAACCGGCCATGTTCGCAACCGGAAGTTTGGATTCAGATGCCGACTCTAGACGATGATCAATTGCGTGCGGCTAGTGAAAGGGAACTCCGGCAAGCGCTCGGCAAGAGCGCCCGTGTCTATGCGCCGTATGTCCTGCTGCGCTCGCTCCAGCAATGGCGCGGACGAGAGACGATCACGTTGCCGGGCGACATCCGAACCATCCTGGAAGCGACCTACGCTGACCCCGCCGCCGACGAGCCGCCAGCATGGCGGGAACTGCGAGAACAGTTGGAGAAGCAGAAAGACAAGATGGCCCGGCAGGCCCTCAACGCGACCACCATTTGGAATAACCCCGCATTGCCGGACGAAGAAGGCGTCCAGACCCGCTACAGTTCGTATCCGATGGCGCAGTTGCTCTTGGCGCGCCAGATCAGCCGAGTCGACGCCCACTCCGTGCGTCTCGACTTGCTCAACGGCGACACCGTGACCGCCAGCGACCGTGATTGGAACTTTGATGCCGCCAAGGCCTTTGAGGCCGCCAAAGCTATCCACCGCAACCTCACCCGCGTCCCGCGTTGGGCGGTATCCGCATTCCTGTCGAATCTACCCGGCTGGTTGACCAATCACGTCTATCAATCCACCGCTGTCGGCCTGTTGCGAGCTGATGGTAGTATCCGAGCCGTGAAAGGCAATAGTGACATGGGGCTCTCCTATCAAGCCGATGAGGGCGTTCGCATTCACCGCGACCGCCTGAAACAGCCGCCGAAGCAAGACGATGAATACTTCGACTGAACCTTGGATACCGATTGTCTGGGCTGACGGCCAACCCGGCACGGTCAGCCTGTGCGAGGCCTTCGAGCGCGGCGAAGACATCCGCGACGTGGCCGTCCGTCCGCACGAACGCATCGCCGTGATGCGTTTGCTCATCTGCACTGCCCAAGCCTCCCTCGACGGCCCAAACGATGGGGACGAGTGGAAAGCCTGCCGCTCCAAGATCGCCCCCGCCGCGCGCGACTACCTCAAACGGTGGCACAAAGCCTTTGAGTTGCTTGGCGATGGCCCGCGCTTCTTGCAGGTGGAGGGCTTGAAGAAACCAGCCGACAAGGAAGACGACGACGGAAACTCGGTAAGCAAACTCGATCTCGCCCTCGCCACCGGCAACAACTCCACCCTCTTCGACAACGGCGGCGGTTCCGATCGGGAATTCAGCACGGGGCGGCTTGCGCTGGGTGCGGTCACCTTTCAATGCTTCTCTCCGGGCGGACGCATTGGCGTTGCGAAATGGCACAAGACACCTACGCCCGGCAAAGGATCAAGCGACCATGCGCCGTGCATTGCCGGTAGCATGCTACACGCAGTGGTGCGCGGAGACAGTCTGCTCGACACCATCCATCGCAACCTGATGTCCAAAGATCAGGTGGCCAGATTCTTTGGCCAGAACACTTGGGGCAAGCCCGTCTGGGAATACATGCCAGCGAAGCTCTCGGACAAGCCTGCCATTCAAAACGCTACGCAGTCCTACTTGGGGAGACTCGTTCCCTTGAGTCGCAGCATCCGCCTTGCGGATGACTGCCGCTCACTCATCCTGGCAAACGGTTTGGAGTACCCCGAATGGCGCGAACCAACCGCCACAATCGTCACCCGCCAGATCAACAATCAACCAACTCGCGTCGCCCTGCGGGCAGATGTGAAGAAAGCCGCATGGCGGGAACTTCATGCGCTGGCCGTGATCGCGGTGGACAAGAACAGTAACGGTGGCCCGGCGGCGATGCAAAATGTCGCGGACGGCGGGGCCTTCGACCTGTGGGTTGGTGGGTTGGCGGCCAACAAGGCTAAGCTCGAGGACACCACCGAGTCCGTATTCCATGTCCCCGCGGCGATGCTCGGTGAGAGGAGTCAGCGTGTGTATGAAGTGGGCGTAAAGCATTCGGAGCGCGCGGAATACCGGTTGCATAAGGCGATCTCAACGTACCGCTTGACGATGGAAACCAGTGAGAGAGACCTCGGTGGAATCAACAGGAGACTTGCAACCCTCAAGAAGCCAGAGCGGGATCGACTGCGTAGCCTGAGTGCCAGAGCCACCGAGCAGTTCTGGACGGATGTTGAACAGGCCCTTTCGGAACTGCTGGGGATCGCGGAGAATCCGGAGAAACTGGGGCAACCAGCCGACTGGCACAAGACCGATTGGGGCAAGGCCGTTTGGAGTGCCATGCGCGCTGCCTATGAACACGCCTGCCCGCACGACACGCCGCGCCAGATGCGCGCGTATGCGCTGGGATTGAACACACTGCATTTCACACCGACTGAATCATCCAGCACGACGGCAAACGATAAGGAGACAGAGTGATGAGCAACAGCCAACCCAACCCCGAAGAGTCCGCCGCCAAAGTGCTGGCGTGCCTGCGCCAACTCCGCAATGACCGGGGCGCAATGGCCGACCTACGGTGCGCATTGAACTTCGCCCGGCGTGCCCGCGCGTGGCCGCTGCTGGCCCGCGTCGGTGGCATTGACCGTCCTATCTACGAAACCGTTGCCGGCCTATTTGCGCACCATCCCGACGAAACGCATACCGGCAACATCGGCACAACCTGTCACCGACTCGCAGTTGAGAACAACAGCTTCGATGGCCGGTTCCGGCGGCTGCTCACTTGCGACCGCGACGAGATTTGTAAACGACTCCGCCCGGTCATTCTCACCGCCAAGGCCAAAGGAATACCGGTCAACTACGAGGAGCTTTTCGCTGATCTTTGTTACTGGGGCGACAATGTGAAAGCCCGTTGGGCGCGGGAATACTGGGGCGCACCTGTTGATACGGAGGAGGTCGGTCGATGACCCATCTCACGCAAGTCACGCTCGATTTCACCACCGCTGCCCGGCTGCGGTTGCGCGATTGCTACGACTGGCATCAGGCGGTTTGGAAAGCGTTTCCGGGACGTGACGGTGCGAAGCGTGATTTTCTCTCCCGGCTCGACCAGCAAAAGGATGGTTTCCGACTCCTGATCGTTTCGCCCAGCGACCCGACCCGACCGGATTGGTGTCCGACTGTATCGTGGCAGTCGAAGCCGATTCCCGGTACCTACTTCTCCCGTGGCCGCTACGCCTTTCAAGTTTGCGCGAACCCGACGAAGAAAATCACCAAGCTCGGCGCGGACGGGTCGCCGACGAAGAACGGCAAACGTGTCCCGCTACGCACCCGCGAGGAATTCGTCGCGTGGATGCAGCGCAAAGGTGAGCAAGGCGGCTTCGCCGCAGACGAGGACACCTTGCGCACTTTCTCGCGTGGCCGGGAGTACTTTGAGAAGCAAGGCATGCGCGGGATGCACAGCGCGGTCGAGTTTCAGGGCGTGCTCAGCGTCACCGACCCGGCGAAGTTTCACGCAACCTTCACGCGCGGCATCGGCTCGGCCAAGGCGTTCGGCTTCGGCCTGCTGGTGATCGCGCCAATCTCATGAGGAAGATCCAAAACGAACGAAAGGAAGAGACATGAAACTCATCGAACTTCACATCCTGCAGTCGTTCCCCGTCTCGTGCCTGAACCGCGACGACGTGGGCGCACCCAAAACGGCCACGTTCGGCGGCAGCAGCCGCGCCCGCATCTCCAGCCAGTGCTTGAAGCGGGCGATTCGTGAACTAGCGCAAGACATGTCACCGAAACTGTTTGCTGGCAACCGCAGCCGGCTCATCATCACGCCACTGGCTGACGCACTGAAGAAGCACAGCGTTACTGAACCGAAGGCTACCGATATCGCCAAACAGGTTGGTGATTACCTCGCCACCACTGACGAAGCGGCAGCAAAAAAGGGCGAACTGAAAGTGAAGACGCTAATGTTCCTCTCGCCCGCCGAGGTCGAAGCGCTGGCCAAGGTTCTGGCTGAGATCGTGAAGAAAGACCCGAAGGCCAAAGACCTCGAAAAGGCCGTGGCCAAAGCCTGTAAGTCCGCCGCGCTCAAGGACGCCGGTGACATCGCCATCTTCGGTCGCATGGTGGCCAGCGATCACTCGCTCACCCTCGAAGGTGCCGGGCTGTTCAGCCATGCGTTGTCAACACATCGCGCCGACAACGACATTGATTTCTTCTCCGCTGTGGACGACCTCCAAACGGCAGACGAATCAGGCGCGGGCATGACCGGCACGTTGGAGTTCACTTCCGCGACGTACTACCGTTACGCCGCCATGAATCTCGGCTTGCTTGCCGATGCCGCCCATCTCGGTGCGCTCACACCGGCGGAACGAAAGGAAGTCGTCGGCACTTTCCTCCGTGCCGCCATTCTCGCCGTGCCCGGCGCACGGAAGAATTCGATGAACGCCAACACGCTGCCGGGCTACGTCCTCGGCCTCGTCAAGGACAAAGGCCAGCCGCTGCAACTGGTTAATGCGTTCGAAAGGCCGGTGTCCTCTAAGAACGGACTGATTGACGAATCCATCGCCAAACTCAAGGAACACCACGAGCAGTTGAAGAAGACCTGGGGCATCAAGCCAGTGCTTGAGAAGTCCATTCCGGAAACGGACCTCGACACGTTCTGCAAGGAGATCGTCGCTCATGTCGGCTAATACCGGCTACCTGGCGCTGCTGCTGGATGCTCCGCTGCAATCCTGGGGATTCGCCAGCCGGTTCCAGCGCCGTACCACCGGGCTGCACCCCACCAAGAGCGGTGTCATCGGCCTGATCTGTGCCGCGATGGGATTGGCGAAGGGCTCGGACGAGGAAAAAATAGGTCTCCCGGACCTGGCGAAGCTGACCATGACCACCATAGCGATGCCGAGAGGAAATATCCGTCGGCTGGAAGACTTCCACACGGTCCTCAACACACGGCGCGCCAGCGGCAAGCTAAACGATGATCCGGTTGTCACCCGCCGCCAATACCTCCTCGACGCCCGTTTCGGCGTCATTCTTACTGGTGACCGCGCGTTGTTGGAGCGTGTGGCCTTCGCGCTGCAGGACCCGGTCTGGGGCGTGTGGTTCGGACGCAAGAACTGCATCCCGGCTGAACCAATCCACCGCGGCTTCTTTCACACGGTTGAGGAAGCACAACGTGCCTTGATTGGCGACGCGCTGCTGGAGTCGTTCACCACCGTGACCGATGTGGAGCGATTCGATGAGGGCACAGACTCGTTGAACGATCAGCCGCTCAGCTTCGGCGATGCCGCCAGCAGTGGCCCGGACAAACGCCAGTTCGCCGTCCGCCGCATCGCGGTGAAACCCGGCACTCGACAATCGTAATTCGACATTCACCATCGTCATCATGCCCATCTTCGAGAAACCGCCGCTGGAGACGCTGACGCCGGCCAAGGACCGGTGGACGCCGATCTATCTGGAGCACGGCCGGCTGGAGGTGGACGACTCCAGCATCAAGTGGATTGGCGCGGACGGGATGGTGTACCGGCTGCCCGTCGCCACGCTGTCGGCGGTGTTGCTCGGGCCGGGCACGACGGTGACTCACGCGGCCATGAAAGCCTGCGCCGATTCCAATACGCCCGTCTGCTGGATCGGCGAGGACGGGATGCGGTTCTACGCGTTCGGTATCGCGCCCAATCACGACAATTTGATGCCCCGCAAACACGCTGCCGCTTGGGCTGATAAGAAGAAGCGCGCCGAGATTGCCCGGCGCATGTTTGTCCAGCGGTTCCCCGGCGTGGATGTGCAGGCGTATTCCATCACCGAATTGCGCGGCATGGAGGGCTTGCGCGTGCGCGCCAAGTACGCTGAGCTCGGCCAGCAGTACGGCATCACTTGGAAAGGGCGCAACTACGACAAATCGAACTGGAATCTGGCCGACAACATCAATCGCGCGCTGTCCGCTGCCAACGCCAGCCTCTACGCGCTGTGCGCCGCCGTAGTTTGCTCGCTCGGTTACCTGCCATCGCTGGGATTCGTCCACGACGGCGGCACGCTGCCGTTCATCTACGATGTGGCTGACCTCTACAAGGAAATCATCAGTTTTCCTGCGGCGTTTCAGGCCATGCGCCAGAATCCCAGCGACAGGGGTGAATTAGTTCGCACTCTACTCAAAGAGCGCGTCGAACAGGAAAGACTGCTGCAGAGGATTCCCAAAGACCTAGAGGAACTGTTTGCATGACGGTCATCATTGCCCACGATACGCCCGATGCCATTCGCGGAATGCTTAAGCGCTGGTTTATTGAGCCGCGACCCAATGTCTTCGTAGGTACGCTCAACCGCCGCACCCACGAGAAAACCATCGATTACATCAAACGCAACGCTGCTGACATCGGCCTGCTGATCGTCAATAGCTATCCCAATTGCCAAGGCTACAAAATCGAAACCACTGGCCCAACCGACCGCAAGGGCATTGAAGTCAGTGGTCTGTGGATGGTCGCTGAGAAATGGGAGGAGGAGACACCGACTGCACCAACTCAAGCGCCCGGTTTTTCCTCTGAACCCTCAACCTAAGTCCTTTGAAATTCAGGGTTCTCCCCACGCGTGTGGGGATGGTCCGGGTAGCCGTGGCGTTCGTGTATGCGGTTTGGAGTTCTCCCCACGCGTGTGGGGATGGTCCGCCTTCCCCTTCCCTTCGCCTGCCGGGCTGAACGTTCTCCCCACGCGTGTGGGGATGGTCCGCGGAAATCGACGGGGCGCATCGATCCCATCGTGTTCTCCCCACGCGTGTGGGGATGGTCCGATTACGCTCCCTGCCGAGATGAGTTCACCGATGTTCTCCCCACGCGTGTGGGGATGGTCCGGGAATGCTTATGTGATGGCGCAGGGTGCCGATGTTCTCCCCACGCGTGTGGGGATGGTCCGCGATTGATTATGTGATGGCACAGGGTGCCGATGTTCTCCCCACGCGTGTGGGGATGGTCCGTACTCGGATGCTTTGCAAAAAGGACACAGTATGTTCTCCCCACGCGTGTGGGGATGGTCCGTGATTCGCCTGCGTCACGTTCGGCGGCGCGACGTTCTCCCCACGCGTGTGGGGATGGTCCGCACTGCCGTCTCGCCTTGCCGTCCGGGGCTTGGTTCTCCCCACGCGTGTGGGGATGGTCCGCACCGACGAATCGTAGGGCAGCGCGCCGGCATGTTCTCCCCACGCGTGTGGGGATGGTCCGCAATTTCGCGCAGATATTTCGGGAGGGTAACGGTTCTCCCCACGCGTGTGGGGATGGTCCGTCAGGGCCGCTCTCGCCGCCTACTATGACCCAGTTCTCCCCACGCGTGTGGGGATGGTCCGGCCAGATGTTCGCCAGGGGCACGTCCACGCGCGTTCTCCCCACGCGTGTGGGGATGGTCCGGATTTGCGGAGGATATCGGTGCGGCAGTTTCCGTTCTCCCCACGCGTGTGGGGATGGTCCGGGACAGTTGCCGCCACCTGTATGGACGGCGCGGTTCTCCCCACGCGTGTGGGGATGGTCCGAACGCAAACCAGCGCAGGAAGAATGACTTACCGTTCTCCCCACGCGTGTGGGGATGGTCCGTTGAGAGCGGCGCGGTGTGCTGTGTCACGGAGGTTCTCCCCACGCGTGTGGGGATGGTCCGCACGTCCGTCCAGGGGCACTGCCTTCCATTTGGTTCTCCCCACGCGTGTGGGGATGGTCCGGCGTCTTTACCCACGAGTTGCCGCACGTGGTCGTTCTCCCCACGCGTGTGGGGATGGTCCGCGCCTTGCGGATGAGCGGGCCGGAGTCCTGCCGTTCTCCCCACGCGTGTGGGGATGGTCCGTTCTCCCGATGCTCCCAGATTCGTATTCTGCGGTTCTCCCCACGCGTGTGGGGATGGTCCGGCGCAACAGTTTGTGGAAACACTGGACGCGCAGTTCTCCCCACGCGTGTGGGGATGGTCCGGTAGAGCAATGGAGTCTGGAAACACTGGTGGTGTTCTCCCCACGCGTGTGGGGATGGTCCGGCTGTCATCACTACGCCGCGGCTGCTCACGGTGTTCTCCCCACGCGTGTGGGGATGGTCCGCCCTCTGTGGCACCGCCGCGCAGGGAGCGCCGGTTCTCCCCACGCGTGTGGGGATGGTCCGGCTGTCATCACTACGCCGCGGCTGCTCACGGTGTTCTCCCCACGCGTGTGGGGATGGTCCGGAATCGGGCGCGACTTATACCTTCGCCTCGGCGTTCTCCCCACGCGTGTGGGGATGGTCCTTACTGTCTGGCGAACTCGCTCTTTCTCTCCGCGTTCTCCCCACGCGTGTGGGGATGGTCCGTGGATGTACTCCACGCCCACGTTGGCCTGGGCGTTCTCCCCACGCGTGTGGGGATGGTCCGGGTATCGCGCGAAACTTTCATCCCGACTGGCCGTTCTCCCCACGCGTGTGGGGATGGTCCGTTAACGGAGATAGCAAAGGCGAAAGTGCCGGAGTTCTCCCCACGCGTGTGGGGATGGTCCGTGGCGGTTGCGTTGACGGTGATAACCGGAACGGTTCTCCCCACGCGTGTGGGGATGGTCCGGCGTTGGATGCTATCAGGGCTACTGTACTTCCGTTCTCCCCACGCGTGTGGGGATGGTCCGCCCTCAGAATCCCGGGATTGGCCTGTCGGTTTGTTCTCCCCACGCGTGTGGGGATGGTCCGGGACATATCCCGGCTGGATTCTTGGGGTCCACGTTCTCCCCACGCGTGTGGGGATGGTCCGGAACACAGCGGCCATGCCGATGAGAACGTGGCGTTCTCCCCACGCGTGTGGGGATGGTCCGAATATCCGGTCGCTGAGTTTGACCGCGACCTCGTTCTCCCCACGCGTGTGGGGATGGTCCGTATTCGACGGCGGCGGAAGCGGCCGTCGCGATGTTCTCCCCACGCGTGTGGGGATGGTCCGTGACGCCTCGCGCCATCGCGCTTGTTTGCGCTGTTCTCCCCACGCGTGTGGGGATGGTCCGTTAGCTGGCCTCAGCTAGCGAAACCGGTCCCGGTTCTCCCCACGCGTGTGGGGATGGTCCGGCGTCCAGGCAGGAGGTCGCGGCGCCGGGGGAGTTCTCCCCACGCGTGTGGGGATGGTCCGCAATCACCGACGACGGGTGGAGGGGGAATCGGGTTCTCCCCACGCGTGTGGGGATGGTCCGGCAAACTAGCGCCAGTTTCGTTCCAGCTAGGCGTTCTCCCCACGCGTGTGGGGATGGTCCGAATAATCTCCGCTAGATTCTCAACCGGCGGCGGTTCTCCCCACGCGTGTGGGGATGGTCCGCTCGCCCGCGGGAGTATGTTTGCGCTGGCTGCGTTCTCCCCACGCGTGTGGGGATGGTCCTCCCGCGCGGCGGATTCCGGTGCTGACCAGCACGTTCTCCCCACGCGTGTGGGGATGGTCCGAATTGGGTGATGACTTCGCTCCCGCTGGTGACGTTCTCCCCACGCGTGTGGGGATGGTCCGCATTCGTAGATGCGTTGGACGATGGCGAGATGGTTCTCCCCACGCGTGTGGGGATGGTCCGTGCCCAACCTACAGCCAGACCAGCGGCACAACGTTCTCCCCACGCGTGTGGGGATGGTCCGCCGTGGGCCCGTGCGCGCGCCCGATATCGCTCGTTCTCCCCACGCGTGTGGGGATGGTCCGATGGGCCGCATTTCGAGCAGCGCCAGGGATGGGTTCTCCCCACGCGTGTGGGGATGGTCCGATTCCAGGCCGGTACAAGGGAGGACGCCGTTAGTTCTCCCCACGCGTGTGGGGATGGTCCGGGCATAATATGGGCGAAGAATTTATCAAGAGCGTTCTCCCCACGCGTGTGGGGATGGTCCGCCTGGCTCGCCCGCGCCTCTCAGCAGCCGATGGTTCTCCCCACGCGTGTGGGGATGGTCCGTGAGATGAGCGACCACAGCGAGCAACTACGAGGTTCTCCCCACGCGTGTGGGGATGGTCCGGGGTTTTTCTGTGCCCGCTCGGTGTGTCGTTAGGTCTTCAATCCGCATCGAGATGGCTACCACAGCTTGGCGTAGGCGACTCCCTCGAATGCATACCCCTGCACCGCCATCCCGATGAGCACGTAAAGCACGCAGGCGGCAATCGGAGCCCACGCAACGAAGGCCAGCGGCATGTGGGGGGCTAACGGTCCAGGTCCTCCTTCTTAGGGACAGGCGCCAAGAAGGGGACTTCTAACCCATTTCGCAGATTTGGTTGTCGAAGAGAGGCGGGCTAGGTGTCAGGGCTGACGCCAATCCCTGCATATAATCCGTTTGTACTCTACCCCACTTGTAAGAAAGGAAGTTGGGGGGAACTCCAGGTAACCGCCGTCCTTGTCCGGGAGCCTGTTGTAGTTTACACGACTCACCGCATAGGTCCCGTCTGCGGGTGTACTGTACCCCATATTGCAGTCCAAGAACCCGCCACCCTGATATTCACCCGCAATGATGGTCACCTTGCCCTGGAGTTCATGTCTATCGATAAGCCCCCTGGGAGCTGGTGTGTTCGCCGCTATCGCATCGGCTTCATCAGCCGTGCAGCCGTGATAGCAGGCTGCGTCCGCGACGCCGTGCCACGGGATGACGGCCAGGACCAAAGCCGCTGCGAGCAGCCAGGGCAGCAGCGCCACTTTAACCAGCTTCCAGTG
>Ga0074044_10003161_pt1 | contig 14115 bp, 14 predicted proteins | sample BogForMeECP23OM1_FD_94443 | JGI IMG/M metagenome (GOLD analysis project Ga0074044, IMG submission 94443) | Bog forest soil microbial communities from Calvert Island, British Columbia, Canada - Bog Forest MetaG ECP23OM1 | ecosystem: Environmental > Terrestrial > Soil > Wetlands ... | reverse complement strand
GCGATCGTAGATGGCGCCAGCGTGCTTTTTGACGTCATCGTAACTTCCCAGGTTGAACGCCTTGCTCATGCCTTGAATGTCTCGCTCCGTAAAGAGCGGGCGAATGTCCATTTGAAAGCTCGTCGTTTTCGTCATTGCGCCTCACAGGTATTGGAGTGTACGGATGTCGCGGTCTCCTTCGTGAATCCAAAACTTCCTTTCTCTTGATATAGGGTGTTCATTTCAAGTTTGAACCGAAGAACTTAAGGTAACGTCGATCTGGCCAACGCTGAGAGCACATATCGGGGCAAATGCCTCCGGGCACGATATCAGGCCGCATGATTGGACTCCTCCGATGGTTATCCACCTTGTGCGATAAAACCCGGGACGCCTGTCTTGACCACCGGGTTGAGCCTCTGCCTGGTCTGAATGCGATTGATTTCGTTCAACGCGTCTTCCGGAAGGGCAGAGATGTCAAAATTCTCTCTGGCGCGAGCCGCGCTCTTGGGTGTGGTAAGCAAAGCCGTGCCGCGCTGCACCGCCCATGCCAGCAGCACCTGGGCCGGCGTCTTTCGAACTCGCGTGGCGATTGCCGAAATTACAGGATCTTCGAGCAGCCCCGGCTTCATCCCGTGACCCAATGGCGCGAAAGCCAAAAACACAATGCCCTTTTCTTTGCAGAATTCCAGAAGCTCGGTTTCCGGCAGATACGGATGTGATTCGACTTGGACCACGGCTGGCTTGATTCTTGCAGACTCGTAGATGGGCAACAATTCATTCAAGCTGATGTCCGACAGTCCGATGGCCCGGCACCTGCCGTGGTCTATGAGGCTTTCCATCGCTCTCCAGGTGTCGAGCAAAGTCACTCCGTTGTCATAGAGGACATTGCCGTTTTGATCCCGCGGGTCCTGCTCATCGCCCGGTTGGAATGCATAGGGAGTGTGAATGAGGTAGAGATCCAGATACTTGAGTCTGAGCCTGTCGAGACTCGCCTCGAAAGCCGGTTCGACGCGTTCGGGCCGATGATTGGAGTTCCACAACTTTGTGGTGACGAAAATGTTTTCGCGCGCAATCCCATTAGCGGCAAGTCCTGCCTGCAACGCTTCGCCTACCTCGCGCTCGTTCCGGTATCGCTCCGCGCAATCGAAGTGTCGAAACCCGGCGTCCAGTGCGTCTCTGGTCGCAGTTTTCGTCACGGCGGTGTCGGGAATGAGGGTGCCAAAGCCGAGTGCGGGCATGTGGCCGGCTCCGTGCTTGAGTGGAATTCTCGTCATCCGCAGATCAGAAGATTCAATCATGGTTGCATCTCCAACCTATTTAGTGTCGATATCACCGGCCCGGATTCATAAATTAGATGCCGGGTGCCGCAGACTGGGCGCGACAAATCCTGATTAGCAGAACGCAGAGTATAGGCGCGAACATCGTTGCATGATTCTGACTGACGGGCAACTCGGAAGCATTCGGGCCAGAAGTCCTCTTCTGGGAAGTTGGAAATTCCAGTCGGGCTTGCTTTCCTCGGGAATGGCGGATAGACGGCCGTTAGAGGATTGCATTTTGAGCTACTGCCCATCGGGCTTCGCCCTGTTGGACGGACGAATGCGTCCGTCCCTACGTGAGCATCTCTTGTGCTAGGCTGCTTTCCATGACGCAGGTTTCGGCCCATCCCAAGCACTTTCTTTCTGACAAGGTTGAACATTTTACCGAGTCGGTGATTCGCGAGATGACTCGGCAGGCGATGCAGTATGACGCGGTCAATCTGGCGCAGGGGTTTCCCGATTTCTCCGCGCCCGCTGAGATCAAGCGCGCGGCGCAGGACGCGATCGCCGCCGACGTGAATCAGTACGCCATCACCTGGGGTGCGAAGAGTCTGCGGGCTGCGATTGCCCGGCAGATGCGGGAGTGGCAGGGGATCGAGGTCGATCCGGAAAAAGAAATTGTGGTGTGCTGCGGTTCGACCGAGGCGATGATTGCGACCCTGCTGGCGGTGTGCAACAAGGGCGATGAGGTCGTGGTCTTCGAGCCCTTCTATGAGAACTATGGGCCGGACGCGATTCTGAGCGGAGCCAAGCCACGATTTGTCAGTCTGCGCCCCCCTCAAACGGCTGGGGGCGAGTGGACGTTTGACGAACAGGAATTGCGCCAGGCTTTTCATCACAAAACCGGTCAGCATCATGCCGCCCAGCACCATACCAAGGCCATCATCGTTAACACGCCCAACAACCCTACCGGCAAGGTGTTCAGCCGGAAGGAACTGGAACTGATTCGCGACCTGTGTGTCGAATACAACGTGCTGGCCATCACCGACGAAATCTACGAGCACATTCTTTACGATGGGTCGGAGCACATTTCTCTCGCGCGGCTTGACGGCATGCGCGAACGGACCATCACTATTAACGGCCTATCAAAGAGCTTCAGCGTCACGGGATGGCGTGTTGGCTGGGCGGTTGCGCCGCCCGCGATCACGAACGCTATCCGCAAGGTGCATGACTTCTTGACCGTGGGCGCGCCTGCACCTTTGCAGGAAGCGGGAGCGGCGGCGTTGAGCCTGCCAGCGAGTTATTATCGCGAACTGGCTGACCGGTACCGCACGCGGCGCGATCATCTGATTCCGGCGCTGGAGAAAGCCGGGTTCCAGTGTTTCCTTCCGCGGGGCGCTTATTACGTGATGACCGATATCAGCGGCTTCGGGTTCGCGAACGACTTGGAGTTCGCGGCTCACCTGGTGAAAGAGATCGGGATCGCATGCGTGCCGGGATCGAGTTTCTACAAGCATCCGAAAGACGGATCCCAACAGGTACGTTTCGCCTTCTGCAAAAAGCCTGAGACACTGGACGAGGCAGCGCGACGGCTGGAAAAGCTGCGCTCACGTCGGTAGAGACGCGGGTTGCCGCGTGTCTAGAAAGTAGCGGCTCTTCCACAGCAAACTGCGCTATACTTCGGCTCAACGCTGACAACAATCCCCGAAAGCGAGTACCCATGTCTGTGAAAACTGTGGAAGAGGTATCGGCCGAGGTTCCGGCTGAAGATTTTCAGGCGCTGGAAGAGAAAGTTTATCGCACCATTGAGTTGTACAAGGCTGCCAAAGACGCCCGGGCTACCGCCGAGCGCGACGCGAAGCGGCTGCGGGAGCAACTCGAGGAGCGCGAGGAAGAAAATGAAGCCATGCGCCGCGAACTGATACAACTGCGCAAGGATCGCGAAGACATTCGGGGCCGGGTCGAGAAAATGTTGAGCCAGATGGACAGCCTCACGCATGAGCAGGCGGCAAGCTGACGGGCAAACGCTTGTCCGGCAAACCGTCCGGCAGCGATGTGGCAGGAAGCAATCCGAGGAGTGACATGGCCACTGCGAGCAAAGAACCTCCGACCGAAGACTTGACGAAAGATGCGTTGCGGAAAGCTGTTGCGGGCAAAGGAGCGCCAGCCACAAGTGTCATCAACGGCAGTGTCCGCGTCGAAATCTTCGACCAGGTTTATAACCTCCGGGGCTCCGACGCGGACTACATTATCAAGCTTGCCGAGTACGTGGACGGCAAGATGCGCGCGGTGTCGGAACAGACGGCAACCGTGGATTCGGTGCGGCTGGCGGTGCTGGCGGCGCTGAATATTGCCGATGAATATCATCTGTTGAAGCGGCGACTGGGGACGCCTTCGCCGGAAGCGCGGCAGCGAGCCAGCAAGCTGGCCAGCGCGCTCGACGAAGTTTTGCAGGATACCCGGCGCACGGGCTGATGAAGTCGCGGAGACTCGTTGCCGAGCCCCCAAGGGGGCGTCTCATTGCGAGCCACTTACGGTATCGCTAAAGCGATACCCTGATACGAAACAGTAGAGATACAAAACGCAAGGTCTTCCCCAACCTTGTGGAATCGATCGTAATCTGGGTTCATTCGCAGAAGTTGCCTGCGGAATACAACTGCTAGCAAACTTCCTGCCAACTATTTTGCATTTTCCTCTTGCGAATCTGTTCGGGGTTTCCTAGCATCCATAGGTGAAAGCCGACCTGCAAGGTTGGTGATGGTGGCAACCGATTTTTGAACCAATGCCGAATGAACGGGGACTCGACTCGTAAAAAGATCCGGTGTGCTATGTTCCGCCATGCGGAAAAGCCTAAAGGGTCGCGGCGGGTTCCCACCGTCTGAGACGGGTTCATTCTCGGCCCACCACACGGCCCAGTGGGTCGGCTTGTTTACCCTCTGCTAGACTCTCCTTAGAACTCATCCGCCGATTGGAGCATCTAAACTAGCGTGTTTCCCAGACTTTTTCAGATTGGCAGTTTCTACCTGCCTACCTATGGTTTCCTGGTCGCTTCGGGCGTGCTGATCGGGCTTTGGATTAGCGTGCGCAATTCAGAAAAGCAGGGCATCAACGGCGACGATGCCTGGAACCTGGGCATTCTCATGGTGCTCGCTGGAATTATCGGTGCGAAGATTCTCTATATCATTGTTGATTGGAGTTCCTACGCCAATAACTGGCGCGCGATTTTCAGCCTCAACACGCTGCAGGCGGGAGGCGTATTTTCTGGCGGGCTGATTGCCGCGATGGTGCTGGCGGCCTGGTACATGTGGCGGCATCACATGCCGCCCCTGCGCACCGTGGACGCTTTCGCTCCCGGCCTGGCCTTCGGGCACGTGCTGGGCCGCTTCGGTTGTTTTTCCGCGGGATGCTGTTACGGCAAGCCGACCAATCATTTCTGGGGCGTGACCTTCACTAATCCGCTAGCGAACTTGGTGAGCCAAACGCCGCTCAACGTGCGGCTCGAGCCGACGCAACTGATCGAGGCAGCAGCTGAGTTCTTTAACTTCTTCCTGCTGATGTGGCTGCTGAAGCGCAAGAAGTTCGACGGACAGGTGTTTGCGACTTTCATCATGCTCTACGGCGTCGAGCGCTTCTTCATTGAGTTTCTGCGCGGCGATGAGGGCCGGGGCGTGGTTTTCGGCGGGCTGATGAGCGGGACGCAATTGATCGCGATCTGCCTTGTGATCGGCGGCGGACTGATCTGGTGGTTCAGGAGTGGAGTGCCCAGCAAGGAGCACTCGGCAGTCGCAGCGAGGGGGTAGCTTTTCGCTTCTCGCCCGAATCTCGCATTTCCCAGACACACAATGCTTGATTTTCCTCTCACTCTGACCGTATCTCCCGAAGACGCGACCCAGCGTCTCGACCAATATTTGGCGGCGCAAATCTCTGAAGTCAGCCGCGCCCGCATCCAGCAACTCATCGAGAAGGGCCAGGTGCTGGTGAATGGTGCGGCGGCAAAGGCATCTTTGCGACTGAGGGGCAAAGAACGAATCACGGTCACCGGGCCGCCGCACGCTCCGCCGCTGCGCGCCATTGCGGAAGAGATTGCACTCGACATCGTCTATGAAGACGACGATCTGGCGATTGTCAACAAGCCGGCGGGCATGATGGTGCACGCGGGCGCGGGAACGACCGACGATGCGCGCAACCGCGGCACGCTGGTCAATGCGCTGCTGCATCATTTCAAGAAGCTCTCCGCGGTGGGTGGCGAACTTCGTCCGGGGATTGTGCATCGCCTGGATCGGGCGACCAGCGGGCTGATGGTGGTCGCTAAGAACGATGAAGCGCACCGCCGGCTGGCGAAGCAGTTCAGCGGACGCGAGGTGCACAAGACTTACATTGCGCTGGTCCACGGCTGGCCGAAGCAGGATCGCAGCACGATTCAAAGCGCCATCAGCCGCCACTCCCAAAAGCGCACACGCATGACGACGCGCGGCTTCGGTGGCCGCGAGGCAGTGACGCATTACGTGGTGCGGCGAAAGATCGATTCTCCTTATGGCAAGTTTGCGCTGGTCGAAGTCAAGATCGAGACCGGGCGCACGCACCAGATTCGCGTGCATATGTCATCGCTCGGACATCCGGTGGTGGGTGACGCGCTCTATGGCGCGCCGGGCGAATTGCGCTCGCAGTCGAATAAACGCCGGGCGGCGGGCATGCCCGCGACACTGACACTGGATCGAAATTTTCTGCATTCGGCGGGGCTCGAGTTGACGCATCCCCGAACGAAGGAGTTGCTCAAGTTCTCCCGCCCGTTACCGAAGGAACTGGAGAATTTGCTCGATAGCCTGGAGAATGCTCGGCAGGAAGGTCCCCGGCAAGAACCTGGCCGGTAAGAACCTGGTGGGTAAGAACCTGGTCAGTAAGAGCGAGGCGCCGTTACAGCGCTGGGGCGGCGGACTATAATGAAAACATCAATTCTGAGCAAATCGTCCTGATGAAATCGCGCATTTTTCTGCTTCTGGTTGCTTTTCATGTTCTGGCGGGCTCGCTCATCGGCCAGACGGCACCGCCTGCTTCCACACCGGCGGCGACGCAGAATTCGCCTGCAAAAACGAGTGTGCCGCCCGACGGCAAGACATCAACTCCCGCAGCGCAGACCACGGCTGGACAGGCGGCGGCGCAACCGGAAAATCCGGCTAAGTCTGAATCGGACGAGTCGGTCACGACGATCGTTCACGTCGTCAACGAAGTTCGCGTGGTGTTCACCGTCACCGACCGGCACGGCCGCTACATCAAGGATTTGAAGAGCAACGACTTCAAGGTAATCGACGATCAAAAGCCCGCGGAACTGCGCAGCTTCCGCAGCGAAACCGATCTGCCTCTGCAGGTGGGTTTGCTGGTGGACGCGAGCAACTCGGTGCGCGACCGCTTCAAGTTCGAGCAGGACGCAGCCATCGAGTTTCTGAACTCCATCATCCGCCCCCGCTATGACAAGGCGTTCGTGGTCGGCTTCGACGCCACGCCGGAAGTTACCCAGGATTTCACCGATAATACGGAGAGTCTTTCGGCCGGCGTGCGCATGCTGCGGGCAGGCGGCGGGACCGCGATGTACGACGCGCTTTATTTTGCGTGCCGGGACAAGCTCCTGAAGCAGGAGCAGACGGGACCGGTGCGCCGCGCCATCATTCTGCTGAGCGACGGCGAGGACAACCTGAGCCACGTGACGCGTGAGGAAGCCATCGAAATGGCGACGCGCGCGGAGGTGATCGTCTACAGCATCAGCACGAACATCAGCGGCATGAAGGGCAATGGCGACAAGGTGCTGGAGCGCATCGCGGATGCAACCGGCGGCCGCGCGTTTTTTCCGTTCCAGATGCGTGAAATGTCGGACGCGTTTCTCTCCATTCAGGAGGAGTTGCGCAGCCAGTACGCGGTGGCTTACAAGCCGGCGAATTTTGTTGCAGATGGGCGCTATCGCACGATCGAAATCCTGGCGCAGGAGAAGGGCCTGAAGGTGCGCACCCGCAAGGGATATTACGCTCCCAAGCAGTAAGATCCTGCCACACCATCGTTATTCTTTTCATATTCTCTCTATGCCGGGATATTCGGGAACTCCGCTGGCGAAAAAGTTGGGCATCAAAGACGATTTTCGCGCCGCCCTGCTGCATGTGCCGGACGACGTGAAGTCCGAACTTCGCGACGCGCTCGGAAAATGCCGTATCCGACATTTCAGGCGGCAGACCAGCAAAGATCTCGACTTCATTTTCCTCTTTGCCAAATCGCGCGCGGGGCTTGACCTCGAGCTGTTGCCGGCAGCGCAGGCGCTGGCGCCGGCAGGCATGCTCTGGATCTCGTGGCCAAAGAAGAGTTCCGGCGTGGCCACCGACCTCACGGAAAATGTGATTCGCCAGAGCGGGCTTGATGCTGGCCTGGTGGACGTAAAAGTCTGCGCCGTCACGGACGTCTGGTCGGGATTGAAGTTCGTGATCCCAGTCAAGAATCGGCCGAAAAAATAACCTTAGAGACAGCCGCCCTCGGCTGTCCGGGCGAGCACAGCTCGCCAGCGGTTTTCGGTTGTTATCCTCGTTGATTATCCTTCCAAAGCAATAGTGGCGGGGCTTTGCCCCGCTGGACAGCCGAGGGCGGCCGTCCCTACGTTTGGTTGCCCGCTTCCAGAAGAGTTTTCGCAATACTCACGGCGCAACTTGGGTCCGACAGGCGGGTTTACATGCCTAGACGCGGCTCCCGGGCCGCAAGACCCGGAATCGAGTAGAGCGGTGATCGAAAGGAAAGCGGAATATGAAACGCACGATGGCTGGGGTTCTGTTGCTGATCGGAATGAGCGCGGGCACGATGTTTGCTGAAGATGGCTACTGGCGGGACCGGCGCGACATCCGGCGCGATGAGGTGAGGATTGTGCATGACCGCAGGGAATTGCGGCGCGACCTCTACTACGGAAACTATGCGGCGGCACGGCATGAACGAAGAGAGTTGCGGCGCGAGTATCGCGACATCAACCGGGATCGCCGCGACTTGTATTGGGACCGGCGGTAAGAGGCATAAGTAACTTCGATATCTCAGTAATTCTGCGACGTTAGTAACTTGTCGAGACGAGGCGAGCCGGGTTCTATTCATTTATTCATGGTGGAGAAATGACTATGCGAACCAGGGCCCGGCTGGCGGCGGCAATGGCGGGAATTATGCTTTGCTGGTCGGCATACGGCCAGACACCGGTGTCACGGGCGGAGCGGGAACTGTTCACTTCGGTCAACCAGGCGCGGCGAGCGCAGGGATTGGCTCCGCTGCGATGGGACGACTGTCTGGCGGCCGCGGCGCGGCGTCACGCGGAGGTAATGGCGGAGCGCGGATCGGCGCAACACGGATTTGAGGGCGAGCCGAACCTGTCGGTGCGGGTCAAGCAGGCGGGTGCGCATTTCAGTTGGCTCTCGGAAAATGTAACACAGGGGCCGACGCCCAGTTTCATCCACACGCAGTTCATGAACTCGCCCCCACATCGCGCGAACATTCTGGACAGGGACATGGATTCGATTGGAGTGGGGGTGGTGGAGCGCCGCGGTCAGTTATTCGTCGTCGAGGATCTTTCGCAGGCGCGGTGAGCGGGCTGGCAGCGGCTATCCGCCGTTTATGTAAACTACCAAATCATTCTGCTCACCCTCGGCAACTCGGGCGTGGGGCGCCTTCCAGGAATTGGGAGCGGCTGCGCTCCCCCGGGTCTGAGGTCGCTGCCGAGCTGCGCTCGGCTTGGACAGCCGGGGGCGGCCGTCCCTACGCAACCTTAATTTTGGACGGGCGGGGACGCCCGTTTCTCTATGAGGCTGCTAGTCTTCGTGGCGCGGTGTGGCGTAGTAGCCGCTGCGGGCCTGGATCTTGTAGTCCCCCTGCTTGGGCTTGATCTCAACTTTGCGGAAAGAGCCGTCGCGGGCGGTGTTGGTGGGCACGTAACCAGCGTTGTACTGGCTGCGGAGTTCCTGGGAAATCTGGTCAAAGGCCTGGCGGAGTTTTTCGATCTTGTTGCCGACCTCGATCATGCGGCCGCCGGTTTCCTGGGTGAGCTTTTTCATTTCTGCATCGCCGGAATAGCCGCCGAAGCCGTAGAAACCGCGGTCGGCGATGAGCAGCACGTAGCAGATGGCATCGGCTTTCTGGGCGGCTTCAATGGCATCTTTGATCTTCAGGCGGCTGCCTTCGTCCTCTCCGTCGGTGAGCAGGATCATCGCCTTGCGGCCGACTTCGTGGCTAAATTCGTCGTGCGAGGCGAGATAAACGGCGTCGTAGAGCGCGGTGCCGCGTTGGCCGCTGGCGGAGCATGGAATCGGGCCTTGCGGGCCAATGGGGCCCCCGGAACAACCGACTCCCCCGGTGTTGATCTTGGCCTGGTTGAGCGCATGTCTGAGCCGGCTGACGGAGTTGGTGAAATCCTGCAGCAGGGTGATGTCGACGTCAAAGCTGATGACGAAGGCCTCGTCTTTGGGGCGCAGCGTGCTCTCGAGGAAAGATGCTCCAACTTCCTTTTCCATGTCGAGGACGCGCATCTGGCTGCCGCTGGAGTCGATGAGCATGCCCAGGGTCAGCGGGAGATCGGATTCGGCCTTGAAATATTTAATGGTCTGGGGCTGGCCATCCTCGAACAGGTCGAAGTTGTCCTTGTTGAGGTTGGGGATAAGCGCGCCATGCTTGTCTTTGACGTTGAAGAATAACTGGACGACTTCGACATTAACCTTCAAGGTCTCGACGGACTGGTCCTGCGCCTGGTTGTTGGAAGTAGGACTGGGCGCGGAATCGGTGTTGGATGTAGGGCCGGTCGAGGAGGTGACAGGGGGCGCCGGAGGTGGGGGAACCGGCGGATTCTGCGCGGCTGCGGGAAACGACAGGGTCGTCACCAAAGCGAATATGATCAGGGTGAACATGATCAGGGTGAACAATCCCGCCGCCAGGTACGGTTTGCAAGGTAGTTTAGGCATTGGAGTTTTATCCCGAGACTTTGCTAGTCTATCGTGTAATGGCCTGTAACGGTTAGATGCACCAAAGCGGCGCGCTGGGGCATCTGAACTAGTGAAAAAGTGGTCTCTACCAAGTAGAGATGGAAGAGAGAAAGAAAGACAGACAGAGGGTTCCGGGGATGGCCAAGAAAATTAGCGCGGTACTGATGCTGGGGCTGACATTATTGCTGGCCGGCGCCCTGATGGCGCAGCAGAAGCCTGAGGACATCCCAGACGCGCCGTCGGCGACGCGTCCAATACCGCCGCCGGCGCCGCCCAGCCCGCGGCCCGGAGCGGAGGAGCAGTCGCAGCCGGACACGCCGCCATCCGATGGATCGGGCGTGACCACCGGGTCGAAGGAGCTTCCGCACAGCGCTCCCGACATGGTGTACGACAAGTCGGCGATACCGCCACCGATGCCTCAGGTGAAGACGGTGCCCGCGGGGAGCGTTCCGAAGGATGCGGAAACCGGGCAAGACGTCGGTTACACAATCTCGGTGAACCCAACCCTGGTGCTCGTTCCGGTTATGGTGAAGGACACCGAGGGGCGGATGGTCGGCGGTTTGCGGCCCAAGGATTTTTCGGTCCTGGAAAACGGAAAGAAGCAGACGTTGTCGTTTTTCACCAGCGATCCGTTTGCACTGTCGGCAGCGGTGATTTTCGATACCGGCATGGCGGACGTGGGTCTGAAGAAGGTCCAAGAAACGCTGTCGGCGTTGCAGGGAGCGTTCAGCCAGTTCGATGAAGTTGCGATCTACACCTACAGCAGCACGGTAGGGCGGGTGTCGGACTTCACCAGCGTGGGTAAGGAGTTGACTGCGACTCTGAACCAGGTCAAAGGGTACAGCGGAGCGAATAATGGACCGCCGGTGACGAGTGGGCCGCTCGGTCCGCAGGGCCCGATCATCAATGGTCGTCCCATTGACTATCCCGTAGACCCGGTGAGCACGCCGCCGAAGGTGGCGCGCGTATTGAATGACGCGATTCTGCTCGCGGCGCGCGATCTTTCAAAGCGCGACCGGGCGCGTCGGAAGATCATTTTCATCATCAGCGACGGACGCGAACAGGGTTCGATCGCCAGCTACAAAGACACACTGAAAGTGCTGCTGACGCAGAACATCACCGTGTACGCGTTGGGAGTGGAAGGCGCGGCGATTCCGATCTACGACTGGCTGCAGCGACGCCACCTGCCCAAGACCGGGGCGGTGATGGGCTACAGCGACATTCTGCCGAAATACGTCAACGCCACCGGAGGAGGCACAGCCTACAGCGAATTGTCGGAGGCCAACATCGAGCGAGCTTACGCCAATGCGATTGGAGAAGCGCGCTATCAGTACACCCTGGGTTATTCACCCAAATCGAGCATCGGAGGCTACCGGGACATCGATGTGCAGGTGCACGGGCACCCGGGCGTAAAGGTGTATGCGAAGCAGGGATATTATCCTCTGCCGACGCCGCGATAGCGGGTGGATCGGCTAAGCATTTGAGCCCGTAATGGTTTAGTAACGTGGGTAACCTGCGCCAGAGCCTTCCGGTGTGGTATAAAAACCAGCAGTAACCGATTACTGTAGTCAGGTGGATTTGTGTGAGAGGCTCGCGCCTTGAGGGATTGGTTCGCGAGAGTCTCTTTCGCAGGAGTCTCTGAGGAAACCTTTTGAGTTTCATCAACTTCGCAGCGCGCGAGATCAACTGCAAGATCGTCTACTACGGCGCCGGGTTGGGCGGCAAGACGACGAACCTGCAGTTCATCTTCCAGAAAACAGCCGAACAGCAGAAGGGCAAGATGATCTCGCTGGCCACGGAGACCGATCGAACCCTGTTCTTCGATTTCCTGCCGCTGGATCTGGGTACGGTGCGAGGCTTCAAGACGCGCATTCACCTGTACACGGTCCCGGGACAGGTCTTTTATGACGCCAGCCGCAAGCTGATCCTGCGCGGAGTGGACGGCATCGTGTTCGTGGCCGATTCCCAGCAGGAGCGCATGGACGCCAACGTCGAAGCGCTCGACAACCTGATGGCCAACCTGCAAGAACACGGCTACGACTTCAACAAGATTCCCTACGTGCTGCAACTCAATAAGCGCGACCTGCCAAATATCTTGCCGGTGGACGCTCTCTCCAAAGAACTGCGCAAGAAAAATGAGGCCGTCGTCGAGGCAGTGGCCTTCCAGGGCGTGGGCGTGTTCGAGACGCTCAAGGAAATCGCGCGCCAGGTGCTGGTGGAGTTGAAGCAGGGCGGGTAGGGCAGTACTCAGTTCCCAGTTCCCAGTTCTCAGTCCAAACCGATTTTCCCGCAGAGACGTGGCTTGCCGCGTCTGCCTTGCTCGTGTTGGGACGGGCGCCCTCGCCCGTCCAAGCCGAGCGCAGTTCGGCAGCCTGCCCTCGGCCACAGCGTTCTCTGGATGCGCTACAATAATCATACCTATGATATGATACAAAGTACTATGGCGAACACTAACCCACGCATTAAGCAGCGGCGCACCTTCACCCTGTCGCCCGAGAGTCTCGCTTACCTGGACGATCAAGCACGCCGGCGAAAGCTGAGATCCCAATCCGCGTTCCTGGACGAGTTGCTTCTGGAAAAGACAAGGGAACAGCGGAGGGCGTCGCTCGAAGCCAACGTGACCGCCTACTACGACAGCCTGAGCGATGCGGAAGTCGAGGAAGACAAAGCCTGGGGAGAATTTGCCGGAAGCCATCTTGCCCTGAATGAGGAGGAACTCCTGCATGCCCAGCCCGCAGCGCGGAGAAATATGGTTCACGAAACTGCCAACCGACCCTCCGGAAAAAGGAAAGCGCCCGGTCATCATCGTCTCGATCAACGCACGAAACAGTCATCCGCGCGCTAGCACCGTGCTCGTAGTGCCGCTGAGCACTTCGGTTCACAAGGACGAGATTCCCACGCACCTCTTGCTGGAACCCGGACAAACCGGCTTACGCGAACGTGTCGTCGCCAAAGCAGAAGATGTTTCGGTAGTGTGGAAAGGTGAGCTCGACGCCGCGCGGGAAAGACTGAGGACGCTCAGCTCGAGTCAGATCTGCGACTTGGCGCGAAAAGTGGAATTGGCTATGGGGTGCTCGCCCTAGAACCTCACGTCGTTAATCGTTCGCAGATTCTCGAGCAGGCCGCGGACCTGTCGGAGACGCTCATGGAATGGCGCGGCAGGTGCTGGTGGAGTTGAAGCAGGGCGGGTAGGGCAGTACTCGGTTTTCGGTTCTCGGTAAAAGCCCCAAGAGAGTCTTCCTGTAGATTGGCTTGCCGCGTCTCGATGGAACCGACATTATTCCAGCACCCCCGACAGCTCCTCCCATTCCTTCATCAAACTCTGCAGATCGGTCTTTCGACGAGCGAGTTCATGGGTCTGCCGTTGAGTTTCTTCTGCGCTTACAAAGCTCTGGAGCTGCATCTCACACAGGACAATTGCGGCTTCGGCGCGGGCAATCTCCTCTTCTATTTCGTGCAGACGGTCTTCCATCTGCTGGCGCTTGATCGGATTCATGCGCTTGCCCTTGGATTCCCCTGCCTCGGCGCCGGGCGCGCGGTCTCCGTTCACGGGCGCAGACAAAGACGCCGCTGCGGGAATGACCCCCTTCGGGATTTCCGCGGTGACCGCAGCTCTTCCCTGCTTCCGCCAGAGATAGTCTTCGTAATTTCCGGGATAGATTTCCACTTTGCCTTCGCCGATTTCGAAGACTCGGGTGGCCAGCTTGTCGATGAAGTAGCGGTCGTGGGAAACGAAGACCACCGTGCCGGTGTACTTCATCAGGGCTTCGAGCAGCACGTCTTTGGCGCGCAGGTCGAGGTGGTTGGTGGGCTCATCGAGCAGCAGGAAGTTGGCGGGGTGCAGCAGCATTTTGAGCAGCGCGTAGCGATTGCGCTCGCCTCCGGAGAGGACGCCGATG
>Ga0074044_10003160_pt1 | contig 14118 bp, 15 predicted proteins | sample BogForMeECP23OM1_FD_94443 | JGI IMG/M metagenome (GOLD analysis project Ga0074044, IMG submission 94443) | Bog forest soil microbial communities from Calvert Island, British Columbia, Canada - Bog Forest MetaG ECP23OM1 | ecosystem: Environmental > Terrestrial > Soil > Wetlands ... | reverse complement strand
GCTTGACGGCCGGCGTTATGAGGGCGTGCCTGGAACAACCGAATATAAGATCGGCGAATTCAGCCGCTATGCAATGCGCATTGAGCCCAATGAAGCCAAGCTGACTGCGCCTTCGGCTAAGGCACTGTCGACTTGGGGGTTGCTGGTTGACCCGACCCCCGTGAATCTTGCTGAATTATCGTGGCGTATCGGTTTACCATTGTCGGCGCTGATTCTGGCGATGCTTGCGATACCCTTGTCCTTTGTCAATCCGCGTGCCGGCCGGTCGCTCAATCTGGCACTCGCTATCCTGATCTACATGATTTACAGCAACTGCGTGAGTATTGCCCAGGCATGGGTCGCACAGGAAAAAATTAGTTTCATGGCTGGTCTATGGGGAGTGCACGCGGCAATGTTGGCGTTGCTCGCGATAATGGTTTTCCGGCGGCTGACACTATTTTCGGTTGCCCGCTATCTCGAATGAGAACGCTCAAGCGTTATCTGTCGACCGAGATCACCATGGCGGTGCTGTTGGTGTTTGCGGGCTTGTTGATGTTGTTCGCGTTACTGGACTTGATTCATGAACTCGAGGATTTCGGCAAGGGCCAGTACCATTTGTTGAGGATGCTCGCTTTCGTGCTGCTCAGCATCCCCGGGCATATCTACGAATTGTTTCCGATTGCGGTGCTGATCGGCACATTGTTTGCCTTGGCACAGCTGGTCGCAAACTCCGAATACAACATAATGCGCGTTTCGGGTGTTTCACTATGGCGCATGGCGGCTATGCTGATTCAGATCGGAGTGCTGTTTGCGCTGCTGACCTTTGTTTGCGGCGAATTCATCGCGCCGTGGGCCGAACGTACTGCACAACAATTGCGCGTGCAGGCGCTTACTGGTGTGATCGCGCAGGAATTCCGCTCTGGTCTATGGGTCAAGGACGAAGGTAGTTTCGTCAATGTGGCACAGGTGTTGCCAGACTCGGTGCTGCTCGGGGTAAAAATCTACGAGTTCGATGCCGAGCACCGGTTGCGCACGATCAGTCTGGCCCGGCGCGGAGAATATAAAGGCGATCATCGGTGGTCACTGCAAGGTGTCGAGCAAACCAACTTCGACGAATTGAAAACTACGGTGAATCATATTCCAGAAGCGCAGTGGCACTCCGTCATTGACCCCAGCTTGCTCAACGTGCTGTTGATGACCCCCGAGCAGATGTCGGCGTGGACGCTGCTTTCATATGTACAGCACTTGCGCGAAAACAATCAACAAACAGAGCGTTATGACATCGCGCTGTGGAACAAGGCGGTTTATCCATTTGCGGTGTTGATGATGATGGTGTTGGCGCTGCCGTTTGCGCACTTTCGGCAGCGGGTCGGTAACATCGGCGCGAAAGTTTTTTCCGGCATCATGCTCGGCATCGGCTTCCACATGCTGGGGCGCCTGTTTACCTATTTCGGGTTGCTTCGCAATTGGCCGCCGTTTTGGTGCGCATTGTTCCCAACCTTGACCTTTCTCGGGATCGCTCTTGGCATGATATGGTGGGAAGAGAAAAGGTAGCGACATCAGGCAGCACTTGCCGCCTTTGATATAGAGAGATTACTGGGCGGCGGGCTGCGACGATCTGTTCTGAGGCTTGTTGACCAGGGACTGCTGGTATTGTGCTTTGATCCGCGCGCGCTTTTCCGCAGATAGTTTGTTGAATTCCTTATATTTTGAGCGAGCAGCTTGACGCTGTTCGGGCGTCAGCTTGACCCACTCCTGCATGTGTGCCTTAAGTCTCTGCTGTTCTTCCGGCTTCATTTTTGGGTAACGGTTGGCGACCTTAACCCATTTCTTACGGCGCGTGGCATCAAAATGATCCCATTCCCCCTTAAGCGGGGCGAGCACCTGCTGCTGTGGCGGTGTCAGCTCCGACCACTCAGGTTTGACTGGTTGTAATTGGGGCGGAGCAGCGAGCGCCGAAAAGGAAAAACACAGGCATAAAACTATTCCGAAGAGCGTTTTAGCCATGTTTGAAATTCGTTGTCGAGATAGGCGTTGATCGGGAGTTCATCGGTGAGCAGACTTACATCGATATCCGTATCATCGTCACTGGTCATTTGCCAATAAGTAACACCGGCCGCACATGCTATCAGTAATGCAGCCGCCGCCAGATAATGCGTAATAGCAATACGACCATGGCCATAGAACGAACCGACATCACCGGCCCACGCCACGCCGAACGCTAGCTTCGGGTGACGGCGGCGCGTGAGCGCAGCCAGCCGCCCCGCCTGCAAGCGGTAGCGCGTAGCCGATTGAATTTCGTCCACCCCATGGTCGAGGTGCTTGACGATTTTGCGCGCCAACTCCTGTTCGTTCATAACGTAATGCCTTTTTCCCTCAGTATCACGGCCAACGCGTGCGTTGCCCGTGAGCAGTGAGTCTTGACACTACCCTCCGAGCATCCCATTGCTGCCGCTGTTTCTGCAACATCCATCTCTTCCCAATAACGCAGCAGGAAAGCTTGGCGTTGACGCAGCGGTAATTGTTGGAGAGCCTGTTCAATGATTTCAAGAGTTTGCGACTGCTGTAACGATTTGTAAGGGTTGGTTTCCGATTGCGTGTCCGTAGCTGACTCGAGTGTTTCCAGAGGGTCGTGCTCGGCATCTTCGTCGGACATCAGTGACGAAATCGGGGTGGTCCAGAAAGCCCGCACCTTCCGACGCCGGAAATAGTCGCGGATGGTGTTTTGCAGAATGCGCTGAAACAACAACGGTAACTCAGTGCTTGGCCGTGTCGGATATTTTTCAACGAGCTTGGTCATCGCTTGTTGGACTAATTCGAGCGCGACCTGTTCCTCGCGTACGGCAAACAGCGCTTGCTTATAGGCGCGTCGCTCGGTGGCGATGAAAAACTCCGAAAGTTCCTTGTGGGTAGCCAGAGAGTTTGCAGTTCAGTTTTGTTAAGCCCGGTACGCCGTCGATTGACTGTCGTAGCATTACATCAAGTGTATCTTACATGCGTACAATGTTCATACTACCGCCAACCGCGCACATCAACGGTATCATGTTGTTTAATCAAAGATTTAGCTTGACCAAACGGGGTGTGAAATGTATTGTTAACGGTTCCCTGTTGCATCTGAAAACCGACAAGCATTGATATGGAATTAAGTGGTGCTGAAATCGTGGTGCGATGTCTGCAAGAAGAAGGGGTCGAACATGTGTTTGGCTATCCTGGTGGTGCAGTGTTGTACCTTTACGATGAGTTGTTCAAACAGGACAAGGTCAAACACATTTTGGTGCGCCATGAGCAGGGGGCGGTTCATGCTGCTGACGGCTATGCGCGCTCCACCGACAAGGTCGGTGTTGCACTGGTGACGTCGGGTCCCGGCGTGACCAACGCGGTGACCGGTATCGCGACTGCCTACATGGACTCGATACCGCTGGTGGTGATTGCCGGGCAGGTGCCGACGTATGCAATCGGTGAGGACGCATTTCAGGAGTGCGACACAGTCGGCATCACGCGGCCGTGCGTCAAACACAATTTTCTGGTGAAGGACGTGAAGGACATCGCGCTCACGATCAAAAAGGCGTTCTACATCGCTGCAACCGGGCGTCCAGGGCCGGTGGTAGTCGACATCCCCAAGGACATTACCGCGCCTACGCAGAAGGCCGAGTTCGAATATCCGCAATCGATCACGATGCGATCCTACAATCCGGTCGTGAAGGGGCATAGCGGACAAATCAAAAAAGCAGCGCAGATCCTGCTCGCGGCCAAGCGTCCGATGGTTTACGCTGGCGGCGGGGTGATTCAAGGACGCGCCGCCAGCGAATTGACTGAATTCGTGCGGCTGCTCGGTTTCCCATGCACCAACACGCTGATGGGACTCGGCGGCTATCCGGCGACCGACCAGCAGTTCGTCGGTATGCTCGGCATGCATGGTACCTACGAAGCCAACATGGCGATGCAGCACTGTGATGTGTTGCTGGCGGTCGGCGCGCGTTTCGACGACCGCGTGATTGGCAATCCCAAGCATTTCTTTCAGGAGCCGCGCACCATAATCCACATTGACATCGATCCGTCGTCGATTGCGAAGCGTGTCAAGGCTGACGTGCCGATCGTCGGTGATGTGCGCGAGGTGCTGCGTGATCTGATCGAGAAATTGAAGGCAGCCAAGGTAAAACCCGACACCAAAGCGCTCAATCAGTGGTGGGCACAGATCGAGCAATGGCGCGGCCGCAATTGCCTCAAGTATGATCGCGCGAGCAAGCTGATCAAGCCGCAGCACGTAGTGGAAGCGCTTTACGAAGTCACCAAAGGCAATGCCTTTGTGACTTCCGATGTCGGCCAGCACCAGATGTGGGCCGCGCAGTATTACAAATTCGACAGGCCGCGCCGCTGGATCAATTCCGGCGGGCTCGGTACGATGGGCTTCGGCCTGCCGGCGGCGATGGGCGTTTGCCTTGCCCATCCGGGCGCAGATGTCGCCTGCGTCACCGGCGAGGGCAGTATTCAGATGTGTATTCAGGAGCTGTCGACCTGCAAGCAATACCATTTCCCGATCAAGATCGTGAACCTCAACAACCGTTATCTCGGCATGGTGCGGCAGTGGCAGCAAGTAGATTATTCGAGCCGTTATTCGGAGTCGTATATGGATGCGCTGCCAGATTTCGTCAAACTCGCCGAGTCCTACGGCCACGTCGGCATGTACATCGAAAATCCGGTGGATGTCGAACCAGCGTTGCGCGAGGCGTTCAAGCTGAAGGACCGGCTGGTGTTCATGGATTTCATCACCGACCAGACCGAGAATGTGTGGCCGATGGTGAAGGCCGGCAAGGGCTTGAGTGAAATGTTGCTCGGATCGGAAGATCTCTGAGGGGAACGGTGATGCGACACATCATTTCGATTTTGCTTGAAAATGAAGCCGGCGCGCTATCACGTGTCGCTGGCCTGTTTTCGGCGCGCGGTTACAATATCGAGTCGCTGACGGTCGCGCCGACCGAGGACCCCTCGATGTCGCGCATGACCATCGTTACCTCAGGTTCTGACGATATCATCGAGCAGATCACCAAGCAACTCAACAAGCTGATCGACGTGGTCAAGGTGATTGATCTGTCGGAAGGCGAGCATATTGAGCGCGAGCTGATGTTGGTCAAGGTGCGTGTAACTAGCAAGGATCGCGCAGAAATGAAACGGATCGCTGATATTTTCTATGGCCGTATTATCGACGTGACTGACAAGGATTATACGATTGAGTTGACCGGCACCGGTGCCAAGCTAGATGCGTTTTTAAGCGCAATCGACCGCAGCATGATTCTAGAGACGGTGCGCACCGGCGCATCTGGCGTTGGCCGCGGTGACCGGATATTGAGAATTTAGTGCAACATAGCGGCCCCGCCAGTTTTCGTTCTGGTGTTTTATGTTTTAAACCAAAGAGGGAATCATGAAAGTTTACTACGACAAAGATGCCGATCTGTCGCTGATCAAGGGCAAAAAAGTAACCATTGTCGGCTATGGCTCGCAGGGCCATGCTCACGCGCTCAATCTCAATGATTCCGGCGTCAAGGTCACGGTCGGTTTGCGCAAGGGCGGCGCATCATGGGACAAGGCGAAGAACGCCGGACTTGCCGTCAAGGAAATTGAAGCGGCGGTCAGTGACGCCGACATTATTATGATGCTGATGCCGGATGAGCATATTGCCAGGGTTTATCGCGATCAAGTCGAGCCTCGTATCAAGAAAGGCGCAACGTTGGCGTTTGCACACGGCTTCAACATTCATTACGGGCAGGTGGTGCCACGCCCCGACCTCGACGTCATTATGATTGCGCCCAAGGCGCCGGGGCACACCGTGCGCGGGACTTATATGCAGGGCGGTGGGGTGCCGATGCTGATCGCGGTGCATCAGGATCCGTCGCAAAGGGCGCGTGACATCGCTTTGTCGTATGCATCCGCAATTGGCGGTGGTAAGGCTGGCGTGATCGAGACCAATTTCAGGGAAGAAACCGAGACCGATTTGTTCGGCGAACAGGCGGTGTTGTGCGGCGGCTGCACGGCGCTGGTGCAGGCCGGGTTCGAAACGCTGGTCGAAGCCGGTTACGCGCCGGAGATGGCGTACTTCGAGTGTCTGCATGAATTGAAATTGATCGTGGACCTGATGTACGAAGGCGGCATCGCCAACATGCGTTATTCGATTTCGAACAACGCCGAATACGGCGACGTTACGCGCGGGCCGCGCATCATCACCGAAGAAACCAAGAACGAGATGCGCAAGATCCTCAAAGAAATCCAGACCGGTGCATACGCGCAGGAATTCCTGCTCGAAAATCAGACCGGCGCGATCAAGCTTAACGCGCTGCGCCGCATTGGCCGGCAGCACCCGATTGAGATCGTCGGCGCCAAACTGCGCGATATGATGCCGTGGATCAAGAAAAACAAGCTGGTCGATCAAAGCAAAAATTAGGAGATCGTGATGCCCCGATTCAAGCAGATGGCCGCCACAGCGCTGATCGGGCTGAGTATCGCCGGGTGTGGCGACAAGGTACCGGAATCGGAAGCGGCAAAGCGGGTCGGCAACATCCCGAAGCAGACTCTCGATAAAGTACAAGGCGACCTCGACCAAGCTGCGCAAAAGGACGCCGAACGCGCGCGCGATGCGGACGACAAAGCAAAATGAGCGGCGCCAACCGAGAGTACGCGCATCCGATCATTGCGCGCGAAGGCTGGCTGTTTGTGGTGATCGCAGTGGCGATCGCGCTGGCGGCCACGATCTTCCTGGGCCGGAGCTGGGCGTTCGCGTTCTGGCTGATCGCGCTGTTCGTACTGCAATTTTTCCGTGATCCGCAGCGTGCCGTTCCAACCGACCCGAAAGCTGTGTTATCACCTGCGGACGGGCGTATCGTCGTCGTCGAACGTACTGAAGACCCCTATCTCAAACGGGAAGCGCTCAAATTGAGTGTATTCATGAATGTGTTCAACGTACATTCCAATCGCAGTCCGGTAGAAGGCGAAGTACGCGCAACGTGGTATCACAGCGGGCGATTTTTCAATGCGGCATTAGCCAAGGCTTCAATCGAAAACGAGCGCAACGCATTGTGGATCAAAACTGTTGACGATGTTGACGTGACGTGCGTGCAGATCGCGGGGCTGATCGCGCGCCGCATCCTGTGCTACGTTAAAATCGGCGACCGCCTCACTCGTGGGCAGCGCTACGGGTTTATCCGCTTCGGTTCGCGCGTGGACATTTATTTGCCGTTATCGGCAACGCCGTGTGTCAGCGTCGGCGACAAGGTTCATGCCACTTTGAGTGTGTTGGCTGTAATGGATTGACCATGTACGAACCGCATGACAAATGGGTCAGCAAAGGACGGTTGCGCCGTCGCGGCATTTATTGGCTGCCCAACCTGTTCACGACGGTCGCTTTGTTCGCAGGCTTTTACGCGATCGTGCAGGCGATAAACGGTCGCTTCGAGCAATCGGCGCTGGCAATTTTCATTGCACTGGTATGCGATGGGATTGACGGGCGCGTCGCCCGCTTCACGCGTACGCAGAGTGCGTTCGGCGCCGAATACGACAGCTTGTCGGACATGGTGTCATTCGGCGTGGCGCCAGCGCTGGTGATCTACGTGTGGGCGCTCAAGGATTTTGCGATCGCGAAAAACATCCCGCTACTCGGACCATGGCTGACAACTAAACTCGGCTGGATCGCGGCGTTTATCTATTGTGCCTGCGCGGCATTGCGGCTCGCGCGATTTAATACGACTGAAATCATCGACAAACGCTTTTTCCAGGGGCTGCCGAGCCCGGCGGCTGCTTGCCTGGTGGCCGGCATGGTATGGGCATTCAATGAATACCAGATCTACGGTGCCGATGTGAAATGGCTAGCGTGGGGGCTGACTGTGTTCGCCGGGCTCACCATGGTTAGCAATTTCAAGTACTACAGCGGCAAGGACATCAACTTGCGCAAGAGCGTGCAATTCAGTTCCGTGGTGCTAATTGCGCTGGCGGTAGTGGGGTTGGTCACCGTGTCGAGTACCTTGCCGGAAATGTTGTTCTTGTTGTTCGTTTGCTATGCGTTGTCGGGCTACGTCATCGCAATATGGGAAAAGCTGCGCCGCAAGCCACGCTCCCACGATGTTACTCCGCCGTCTGGCCGCGCGCCCTAGTAGCTCCTCTTGCCACTGCGCTGAAAAGCCCTTATAGTTCTCAACCATGATTACGCATCAGGCCAATTGGTTGTTCTTCCCCTCCAGCTTTCTGCTGGCAGGTCTGTTGCTGCGCCGCGGGCGCTAAATACTTTTCCCCCTATCTACGTTTTGCGTGTCGGGTTTGCGGATCCGACGATGGTTTTCTGTCGCGGCCAGTATTCTGGCTGTGGTAAAGCAGATTGGAGACAGTCATGAGCAAAGATAAATTAATCATATTTGACACCACGATGCGCGACGGTGAGCAAAGCCCCGGCGCAGCTATGACTAGGGACGAGAAAATGCGCATCGCGCGCCAGCTCGAACGCCTGCGCGTGGACGTGATCGAGGCGGGGTTTGCCGCGGCGAGTCCCGGCGACGCGCAGGCGATCCGCGCAATTGCCGGCGTGATTCGCGACTCGACCGTCTGTTCGCTCGCGCGCGCGATGGAGCGCGACGTGCGCGCAGCGGGCGAAGCGATTAAGCCTGCTAAATCGGGCCGCATCCACACCTTTATCGCAACCAGCCCGATCCACATGGAAAAGAAGCTGCGCATGACACCGGAGCAGGTGCTGGAGGCGGCGGTCGCGGCGGTCAAGCTCGCGAGCCAGTACACCGACGACGTCGAATTTTCCGCCGAGGACGCGGTGCGCTCCGACATGGACTTCCTAGTGCGCATCTTCGATGCGGTTATCAAGGCCGGCGCCAAGACGCTCAATGTGCCGGACACAGTCGGCTATAGCATCCCGGCGTTGTGGGGTGAGCGTATCCGGCAATTGATTGAGCGTGTGGCGGGCGCGGACAAGGTGGTGTGGTCCACGCATTGCCACAACGATCTCGGCCTGGCTGTCGCCAACTCGCTGGCAGCGGTGATGGCCGGTGCGCGCCAGGTTGAATGCACGATCAATGGGCTCGGTGAACGCGCGGGCAACGCGGCTCTCGAGGAAATCGTGATGGCAGTGCGCACGCGTCCGGACGTATTCAAGTGCGATACCCGCGTTGACACTACACAGATCGTGCCAACCTCAAAGTTGGTCTCGACGATCACTGGTTATCCGGTGCAGCCGAACAAGGCGATTGTCGGCGCCAACGCGTTTGCGCACGAGTCCGGCATCCATCAGGACGGCGTGCTCAAGCACCGCGAAACTTATGAAATCATGAGTGCGCAGGAGGTTGGTTGGAACACCAACCGGCTGACGCTTGGCAAATTGTCGGGGCGCAACGCGTTCAAAACGCGCTTGCACGAGATCGGCATCAAACTCGAATCGGAAGACGCGCTCAATGCCGCGTTCAAGCGCTTCAAGGATCTCGCCGATAAAAAGCGCGAGATTTTCGACGAGGACTTGCAGGCATTGATTACCGAGGAAAACTTGGAACACGTCGAGAACGAGCATTTTAATCTCGTGTCGCTGACCGCGCATTCAGAAACCGGCGCAGCGCCGTATGCAAAAATCGTGCTGGCCGAGGATGGCGCGGAAAAACCGGCGCAAGCCAAAGGCAGCGGGCCGGTGGATGCTTCGTTCAAGGCAATCGAGAGCGTCGTCAACAGCGGCGCCGAACTGTTGCTCTATTCGGTCAACAATATCACCAGCGGCACCGATTCCCAAGGCGAAGTCACGGTGCGGCTGGCGAAGGACGGACGCATCGTCAATGGTCAGGGCGCGGATACCGACATTGTCGTTGCGTCGGCCAAGGCTTACATCAACGCGCTCAACAAGCTGCACTCGAAGTTTGAAAAACTGAATCCGCAACTTTAAAAAGTGTGGAAGCAATCCAAAATCGAAACCCAGCCGTTTGTCGTTTCAAAGGCGATCGAATGAAAGGCGAGGCGTTAATTCTCAGGTATTATATAACGCCCCAAGCATGGGGATATTATGGGAAATGTCTGAATGAGTTATTTGGGGAAAGCATTCGAAAGCGTTTTGTGGAACAGCCGCTTCATTGTGGTAATTGCCGTGATCGCAAGTATTACCGCGGCGTTCACGATTTTCTACATAGCGACGGTGGATGTCTACTATTTGATTGGGCATACGCTCAACTATGCATCATCCGATCTTACCGTTGAAGCACGTAAGACGTTGCACGACGATACGATTACCCATATCGTTGAAGTTGTGGATGGCTATCTGCTGGCGCTGGTGATGCTGATTTTCGGACTCGGCATGTACGAGCTGTTCGTGAGTGATATCGACGAAGCGCGCAGGAGCAAAGCGTCGAGCAAGATCCTAGTGATCGAAGACCTAGATGACCTCAAAAACCGTCTTGCCAAAGTAATCCTGATGATCCTGATTGTGTCGCTGTTCAAACATGCGATCAAGATGGGGCTATCAACGACGCTCGACCTGCTTTATCTTGGCGGCAGCATTGCATTGATCGGACTCGCGCTGTATCTGACGCATGCCGCCGACAAGCGAGAGGAAAAACCGGCGGTACACGAGTAAGGTTTAACTGCAACTTTTACCTGCCGGCGGATACTTCCAATGCCGGATGCAGGCGCGCAGCACGCGGTTCGGGTAATCGGTTTCTCCAAGGCTGCCGTTATAACGTCCGAGCACACGGAACAAATCGCCATTTTCCATATCCATATAGTGCTTGAGAATCCAGCACCCATAGCGCAGATTAATGCGCACATGAAACAGATTGTCTTGAGCCCGGTTGGCCAGTTGGGTCCAGAACGGCATCACCTGCATGTAGCCGCGCGCGCCGACGTTCGACACTGCATATTTCTTGAAATTGCTTTCAACCTCAATTAGTCCCAACACCATTTGCGGACTCAGTCCCGCGCGTGTTGCCTCGTAGTGCACGGTGACCAGAAATTCCTCGCGCTGGCGTTGGTCCGGCAGACGCTCCGCGAGCTTCGGCGACATTGCATCAAGCCACGCGCGCTCCTCTCCCGGACTTTTGAACGAGGTGTGTGGTGAGGGGTAATCGCTGACGGCTTGATTAAATCCGTTTCTCAAAGCGATACTGAGTTCCTCGTACTTTTGCGCGCCGCCCCACGCGAGGGTGGGGAATATCGCGCAGCATGCGGCAAGAATTAACCTTCGCATATGCGCGATTTGAGGGCAGTCACCGCTTCCGCTAGAGGGATTTGCTGGGCCGCCGTGTCGCGCCGGCCCTGATATTCGAGTTGTCCTTGTTTGAGGCCGCGCTCGCTGACGACGACGCGATGTGGAATGCCGACCAATTCCATGTCAGCGAACATCACCCCCGGCCGTTCATCGCGGTCGTCGAGCAGCACTTCGATCCCGGCGGTTTCAAGTTCGTCGTGCAGCTTCGCTGCAGCTTCGCGTACCGCATCGCTGCGGTTCGCGCCGATCGGCACGATTGCAACTTGAAAGGGGGCCATCAGCGCTGGCCAGATAATGCCGCGCTCGTCGTTATTCTGTTCAATCGTGGCGGCAACGATGCGGGTGATGCCGATGCCGTAGCAGCCCATTTCCATTACGCGCGATTGCCCGGACTCATCGAGAAAAGTCGCGTTCATCGCTCGTGAATATTGGGTGCCAAGCTGGAACACATGCCCGACCTCGATGCCGCGGCAGATTTCAAGCACGCCTTTGCCATCGGGTGAAGGATCTCCAGTCACGACATTTCGAATATCAAATACGTTTGCCGGTTCGGGTAGATCACGGCCGAAATTTACATTTATATAATGGAGCCCAGCTTCATCGGCGCCACATACGAAATCGCTCATCACCGCTGCCGCTCGATCGATAATCATTCCTAAGCCTCTGTTAATCGGGCCCAGATATCCCGGACGGGAGTTAATGGCGCAGATCTCTTCTTCGGTCGCAAACCTAAATTGGGAAAACTGGGGAACCTCGCTTAGCTTTATTTCGTTTAATTGGTGATCGCCTCGAAGAAGAACCAGCCATCTATTCCCGTCAGCAGTAACTACCAACAGGGTTTTCAGGATTTTGTAGGGCGGCACTCCCAGGAACTCCGCCACCTCAGTGATCGTTTTTTCCCCCGGAGTGGAGACTTTATCTCGTTCCTTTGTAGCCGGTTCTCGGTTGCCAGCGGGCGCCAGCGCCTCTGCCAATTCAATGTTCGCGGCGTAATCCGAGTCCGGACAGAACGCGATTGCGTCCTCGCCGGAATCGGCGAGCACATGAAATTCGTGCGAGCCGGTACCGCCGATTGCACCGGTGTCGGCGGCGACCGCGCGGAATTTGAGGCCGAGCCGCGTGAAAATACGGGTGTAGCAATCGTACATGGCGCGATAGGTCTGGTCGAGGCTCGCCTTGTCGGCATGGAACGAGTAGGCGTCCTTCATCGTGAACTCGCGGCCCCGCATTACGCCGAAGCGCGGTCGGCGTTCGTCGCGGAACTTGGTCTGGATCTGGTAGAAGTTGATCGGCAATTGGCGATAGCTGCGCAGCTCGTTGCGCGCGATATCGGTAATGACTTCCTCCGAGGTCGGCTGAATCACAAAATCGCGCTCGTGCCGGTCTTTAAGGCGCAACAATTCCGGGCCATATGTCTGCCAGCGCCCCGACTCCTGCCACAGTTCGGCGGGTTGCACTACCGGCATGCTGAGTTCAATTGCACCGGCGCGGTTCATCTCCTCGCGCACGATATTCTCGACCTTGCGCGAAACACGCAACCCCAGCGGCATCCAGGTGTAGATACCGCCGGCCAGGCGTCGGATTAGGCCGGCCCGCAGCATCAGCCGATGGCTGACAAGTTCGGCTTCGGCTGGCGCTTCCTTGAGGGTTGGCAAAAAGAACTGGGAAACTCGCATAGATGGCAATATTTTTGAAAGTCGCTATTCTACCGAACCTGAGCATATTCTCGAACCGACAACAACATGGGTTTATTCAAAAACCGGCGTATTCGCAAGTTCGAGGAAAACAACGCATCGGTTTCCGTCAGCGAAAAATTCGGAGTTCGTACACTGTATATCGGCAGCGACACGGTGCAAAGCTCGATGCGGCTGGCGCGTCCGAATGATCTCGAGCTTGCCTACACACGCAGCATGATGGCATTCCTGCTGTTCCATTCCGATCCGCAACGGGTGCTGATGGTCGGGCTTGGCGGGGGCTCGCTTGCGAAATTTATTTGCCACCGGTTTCCCGCAACGCAAGTGGTCGCAGTCGAAATTAATCCGCAGGTGGTGGCAATTGCGCGCGAGTTTTTCTACTTGCCAGCCGGCGATGTGCGACTCAATATCGTGGTCGGCGATGGCGCTGAATACCTGCGCGGTGAAGAACGCACAGCGGACGTCATACTGGTGGATGGCTATGACGCCGAATCTCAGGCCGAGGCGTTGTTTACTTTGGAGTTTTACCGCGACTGCGCGCGCATTCTCGGCGAATCCGGCATGCTGGTCGTTAACCTGTGGGGTGGCGATCTTAATTTCAGGACATGTGTTGACCGCCTCGCACAGGCCTTCGACGGGCTGGTCGCGTGCCTGCCGGCAGGACGGCCGGGCAATGTCATTGCGCTTGCGTTCAAATGCAGCCCCGGACAGCCGCGCTGGAGTGATCTCGTAAAGCGGGCGCAGGGGCTTGAAGCGCTTTATGGCCTGGAGTTTTCGCTTTTTGTGCAAAACCTTGCAGCCATGAATCCGCATGATGCGGAACGACTGCTGTTATAGATAGTCATAACTTTTAATCTTCACTCATTTGTGAAAAAATCGCGGTGATTACAAAATTTTAGGGGGATTCACATGCTCGATCGTGATGGATATCGCCCGAATGTCGGTATCGTCATTTGTAACTGTAAGAATGAGGTTTTTTGGGGGAAGCGCGTTAACGAGCATGCATGGCAGTTTCCGCAGGGCGGCATCAAACCTGGCGAAACTCCCGAGCACGCGATGTATCGCGAATTGCAGGAAGAGGTCGGGCTTGCTTCGCATCACGTCAAAATCCTCGGCCGTACGCGCGATTGGTTGCGTTACGATGTTCCCGTGCAATGGGTGCGCCGCGATAATCGCGGTAATTACAAGGGCCAAAAACAGATCTGGTATCTGTTGCGC
>Ga0074044_10003159_pt1 | contig 14126 bp, 9 predicted proteins | sample BogForMeECP23OM1_FD_94443 | JGI IMG/M metagenome (GOLD analysis project Ga0074044, IMG submission 94443) | Bog forest soil microbial communities from Calvert Island, British Columbia, Canada - Bog Forest MetaG ECP23OM1 | ecosystem: Environmental > Terrestrial > Soil > Wetlands ... | reverse complement strand
CTTTACCGTGTCCTGATCGTGGCGCTGGCCCAGCCCGTAGGCCTCCATTACGTCATTCTCGTTGAGCTCTTGCAGGTACGCGCGCACAACCGGAGGCGAGAGCAGGCATGCCACGAGCATTGCTGAGACGATCCGGCCGCGAGAATAGGCGCGCCTGAGGGACCTCATCGAGCCTCCTTCTTGTGGCTCGCGGTCTCGTACATTTCACCGCCGGTGTGCCGGATGTACCGCGAGTGCGGCAGCAGGTGTGGCAGTCGCGGCGGGGCGGCCCGCCGCCTGCCCGGCGCGTTTGGGGTACTTTGTCGCCACGTAGTCGTCCACCAGCGCACGGAACGCTGTGGAGAGCTGCTCGTAGGTGCCTTCCAGCGTGGTGAAATGTTTGCCGTCAATGTAGATGGGGCAGCGCGGCGCCTCACCCGTGCCCGGCAGGCTGATCCCGATATTGGCGGCCTTCGATTCGCCGGGGCCGTTGACGATGCAGCCCATCACGGCGAGCTTCATGTTTTCCACGCCCTCGTAATGCGTCTTCCACTCCGGCATTTTCTCGCGGATGTAATCCTGAATCCGTTCGGCCAGCTCCTGGAAGGTGGTGCTGGTAGTGCGCCCGCACCCGGGACACGCCGTGACGCTGGGCGAAAACGCTCGCAGTCCCAGCGCCTGGAGCAGCTCGCACGCCGCGTACACCTCGTCGCGCCTGTCGCCGCCCGGCCGCGGCGTGAGCGAGATGCGGATGGTGTCGCCGATGCCCTCGCCGAGCAGGATGCCCATCGGGGCGGCGGACCAGATGAGCCCCTTCGCGCCCATGCCCGCTTCGGTGAGGCCCAGATGCAGCGGCTGGTCCGTCTTCAAGGCGAGGTCGCGATACACGGCCACCAGGTCCGGCGGACGCGACGTCTTGCACGAAATGATGATCTGGTCTTTCCGCAGCCCGCATTCGAGCGCCAGCTCCGTGGATTGCAGCGCGGAGAGCACCATGCACTCGTTGATGATGGCTTCTGAGGATTTTCCCAGGTCGCCGTCCGTGTTTTCCTGCATTTTCGCCATCACCAGCTCCTGGTTGAGCGAGCCGGCATTGACGCCGATGCGCACGGGTTTGCCGTTGTCGCGCGCCAGTTTGCAGATGACAGAAAATTGCTCGTCGCGCCGCTGCCCCGCGCCGACGTTTCCGGGATTAATCCGGTATTTGTCCAGCGCCTTTGCGCAACCGGGGTATTTCGTCAGCAGGATGTGGCCGTTGTAGTGAAAATCACCGATGAGGGGCACGTCGCAGCCGGCATCCGCCAGCCGCTGTTTGATTTCCGGCACGGCTGCCGCCGCTTCCGGAATGTTCACCGTGAAGCGCACCAGCTCCGATCCGGCTTCGGCCAGTTCCAGGCACTGCCGCGCGGTGCCAATGGCGTCCACGGTATCCGTGTTGGTCATGGACTGGACGACCACGGGCGCGCCACCGCCCACCGTCATGTGGCCCACCTTGACGCCCACCGTTTTGCGCCGCTCGTGCATTCCCGCGTCCGCCTCCACGCTCCCATTCTATCCGACCTGCGGCGCGGCCCGCCAGCTGGCGTGTTCGCGTGTGTCGTGCCGGCTCGCACTCTGTTGAGAGAGCTCCACGCGCCATGCTAACCTGCTGTTATTCCGGCCGGAGTGGCGGAACTGGCAGACGCACGGGACTCAAAATCCCGCGGCACTTAGTGCCATGAGGGTTCGACCCCCTCCTCCGGCACCAAAGAGACAGTGGCCAGTGGCGAGTGGCTTGTGACGAGAGAATTCGACGCCACGGGCCTGAGATGATGGCCGGATTTCGGGCGGCCAGCGGAACTGTGATTTACTTCTTCAGGTAGCTGACGCCGTATTTGTACAAACCTTCCTTCGGCAGTTCCTGCGTAAAGACGATGCGGGCGGGAATGAAGATGTTCGCGGCACCGGCGGCATAGGGATTGGCGACCTCGATGCGCGAGCCCAGAAAATATCGTTTCGCGCTGCGGAACGACAGTCCTCCGCGGGAGATATCGTCGCAACTCACCACTTCCTCCCCGAAACCCGGCTGGCGGATGCAAGCCGGCATGTTCGATTTGATGCGCAGGTCTCTTCTGCGGCTGACCACCGACGGGGGAGGCTCTGCGTCATGAGCGAGCTCGGGAGCGGGCTCCGTCCCCTCTTCGGTTTCGGGAGGCCCGCTCGCCGCGCCGGGCTGCGGCACCGGAGGCTCATCCTTGAGTTCTCCCGGCACCGGTTTCCACACCGAGGAATTCCCGCATAGCCCGCAATTGCGCTGCAAGGCGAGGTTCGCTTCAAAGACCTCCGCTTCCACCTCATTCATGTAAACGATTTCGCGGTTCTTGCAGCGGCCGCATTCCAACAGGGCGCGCCCGACAGCGCTCTGCGAGTCCTCGAGATCGGGGAAGTAGATGTTCCACAGATTCACGCTGTGGTCCATCAGCGCCAGGCCGTACACGTACCCCTCGTGCTGCCCGCCGATTTGCCCCACCACGCGCACCAGCGCTTCCTTCTTCGTTCCGGGGCGCTTCAGGATGAGCTCGAGGTCCGCCGCCAGTTTGCGCGACACGATGATCGTGGCACCGTGACGGCTCACCACCACGGTACGGCAATGCTCCACAAAGTGTTCCCCGGTAAAATCAGCGCCGAAAATCTCCACGGGGATGGAAATGGAGATGCGGTCGCTCCTGCGCAGTCGTTCGAGCGTCATCGCGTGGGCTGTCTCCGTCTACCCGTAGCGCACAGGCGGCCAGTTGGCGTCATTCCGGGCCGGCACGGCGGGCTGCGTCGCCGCGCGGGGGCTGGCGCGAGAGGCGCCGGGCAGCCGCATCATCCTACCAGCAAACGGAACGGATGGTGCTGTCTGTTTCCTCGGCGAGTTGCGTCGTGCAACGGGAGGCGCCGGCGGCGTGCTACGCCGCGTCCCCGTGCCAATCGTGCGCCAAATGGCCAAAACACCCTTGACGCAACCCCCATGAATCGCCTAACGTGACATACAGTTCCGGGGAGTTGCGGGGGAAACTGCTTTCATCTCGCACCCAGCCGCGGAACCGCGCTATTACGGGGGACTTCCTGCGCTGCGGTTTTGTTGTCTTTCTTCCAGGGAGGGATGGTCTATGCTGAAACACCACAACGAGGTGAGGTATTTCCAGGTATGTGTAGCCGCGTTGCTGCTGGCCGGATTAGCGCTCTGCCTCCCGGCATCCGCGCAGACCTTCCGCGGCTCCATCATTGGCACGGTCAGCGACTCCAGCGGCGCGGCCATCGCCCAGGCCACCGTATCCGCGAAGAATACGTCGACGGGGCTCACGCGCACCACCCAGACCTCGTCCGACGGCACGTATTCGCTTCCCGAGCTCACCATCGGCACCTATGAGGTGAGCGCCACGAAATCGGGATTCCAGACCGCCGTGGCTACCGGCGTCTCCGTCGAAATCGCGCGCGACCGCCACGTGGACTTCACGCTGAAACCCGGCAACATTTCCCAGCGCGTGGAAGTCACGGAACAGGCCGGAGTGCCCATCGAGACCACCACAAACAACTTAGGCGGCTCCTTCGAGGGCAAGGATCTGGTGGACCTACCCATCAACGGCCGGGACTTCGACAAAGTCCTCATCATGGCCCCCGGCACCACCGGTGACCCCAGCGGCGCCGCGGACTCTCCCGGCTCCTACGGCCAGTTTTCGAGCAACGGGAACCGCGGCCGGTCCAATAATTACCTACTCGACGGCACGGACATGAACGACAGCTACCGCAACCTCTCGGTGATCAACCAGGGCGGAGTGTTCGCGGTTCCGGCTAACACCCTGCCGATCGAGTCCATCGCCGAGCTGCGCGTGCTCACGAATTTCGACGCTGAATACGGCCGCAGTTCCGGCGCCGTGGTCAACATCGTTACCAAGAGCGGGACGAATCAAATCCACGGCAGCGTGTTCGAGTATTTCCGCAACGCCGTTCTCAACGCTCGCAACTTTTTTGACACTGTCGGGCCGAAAGACGCCTTCAGGAACAACCAGTTCGGCGGCGCCATTGGCGGGCCGGTGATCAAGAAGAAGACATTCTTCTACGCGGCCTATGAGGGACAGCGGGAAGGGCTCGGCCTCACCTCGTTGAATACCGTCCCTACGTTGAACGATCCCACTTCGCCCAACGATTACACGCAAGCCATCATGGCTCTCGGCGGCACCACCCCCTGCACTACCACCGTCATTGCCTGCATCAACGCACCGGGCAACGTCGGCGTCATCAACCCGGTTATCGTGAATCTTTACAATCTCTGCAATACAAAGGGCGGCTGCTCCGGCGGGACATCCCTCTGGCCGACTGCGAATCTTGCCACCCCCGTCAATGTGTTCAACAACGTGTCTAACGGCGCCTCCAGTAACAATGTGGACAGCGTGATCGGCAAGATCGACCACTCCTTCAACTCCAGCAATACGCTCAGCGCCCGCTACTTCTACGGCAGCAGCACGCAGAGCTTCCCGCTGGGCAACGGCGGCGGCAACAACATCCCCAACACGAACACGGTGGCGCCCACCAACACCAACCTCGTTTCGGTGAGCTTGGTGAGCGTGGTCTCGGCTCATCAAATCAATGAGGCGCGCTTCGGCTTCAACCGTTTCCGCGAAGGATTCTTTCCGCAGGACGCCAGCCTCTTCGGCAACCCCAACACCTCCATCGGGCTGAACACCTGCCTGGGACTCGTTACCGGCAACAATATCGCCACATGCAGCACCACTTCGCTGGCCTCCGCGAATCCCCAGGACTACGGTTTGCCCCAGATGACCTTCGGCTCCAGCGGCTTGTCCAGCCTGGGTTCTTCCCGCTATTCCAACCCGCGCAATCGCATTGACCGCAACTACCAGTTCGTGGACAACTTCTCCTGGAAATTCGCGAAGAACGAGGTGAAGTTCGGCGGCGAGGTCCGCCACACCTCCGTGGACTCGCTCGAAGATCTGAATTTCCGCGGCAGGCTGGAATTCAGCGGCCTCCAGGATTTCCTCGCCGGCAACGTGAACGGCGGCGCCATCAACTACGGCACCACGGAGCGCTACACCCACCAGGATTCTCTCGGGCTTTTCATTCAGGACTCCTATCAGATTCTGCCCCACCTCACTTTGAACGCTGGGATCCGCTGGGACTATTACGGCGTGATCCGCGAAGGCAGCGACGGCATCAGCAGCTATAACCCTGTCACCGGCCTCGTGCCCATGAACCAGCCCTACAAGCCCGATTGGAATAATTTTGGTCCGCGTGTCAGCCTGGCTTGGGATCCATTTGGCAAGGGCAAGACGGTGATCCGCGCCGGTGCGGCCATTTTCTACGATACCTTCTCCTTTGATTTCTTCGACGGCCAGCTCTTTGAGCCCACCAACAACCTCGGCCCCGCCTACAACGCCATTCCCGGTCATCCGGTCTTTCAGAGCTATGCCGCGGGCGGATTCCTTGCGCCGGGCGTGCCGGTGTTCGATACCGGTACCTCGGCGAGTTGCTCGACCTATGTCCCATCGCTCAGTTGCGACACCACGGATGCCTCCACCGTGGGCCACCTAGTCACTCCCTACGTGGCTACCTTTACCCTCAACGTCCAACAGGAATTGACCAAAAACACCGTCCTCCAGGTCGGCTACGTCGGGACGCAGGGTAGAAAGCTCCAGCGACTGATTGACCAGAACCAGCCCAGCCAGGCGGCCATCACCGCCTACGACGCGGTCTGCACCGGCGGCCTCGGCAATCCGCTCAGCTCCAGTACGGACCCCTTTTGTTACGACCCTGCGAGTATGACTCTGTATACCCTGCCCCGCAATTTCAACAATTACGGCACCTACTTCATCAACGGGAATCAGGTTACGCTCCCCGGACAGAACAACAACGCGGCGGTCATGAGCACGCTCGCCCCGCAGACGCCCTTCTACCTTGAGCAGCTCCAGACCAGCGCGCAGTCATCCTACAATTCGCTCCAGGTCTCGTTCACGCAGCGCAACTGGCACGGCCTTACCCAGCAGATCAACTACACTTGGTCGCATTCGATTGACAACGCCAGCGACGGCCAGGACTATGTCCCCCACGCGGCCCAGCCCAACGACAGCACCAACCCGTCGGCCAGCAATCGCGGCCCCTCCAACTTCGATACGCGCCATCACTTCGTGTGGGCTCTCACCTACGTCTTCCCCAAGGCCAATTCCTTGGGCCGCTTTGGCGAGGGCTGGAGCGTTTCCAGCGTCGTGACCATCGTCAGCGGCCATCCCTGGGAACTCGTGAATTCGAACGATGACTACGATGGTTCCGGCGAGTTTTTTGGCCGGCCGGACTTGGTCGGACCCCTCCATTACAACTTCAGCAATCCTGCCCAGTTCCTCGACGTGAGCGCCTTCGCCGTACCCTGTACACTGGACGGCAGCGGCGGCACGGCTGCGGCAAACTGCCTCTCGGGCACGCGCCACTTCGGCACTTTGGGGCGCAACGCCTTGATGGGCCCGGCGTTCCGCCAGTGGGATTTCTCCATCGTGAAAGACACGCGCATCACGGAACGCTACAGCCTCCAGTTTCGCGCCGATGCTTTCAATTTGCTGAATCACCCCAATTTCTCGAACCCGCTGCTGCCCTCCTACTTCGACGATCTTGGGGGCTACACCGTGTGCGGCACTGCGGGAACCGGCTGCCCGACGGCGGGAAGGTTCGCGGCTGGCCAGTCTTTCCCCATCGCGGCCACCGTGGACAACGGCATCGGCAACCCGATTCTGGGCGGGGGCGGCCCGCGCAGCATCCAGTTCGCACTGAAGCTCATCTTCTAGACAGAGGCTGTGGCCCGTCGTCGGCTCGGGCAGTCACGGTCAGTAAACCTCTGACGCTGGGCCTTGCGCATGGGCAGTTCCATCGGCTGCCGCGCCGACCGCGCCATCCCCCGTGGGAACAATTCTGCCGCGCCGCGCGCAAATTTCTGCACATTCCTGGCCCCTCCACATCCACCCGTCCACGGTCCTCCTGCCAAACCACTCTCCATGAAGTAATTGCAACCCGGACCCGCCTGCGGCGGTTTGGCGGGCCGATTGCCTCTGGTGCGTCGGGACCCGCCAACGCGGGATCCGAAGGACACTATGAGGGGGCCTGCCCGCCTGCCGCTCGCCGGCGGCGGTTGGCAGCGCCCTCCTCGCCAATTCCTCGCGGCGCAACCGCTCGCCGCGGCGAGCCTGCCCTAAGGAACAAAGGGCCCGCCCACTTTCTCCGGCCCGCTTTCCTCCACGTCATTTTCCACCCGCACCCCGCGCAGAGCTCGGGAACTATTTACCCTTCTCCGCGGAACTAGTAGTAGGGTGCCGGCGCCCGGATCAATATGTGAGTGTTGGGCGCCGGGCCTGCCGCGGCAAGCATCCGCCGCCAATGACGCGGCAATAGCGAAAAACGCACAGAGGAGACGTATGCAAACCCGATCGAAATTAGCCCTATCCCTGCTCGCTGGAACACTGGCACTGCCATCGGTGTTCGCCCAGAATCCACCGATGGGCTCCGGACCCGCCGGCCCCGGCCCGGGCGACGGCCCTCCGTCACGCCATCACATGGACCCCGGCCAGCAGCGTGGTCCCGACGGCTGGCAGCGTGGCGAAGGCGAGCGTGGCGGCGGCCGCTTCCACGGCATGCGCGGCGAACATCGCGGGCGCGGAGAGTTCGCGCTGGCGCGCCTGGCCGAAGATCCTGCGGCCCGCGAAAAGCTCGGCATCACTGCGGACCAGGCCTCCAAGATCCGCCAGGAGACCTTTGAATTCCGCAAGACCGCAATCCGCGGCCGCGCCGATTTCCAGGTCCGGCACCTCGAATTGCAGGATTTGCTCCGCGCCGACTCTCCGGATCGCGCCGCGATCGACAAGAAGCTGGACGAAATCAGCGCCGCCCGTCTGGCACAAAGCAAGGCTGAGGTCCACTATCGCCTGGACATGCGCGAAATCCTGACCCCCGAGCAGCGCCAAAAGCTCAAGCAAATGAGGATGGAATCCCGGCATCGCGGGTTTGAAGGGCGGCCACCGCATGGTCCCATGGGGAGACGCCCGCCGCAGGCAAACCCCTGAAGTGGCGCGGGGTTTAGCCGAAGGCAGAGAAAACTGCGCTGCTCGCAATTTCTCGGGAGATTCATGCTTCGGGAATGCAGTCTCGAATGTCGATGGGCGCGCAGGCCCGCCTAGGCGGGCCCGCGCTACTTTTCGAGCCGGCCAGCGCCAAAACGCATTGCGTGTTCACGGACCGCAAGGATTCCGAGCGTGCCGGAGAGAGCCTGCATGTAAGTCAAGTTCTTGCCGCTCCGGGCAGATATAATTGCCAAATGCGCGAATTGCGATCCCTCCCTTCATGTCTTCTGGTGCGCGGTTCCCTCCGCGTGAAGCATTTTCCCATCTCGCTTCTCCCGGGCCCGGGCCGCTGTTTTCTCACTGCCTTGCTCGCCGTTCTGCTTGGCCCCGTCCCAACCCTTCGGTCCCAGCAGCAACCCAAAATCTCCATCGAAGTCAAAGTGGTCACCGTTTACGCCACTGTCCGCGACAAGCAAGGCAAGCTGGTCTCCGACCTTCCCCAGAGCGCTTTTTCTCTGGAGGAAGACGGCCGGCCGCAAACCATCCGCTACTTCGACCGCGAGAGCGGCCTCCCGCTTACCCTGGGCCTGCTGGTGGACACGAGCCTCAGCCAGCGCCGCGTGCTCGGCGAGGAGCGCAGCGCCAGCAACTCCTTTCTAGTTCACCTGCTCCGTCAGGACAAGGACAAAGCATTTGTCATTCACTTCGACCGCGAAGTCGAACTTCTCCAGGACCTCACCGCGTCGCGCACAAAACTGGAGGACGCGCTCGATCTCCTGGAAGTCTCGCAGTCCGGCCAGTCAAGCGGCACGAGCGGAGGCCAGTCCCCGCCCCCCACGGCGGGCAGGCGTGGCGGGAGCCGCGGTGGCGGCACCCTGCTTTACGACGCCGTTTACTTGGCCTCGAACGAAATGATGCAAAAGCAGCAGGGCCGCAAAGCCCTCATCGTGCTCACCGACGGGGTGGACCGCGGCAGCAAGGAACCTCTCGAACGCGCCGTCGAGTCCGCGCAGCGCGCCGACACGATCGTCTATTCCATCTACTTTGAAGGCGAGGAGGGATACCAGCAGGGAGGGCCATACGGGGGATGGGGCGGGCGCCGCGGAGGCCGTTATCCGCAGCAGGAACGCCCCGACGGCAAGAAAGTTCTCGACCGCATATCCAAAGAAACCGGCGGGCGCATGTTCGAAGTCAAGAAGAAGCACCCGGTGGACGAGATTTATTCCGAGATCGAGCGGGAACTTCGCAATCAGTACAGCCTCGGCTATACCCCCGACCGCGAAAACCTAAGCGCCGGCTACCACAAGATCAATTTGGCCACGAACCAAAAGGGCCTCACCGTCCAAGCCCGCGAAGGCTACTATTATCAGCCGTAGCCTTTTGCTGAGGATGAGTCAAGATCCGACGCAATGTCTCACCGCACAGCACCGAGCGAATCCACGCCGCCATCGCAGGCTTTTGCGCGACTCGTGGCACTTCGTTTCCTCCTATGCCGCAGCAGGTTCGCGCGCCACTTTCAGCTTGCCCGCGCTCTCGCGGCCGTGACCCTCATTACCCTTCTCCCGCGCACTGCCGCCGCAGGAGACCAAGCGCTCGAAGCCGCGCGCGCTCAGATCGAGCAGCGGATCGCAGAGAGCGGCGCGGAAGTGGCCGTGGTATTCCGCACTCTCGACGGCAAACACCAGCTGGAAATCCGTCCGCGAGATTCCTTCCACGCTGCTAGCACCATGAAGCTCGGCGTGATGCTGGAACTCTTCCGCCAGGTCCATGCCGGGATGCTCCGTCTGGACGATCCCCTGCCGGTGCGCAACGAATTTCGCAGCGTTGTGGACGGCGGCCTCTTTCAGCTCGATCCCGCAGACGATTCCGACCCCGACCCCTACGCCAAAGTAGGTTCTACCATGACGCTGCGCGAACTCTGCGAGGCCATGATTACGCGCAGTAGCAACCTGGCCACCAACCTGCTCATGGAAAAGCTCGGCATCGCAAACATCCGTCGAACCGTCAAGGCCAACGGCGGGCAGGGGCTCGATATCGTTCGCGTGCTCGAAGACGGAAAAGCCTTCGACAAGGGGATCAACAACACGACGACTGCGGCGGCCCTCGCCGGGCTGCTGGAACGCGTCGCCCGGGGCAAGGCCGTGGACGCGGCCTCGAGCGAACAGATGGTGGCCATCCTGAAGCGCCAGACATTCAACGAGGCCATCCCCGCCGGCCTGCCGCCCGGGACGCCCGTGGCGCACAAAACCGGCGAGATCACCAAGATCCACCACGACGCGGCGATCGTCTACGCGCCCCGGCCTTTCGTCTTGGTGATTCTGGTGCGCGAAATCGAGCAGCGCGACAAAAGCTCCGCGCTGATGGCAGCGGTCACGCGCATCCTCTACCAGGCCGAAGAGTGATCGCGCAAACCACGCACGGCTGCGAGGCGCGCGAGCCGCGGATTCGCCGCCCGTCTACCCGCGCACACTGCTTATGCGTGGAACACCTGCGATGCAGCCGGATTCGGGGGAGGCGCATCCGTTGTAATATGGGAAAGCAGGGCTCGCCGGGCGGCTTGCTTCAGCGTCGCAGGCATGCTGCTGATGAGGTGATGCCATGAGGACGAAAACACTGTGGGTTCTGGTTCTAGCGGTTTGCGCCGCGCTGGCGATGGCTTCGGCCGTGTCCGCGGACACCTTGACTCTGAGGGACGGCCGCGTGATTCACGGTAAATACATCGGCGGCACCTCCGACGCCATCCAGATGGACGTGAACGGCGTGGTCCAGACGTTTGACTTGCGCGACGTCCGCAGCCTGACGCGGGATTCGAACTCGCCGCCGGCCGCCCCCGGGGCACCGCCGGTGCTGATTACTTCCTCTCCGGATGCGCTGGCTGCTCCCGCTCCTGCCCCCGCTCCTGCGCCCGAACCCGGGCTGATCGTGCCGGAAGGCACGCGGATCCTCGTGCGGATGATTGACGGAATCGATTCCGAAAAGAATCACGTGGGTGACCATTTCCGCGCCAGTCTGGAGGCGAACCTCGAGCAGGACGGCGTCGTTGTGGTGCGGCGCGGCACGGACGTGTACGGCGAACTGGCCAACGTGCAGGGCGCGGGCCACCTGTCCGGCCACGCCGACCTGCGCCTGGAGCTCACCGGAATCCTGATCCACGACTCCATCGTGCCCATCCTGACCGGCGACTACGACGTGGCGGGCAAAGGCCGCGGGGGTAACACCGCCAAAAAGACGGCAGGCGGAGCCATGCTCGGCGCGCTCCTGGGCGCGCTAGCCGGCGGCGGAAGGGGCGCGGCCATCGGCGCGGGAGTCGGCGCGGCTGCCGGCGCCACCGTGAATATCGTGACAAAAGGGGAAAAGGTGCGCGTGCCGAGTGAAACCATCCTGGAATTCCGCCTCGATGCGCCCGTGACGATTACGCCGGATGCGGCGGTCCCGCGTTGAGCCACCGCCGGCCCCGCCCAGCTCCAACGGCCGTGTTCCAAGGCCCCCAAACGAGATGACACGGAATGCCTGACCCGTGGAGGTTGGAGACCCTCGCGCCGCCCGTTGCTCGCCGCGAACAGCACGCGGCCGAGCTGCACGGCGACCGCCGGGTGGACGAATACGCGTGGCTGCGCGAGAAGTCGAAACCCGAGGTGCGCGCCTATCTCGAGGCGGAAAACGCTTACGCCGACGCGGTTACCGCCCCCGCCGCCGGGCTGCGGGAAAAGCTGTACAAAGAAATGCTCGGCCGCATCAAACAGACCGACCTGACCGTCCCCGCGCGGCAAGGAAAGTATTTCTACTATTCCCGCACGCAGGAAGGAAAACAGTACTCGATCTGGTGCCGGCGGGCCGGGAGCGAGGACGGCCCCGAAGAGGTGATGCTCGACGGCAACGCGCTGGCCGAAGGGCACGAGTTTTTCGCGCTGGGCGCCTATGAGGTGAGTGACGACGGCGCGCTGCTCGCCTATATCACCGATTTCACGGGCTTCCGCGAATATACCCTACGCGTGAAAGACCTGCGCAGCGGGGAATTGCTGCCTGACACGATCGAGCACGTGACCAGCCTGGCCTGGGCCGCGGACGGCCGCACCCTTTTTTATGCGGTGGAAGATGACGCCAAGCGCCCCCACCGCGTCTTCCGCCACCGCTTGGGAGACTCGTCCGACGCATTGGTCTATGAAGAGCGCGACGAGCGGTTCCGCGCCGGCATCACGCGCAGCCGCAGCCGCGCCTTCCTATTTCTCGAGTCGCAGAGCCACACCTGTTCCGAATTCCGCTTTGTGCGCGCCGACGCGCCGGAAGGGGAATGGCGCCTGGTGGCGGCGCGCCAGCCCGAGCACGAGTACGAGGTGGATCATCACGGCGATCGCCTGTACATCCGCAGCAACCGCGCCGGAAGGAATTTCGCGCTGTTCTCGGCGCCTCTGGCCGACCCGCGGCCCGAGAACTGGACCGAGGTTATCCCGCACCGGCCGGCGGTCATGCTGGCGGGCATGGAGTTCTTTGCCGGCCATTCCGTGCTCCACGAGCGCGAGGAGGGCCTGCCCCGAATCCGCGTCACGGATCTGCGCACCGAGGAGTGGCATCGCATCGAGTTTCCCGAGCCGGCCTACTCCGCGGTGGCGGGCGACAACTTCGAATTCGACACGAATACGTTCCGCTATGTGTACGAGTCGCTGGTCACCCCTCGGACCATCTTCGACTACAACCTAGCCACGCGCGAACGCGTCCTGCGGAAGCAGACCGAGGTGCTCGGGGGATACGACCCGGCCCAGTACGTGACGGAACGGCTGGCGGCGCGCGCGGCGGACGGAACCGCCATCCCGATTTCGATTGCCTACCGCCGTGGGCGCTTACGTGACGGCTCGGCGCCGGTGCTGCTGCTCGGCTACGGTTCCTACGGCTATCCCCTGCCCGTCGTCTTCCAATCCAACCGCGTGAGTTTGATGGACCGCGGCTTTGCCGTGGCGCTGGCGCACGTGCGCGGCGGAGGAGAGATGGGAAAGCCCTGGCACGATCAGGGACGCATGCTGCGGAAGCGCAACACCTTCACGGATTTCGTTGCTGCCGCGGACTTCTTGGTGGATAAAGGCTATACGTCGCACCAGCGCCTGGCCATCCACGGCGGGAGCGCCGGCGGCCTATTGATCGGCGCGACACTGAATCTCCGCCCGGACATTTGCCGGGTCGCGGTGATGCATGTGCCCTTTGTGGACGTCCTCAACTCCATGCTCGATCCCTCGCTCCCGCTCACGGTGGGTGAGTTCGAGGAATGGGGCAATCCACAGGATCCGGAACAGTACGCCTGCATGCGCTCCTACTGTCCCTATACCAATCTTGTGCCGCGCGCCTATCCGGCGATGCTCCTCCGCACGGGGTGGAACGACAGCCAGGTGATGTACTGGGAGCCGGCCAAGTACACGGCGCGGCTGCGCACTCTGAAAACCGATGCCAACCCGCTGCTGCTGAAGGTGAATCTCGCCGCGGGCCACGGGGGCGCCTCCGGCCGGTATGACTATCTGCGAGAGGTGGCCTTCGATTATGCCTTCCTGCTGCGGGAGTTCGGAATTCTTTCCTAAATCCTTGGGGCACTTGCGCTGCATTCGCGCTTTTGCCACAATACGCGACGAAACGCCCGGCTATGCCGAAAGAACGGCCCAAGGTTAATATCGGCGAAGTGATTCGGAGCTACCGCGGTGATCGCGGGCTCTCCCAGGGCGACATCGAACGCCGCACGGGGCTGTTGCGGTGCTACCTGTCCCGCGTGGAAAACGGCCACACCGTACCCTCCCTGGAAACCCTCGCCAAGATCGCCGAAGCCATGGACATGAGCCTGGCGGATTTTTTCCCCAGCATGGAGACGGCGCGCGAGCGCGAGGCCAAGAAAGCGATCGGCGAACTCTCCGCGGACGAGATACGTTTCCTGGGAGAGATCAAGCGCTACAGCTCGACTCTTTCGGATGAGAACAAGCGACTGGTGCTGGCCATGATCCGGAAAATGGCCACCGTCGCGCCCGCGCAGAGAAAAGCGGCGGCCCGCCGCGTATCTTTCTAGAGAAAAATAGTAACGCAGGGGTAGACCGG
>Ga0074044_10003158_pt1 | contig 14126 bp, 9 predicted proteins | sample BogForMeECP23OM1_FD_94443 | JGI IMG/M metagenome (GOLD analysis project Ga0074044, IMG submission 94443) | Bog forest soil microbial communities from Calvert Island, British Columbia, Canada - Bog Forest MetaG ECP23OM1 | ecosystem: Environmental > Terrestrial > Soil > Wetlands ... | reverse complement strand
GGCAGCGACTTAACATCAAATTCTAATTGCGCAGCGCGGGGACTCAGCTTTTCACATGCCGAGAGCTGCGGCAGTGATCTCGATGAACCCACCTCACACGTCAGTTTCGGTGCCCTCCACCCTATTGCCGGGAACGCGATTCGGGAATTACGAGATTCTTCAACGGCTCGGCGCCGGTGGCATGGGCGAGGTTTATCGTGCGAAGGACAGTCGCCTCGACCGCGAGGTTGCAATCAAGACTGTTTCGCTGAACCACTGTTCTCTACCAGAAGCCTTATCGCGCTTTGAGCGGGAAGCCCGTTCCGCGTGCTCGCTGAATCACCCGAACATCGTGACAATTTATGAACTAGGGCACGTCGACGGCACGCACTACATCGCCATGGAACTGGTCGATGGGGAGACGCTGCGTGGGCTGCTTGCCGCTGGCCCTATTCCTTTGCGCCAGGCTGTAACGATCGCGTCACAGATTGCCGACGCTCTCGCCAAAGCACACGAGATGGGCGTCGTTCATCGCGATTTGAAGCCGGAAAATCTGATGGTATCTCGCGAGGGCACGGCCAAAGTGCTGGATTTCGGTCTGGCTAAACTTCTGAAGCCCGATCGCGCGCCGAGTTCGGATGTGAGTACCGCCATCACGGAGCATGGAACGGTGATGGGCACCGTCGGCTACATGTCGCCGGAGCAAGCCATTGGCGGCGAAGTTGATTTTCATTCTGACCAGTTTTCCTTTGGATCCGTGATCTACGAAATGGTCACCGGGTTTCCCGCGTTCCAGAAAAAAAATCATGCAGAGACCACGGCAGCAATCCTTCGGGATGAGCCCGAACGCCTCGGTACCAGAATGCTTCAGGCGCCGGCTCCTTTCATTTGGATAGTAGAGCGCTGCCTCGCCAAGGACCCCAAACAGCGTTACGCCTCCACCCGCGACATGGCTCGCGACCTCGCCGCCGTGCGCGATCGCCTGGGAAATGAGCCAGCTCGCAATTCGGAGCCTCGCCCGAACCAGCTGCCTCCGCAGCGCACCGCATTCATTGGACGCGAACAGGAAGCGGCTGCTCTGCGTCAGATCTTGAGCCGCGTTGACATGCGACTCGTCACGCTCACCGGTCCGGGAGGCATCGGGAAGACGCGGCTTGCCTTGCAGGTCGCGGGTGAAATCGCCGATCAGTTTCCAGCAGGGGTATACTTTGTCCCTCTGTCAGCAGTTGGCGAGCGTGGCTTGATCGCTTCCGCCATCGCGCAAGCGGTGGGTGTGCGGGAAACCGGAAATACGTCGCCGCAGGAAAGCTTGATGGAGTACGTGGGTGGCCTGAGCCAGCCGGTGCTTCTTTTGCTCGATAACTTCGAGCACCTCGTCTCCGCAGCGCCGGTTATTGCGCAGTTGCTCACCGCTGGTTCCAAACTCAAAGTAGTTGTCACCAGCCAGGCGCCGCTTCATGTCTATGGCGAACATGAATTTCCCGTGCCACCGCTCGCGCTGCCCGATCTCAAGTCCATCCCGCCTGTGGACGTGCTCTCCGGTTTTCCAGCCGTTGCGCTCTTCGTGGCGCGTGCGCAGGCTGTGAAGCACGAATTCGCGCTGACCAAGGAAAATGCAGCCGCAGTGACGGCCATCTGCTTTCGGCTTGACGGCCTGCCTCTCGCCATCGAACTTGCTGCGGCACGCATCAAGCTGCTTTCGCCGTCCGCCATGCTGACGCGCCTCGAAAGCCGTTTGAACCTGTTGACCGGTGGCGCCCTCGATCTGCCAACTCGGCAACAAACTCTTCGCAACACCGTGGACTGGAGTTACAGCCTCCTCAATGGCGCTGAACAAACGATCTTTCGGAGGCTTTCCGTGTTTGCCGGCGGCTGCACGCTCGAAGGCGTGGAAGCCGTATGCGACACCAAAGGCGATCTGGGTCTCGACGTGCTCGACGGCATGTCTTCCATGGTGGACAAGTGCCTGGTCCAGCAGGTGGAGCAGGTCGATAAAGAAACGCGCTTCTTTATGCTATCTACCATCCGGGAGTACGCTCTCGAACGACTCGCTGAGAGCGAAGACGAATCTGCGACTCGCCGAGCCCATGCCGCTTATTACCTCGTGCTGGCTGAAGAAGGTGCGGAGGACACGGCCGCTCACCCCGAGTGGCTCGACCGCTTTGAGGTCGAGCACGACAACTTTCGCTCTGCGCTAGATTATCTGACCAAAACCGGGGATGCGGACTGGGGCCTCCGCATGGGCAGCGCTCTGTTTCGCTTCTGGGAGACACGTGAACATCTTACGGAGGGTCGTGACACCATCGCCAGGATCCTGGCGTTGGAAGGCGCCGCGGCTCGACCGAAGCTTCGGGCGCGCCTGCTGTTTGCTGGTGCCGTGCTGGCCGGCGAGCAGGGCGATTACGGCTCTGCACAACGGATGTTCGAAGATAGTCTCGAGACCTGTCTCGAGCTAAACGACAACCGCGGTGTCGCCGTGGCACTGAACGCGTTGGCCGTCATCAATCGCGATCGTGGGGATATCGCCGCTGCATCATTGCTCTTCGACCGATGTGTCGCAATTTGGAAGGACTTTGGCGATCCCGCCGACATCGCCCGCGCCCTCAGCAATCTCGCGAGCGTGATGAAGTTGCAGGGCGAATATGGGCGCGCATCCTCCCTTTACGACGAGTGTCTAACGATGTTCCGCAAGGTCGGAGATGCTGCGGGTGTCGGCTGGACGCTAAGCTACCAGGGCGACGTTGCTCGGGAAAATGGTAACTTCGTTGCCGCGCGCTCATTTTACGAACAGAGTTTGTCAGAGTTTCGCCAAATGCATGATAACTGGGGAATTGCGAGTACCCTATCCGACTTGGCAAGTCTGGGCTGCGATCAGGGTGACAAAGCCGAGGCGCGTCGTCTTTACGGCGAAAGCATCAAGATGTTCCAGGAATTGGGTCACAAACGTGGCATCGCGCGGGCGCTTGAGTGTCTTGCTGTAAGTTGCGCAGCGCAATCGAACGCCGAGCAAGCGCTGCACTTGGCAGGGGCCGCCGCAGCGCTTCGCCAAAGACTGGGCGCTCCGCTCACTCCCGCCGAGCAATCCCGGCTTGAGAGGGCCCTGGAATTTGCGCGTCGAACGCTCGGAAATGCTGCCGGCACGGCGTGGATGGAGGGTTGGGCGATGCCGCTCGAGCAAGCCGTCCATGAGGCGCTTAACTGCGACGCAGAATCAGAAGTTCGGCCTCGAAACTCTACTTAAGTCAATTTGCTGTGTTGGGATCGATCAGTCGCCGCACTGCCGAGATGCGATTCGCAGGAAGACCTCCGCGGCGTGCGTGTTCGCGAATGGTTTCCTCGTCTGGCGCCAGGTACACACAATAAACTTTATCGCCGGTGACGTAGGAGTGCAGCCATTTGATTTCCGGCCCCATATCCTTCAACACGCCTACCGATTTTCTGGCGACCGCCTGCAGTTCCGCATCCGATAAATTGCCCGCGCCTGGTATTTCCCGCTCGATTACATATTGGGGCATGGCTTCCTCACCGAATTCGTCATGGTAGCAGATTTTACGACCGAAAGTGCCGTGTGCGCGATGCCCTAGGATCATGAGTGACTATGAATCAACTGCGATATGTAGTTTCCGATCTGCGCTCTGTTCGCCGAATTAGCATTGCTTCTGGTGGTATTGCGTATCGCGCTTGTTTGCCCACGTAGCGGTAACACGGCTGTCTAGCCGGTCCTTGCCAGGATAAAAGGGTGCACGTTTCCGCGCACCCTTCGCCCCCTCGGGGTTATTCAACGAAACTCAGCTAGGCAGCATTACGGGGAGGGCACGTCCTTGCAGAGTCGCAAACCCTTAGGTTGGCAGTTCTCATGATAATCCTCCTCCAGCGTGGTGCAGGTAATGTATCAGTTTGAATTTTTCGATTTATAGGTCGAGCGGAATGCAAAAAAGAACCCTACAGAGAAAATCAGAAATAAAGTCACCCAAAATGGGCGCCCTACATGGATGCCAACGATTTGCAATCCCATGAACTCGGGCTTCCAGAACAACAGGTAGGCAATGGCTACTGTCCAGCCAAAGGCCGCCAAGATTGCGAGTATCCCGCCAAAAACCCCTTTGACATAGCGATTCATGCTGCGTCCCTGTTATTGTATGGCCCGCGCTTTCCGGGCTTCGGCAGATAATTGTCCGCCATCATCACGATTTCCTCAAGGGTCCACACGTGATCACTCAGGCCAGCCGCCATGCTCGGAGTGATTCGCAGCGTTTTGTGGATTCGCGCAAAATTGTAGTAGACGGAGTGAATCGCAACCATTGCGGCGTGATTCTCGAATTTCTTTGAGAAGCCGTTCGTTAAGCGAGTAAAGCGGCGCATCCCCATCCGCATTGTCAGGTTGTGCCGTTCGACGAATGATGTGCTTACATGCTTCGGGTCAGGATCACCGCTAACGACTTTCATGTCGGTACCGATGCACTTGGCAGGACTATAACGGCGCATCTCGGCATCGGAAGGTGCGCCGTATATCTTCTGCAACATTGCGTAATCAATATCCGCACCGAATGCTGGACGGGATCACGCGGACGTTTGGCCACGAAGCGAGTATCGCACAGGCCGCGCCGTGATTCCACGGGGCTAAAATTCAAACTGATACATTACCGTGGTGCACCATTGCTTGACAGCCCTTTACAATAGCGCTTACAGTCGCGCTCGAACGATTTCCGCATATGAAGGTCATCGGTCCTCGGGGGGGAGGAGGGTTGATGGCCTTCATTTTTTCTCAACCCTAAACTGCTGCAAAACATTCGCCGCACAGAAAAAATGCCCTTAGCTTTTGGGTGCCAAGGGCTACTATTTCGGGCCGTGTTCGGCGATATCATCCGTGGGGCGCGGTTGATTGTTACTCTCGGATGAAGCTTCTGCAAATCCTCTGCTACAGTGCCTTGGCAGCGCCGCGAGCGGAAATTCTCGCCCAAGTGAAGAATGCCCTCGGCCTCTTCTACGACTTTTGCTTACGACTTTTGCCCTTCACTCCACAGGACGACAGAACTGGCAATAGCCATCAGGAAGAACAGCACGGCCCCATCGAGGAAGCTCCTATAGGAGAGCGGGATTCTCCCGGTAGAACCAGCCGCCCCAGCCAGAGTAGATGTCCAAATACCCAGCATTGCTAGTCCACGGGTGAGTAGCGCAAGGACTGTGCAAAGGATGCCGATCCAATAGGCTACCTTACCTAGATGTTTTTCCATGTTCATTCTCGCTTTCAACCTGCGGCTGAAATCTTAGGACTAGAGGTGGGGCAAGTCAATTACTAGACTTTGTCTGCAAGGCGCCTCATTGACGTTGCCGGGCATTCTTCCAGGTACCCGTAACGAGCGAGTCTAGCCGACCCTGCCGCCCCTTAACCCACTTCGCATGATGGCGCTCCGCGGCCTTGATGGATTCGTGCTCGAGTAGCTTGGACACCTCCTCAAGCGGGACGCCTTTCTCCAGAAGATCAACCGCGAAGGTACCGCGCAATCTGTGGCTCATCATGTGCCCGGCGTTTGGAATCTTGGCGGCCTTGAAGAGCGGCGCAAGCGCAAATGTTTCCCGCAGTGGCAGCAGTTCCCAAATTCGTCCCCGGCGCACTTGCAGCCTGGAGAATGACGGACAAAGATTGTGATGAGCGGAAGGCCGGGCTTGACCTTCCATTTTCGTTTGTTACGGCCGGAGGGTGTCTTTCTGTTCGTCCGTGAGTTGGATACGGGTTGACTTCGCCCATAACCCGACCCAACATAACGCAAAATTAGCACAAAATCTACCTATCTTTAGGTAGTATCCAACGTTCATGCGGGCAAAAAGCTGGCGGAGAGAGTGGGATTATCTCAAGCTCTCTAGTGCAGACTCTTTGCGTTCAACGAAATGCCGCAAACCGACGTTCTTACCGGCAGTTACGTTCTATCACAACTGGAACAGTAGTCACAGAAAAAACGGTGATTGACCATGATTGGCCTGATTATGGTATGGACGGTATGGATGCGATTCCTTCGTGGAGGCAATCTTCTTTTACCGCGACATCAACGTGTTGTTGCCTGCCCGGTGCAACACCTCCGGCGCTTATTTCCGACCCACAATTGATGATGTCTTGGCGGATTCTCGCCAGCGGTTGAAGCGTAACTACCGACTCGCCGACTCCCCGGTACTGATCCATCTGGTGCCATCTTGTGCACCGACGAGCTAGAACTCGTGGCCCAAATCGAAGAACCAGATGGCATGTCCAGTATCTCCGACACTTCAGCCAATGAACAGGCGCCCAAGAGGCGTCCGTGCAATCAGCCCAGCCGCGCCGTCATCGGGAAGTTTGCTCACGCCCGGATCGTTGTACATTTTTCCGACCTCATACAATGCGACTTCGTAGATGCCCCCTTCGAGGAACGACGGGAGGGTGAATAAATTGTGGAGGTATCCCCCTCGAAAGAGGAAAAACTGATTCCCGCGCACCTCTTCTTGAAGATGCTTTTCCCGAATTACGTGAAGACGACCGAATGCCTAGGTCGCGCCATGCTGAACGGAAGCTTGTGTTCCACAAAAATTCGGATTTTACGGGGTGGTCCTGTACAGACTGCGGGTGGGTCAAGCCCATTCCACGCTTTATCGTGCCCAAGGCTATTGAGACCGACTTCGCGAATCACGATTGCTCCCAAAAACCTCGCGATAGGGAAAATACAGCGAACGGTTAAGTTTTGACGGCTACCGCTTCGCCGCTGAGGTGAACCGCGGACTGTCGTACATTCGAAAGGAACAACAGCCCAACCGCTCGACGCGACATGTTACGGAAATGGACAAACTAAGCCTCCAACGGCTTTACTTACATTCCCAGACAGAACTGAATTGGTTTCGGATCAGGGGCGCTCACAGGGAGTCGGTACTGTCCTGATCGAATTTAGGGCACTACCCGGAAGTCAACTCGCTAGGGCCCGGTAACAAACCCTCCACTCCCCTTGACCATCACTGCAGCTTCGCGTACTCGGCTTTGGCTTGCTTCAGGATAGGTATGTCTGGGTCGGCATCTCTCCAGAGAGTGAGGAAATCCTCGTAGGCTTGGCGAGAGTTCTGTAAGTCTCTTGAGGAATCGTAGGCGCGAGCGAGTCCTAGATGAGCCAGCGCTCCGAGCGGGAAATTCAATAGAAGGCCGGGGTGGTCAGTAAACTTCCTAAATTCCGTAGCCGCCCTAGGACCGTCGCCCATCGCCAAGTAGGCCTGCCCACGCACATAGGCCGGATAAAGGGTTGAGACCGCGGTTGATCCGGGGTTCGCAAGCTCAAGAGGCGTCGCGACACCCAGATCATCGATAGCTTTCGAAAATCGCGCTTGTCGCAGGTCGATCTCTGCTCGAATGGCGGGCAGCCAATATTTCTGAACATAGGTGCCCTCGGGCCAGTTTTTGTCTAGTTCGTGCGAGAGGGCCTCGGCCTGATTGACTCTTCCGATCTGAACTAGAACGGCCGCGGCAAGCGTTGTGACATCACGCCCGTGCGACATCTTCTGCGCCTGAGAAATATATTCTTGAGCCTGTGCGAATTCTCCGACTTCGGTCTCGCGAAGTGCCGCCTGGACCAGGTATATGGCAGCCGATTCTTTGTCACCGTCGCGTTCCATCAGGCTTTCGGCCGCGTGCGAAAGCTCACGGGCCTTCTCGAAATGGCCGTGATAGGCCGCAGTATTGGACTGCTCGGATAGAAGAACCGCCTGAGCTCCCGGCACGTCAGCTGACCGTTGAGCCAATTGCTCCATTCCCTTTTCGTCGTCATGCAGAAAGGCTATCCAGTAGTGCGCTTGCAACAGCAAATCGGTCCGTAAGCCTCGTTCGTCGGCTTCCCCTAAAACCGCGGAGGCTTCTTCCACCCGGTTCAGAGCGAGCAGGCCTACTACCAAGTTTGTGTATGTCGAGGCTCTCGAAGGGTCAAGCAGCAGGGCCTTGCGAAAGCTTTGGACTGAATGTTCGTAGTGGCCGAGCTCGCCCTGTTCGTTGGCCAAGTGGTTGTAGGCGCCCGCAGACTCGGGGTAATTCTGAACTGCAACAGCATAGACTTCCTCCGCCTTCTCCAAATTGCCCGTTACATAGGAATAGTAGCGCCCCTCAATGGCCTCCCGTTCAGCTTCAGTTACGTGATCCCTGAGTTCGTAGGCTTTGGTGGCATTCTCACGGGCAAGTTCAGATTCTCCGAGATTGTGGTTGATTGTGGCCAGTGCGCCATAGGCCATGGCGAAGTTCGGATCCAGTTCGATGGCTTTCTTGAAAATCGGCAGCGAGTCGCGGTCGCCCTTCTTATCCCATGTGGATAGAGCTAGTCCATAAGCATTGAGAGCCCCCAGCGAAGACGTGGTGGCCTGTTCAAGCGGAACATCAAATTTCCGCACGGTAGCCAGCGATTCTCCCAGTTCGCCGCGCAGTTTGGATGCCGCCTCCCCGAGACTATCCAGCACCTTCTCCTTGGACGCGGACGTAACCTGTTCCTCCGCCAGTATGTCTCCACTCTGACAATTCATCGCTTTCAATCCCAGCACATATTCGCTGCCCAGGCTGCCGATCGCTCCAGCAATGTAAGCTTTGTTGCCGGATCGCTGGCAGAGCTCGCGGGCAACCTCGGGCGTGAGTTTGGTATCGACCGGGCGAGTCATCTGGCGGAGGGTCTTCGCGACATTGCTGTCGGAGAGCACATTCAAGAAAGGCGATTGCCGCAGAGAAACGCTGAGCGCCGTTTTGAGAGTATCGTCAAAGACTGAATCGCCTGTGCTGTTAGCGAAGTCAGCGAGGACGATAGTGTCTCTCGTAGTCAGCAGTTTGTTTCGACGCGAACGGTCGTAAACCCCGCCCGCGATCAGCAGGGCAACCAGCAGAACGGGGCCCGCAATCTTCCAAAGCGTCGCAAGCCGAATTGCAGGAGCTTCGGCCACGGCCACCGTGCCAGAGGTTGTGGCAGAAAGGCGTCCGCTCTCGGAGTCCCGCTTGAGACGCTGAAGATCGGTGCCAATGTCGGAAGCGTGCTGGTAACGGAGGTTCCGGTCTTTCTCCAAGCACTTATTGATGATCCGTTCTAAATCGACAGGTACATCGGGATTCAAACGCACCGGGGGAACGGGCGTCCGGTTTAAGATGGACTCGAGGACCAGCCCCGTGCTTTCACCGCGGAAGGGCAGCGTGCCTGAAGCCATCTCATACAACACTGCGCCGAAGGAGAACAAATCCGTCCGCGCGTCCAGTTCCTTTGCCCGAACTTGCTCCGGCGACATGTAGGCAATCGTTCCCAAGGCCGTTCCCGGACTGGTCAGGTGCTCTTCCAGAGTCACCGTCGATTGCGCCGTTGCTCCAACCGACTCAGGGTTGCTGACGGGGGTCAGTTTGGCCAAGCCAAAGTCGAGAACCTTGGCATGTCCGCGCTTGGTGAGGAAAATATTTCCCGGCTTGATGTCACGGTGGACAATGCCAGCGCAGTGCGCGGCATCGAGCGCGTCGGCAATCTCAATCCCCAGCGAAAGCACTATCTCAATCTCCAGCGGTCGCCCTGCAATACGGTGCTTCAGAGTGAGGCCGTCCAAAAATTCCATGGCGATGAAAGACTGGCCGTTTTCCTCGCCGATTTCGTAAATCGTGCAGATGTTTGAATGATTCAGTGCTGAGGCAGACTTCGCTTCGCGCTGAAAGCGGCTGAGGGCGTGCGGGTCTTTGGCTACGTCGTCGGGCAGGAACTTCAGGGCAACAAACCGTCCGAGCTTTACATCCTCTGCTTTGTAGACCACACCCATCCCGCCACCGCCGAGCTTCTCAACGATGCGGTAGTGCGAGATGGTTTGGCCGATCATTTGAGCTCAGTTTCCGCCCGGATGGTGAGCATGGTATGGCGGCTTCAGGCCAACTATTCGGAAGCGGCGAGTGATGATTACGGTCAGAAATCCTCGGTGTCGACCCGGGGTCAGAGTCGCCCTAGTATCTCGCATGGAAACCTCCGCCATCGGAAACGTGCGAGAGTGGAGTTCGCAGATCGGACAGGGGTTTATTGGGGAGCTGTTCACGGGCCGCACGAAACCGATAATTCGCCGAATCCTACACCCAAGTCTTAAGCCGCGCAAATATCAGCCACCTGCTGGTAGCGATGTATCCCTCGCTTTCTGCCAGCCATCGGCGCCACCGCATACTTGTGTAGTGCGTTTCGTCACGCAATCGTTACATATAAGAGAGCAATAGCAGTTGCGGGTCACTTGGAGGGAACCGCTGGATCATGCGGCGCATGCTTTGCAGTCTAGGCCCGTCTTCTTACGTCGGATTTCAAATTCAAATTCCGGATCAGCCGGTGCAAATACTTTGGGTGAATTCCCAGTAAGCGCGCGGCTTCAACGTGATTGCCGTTGGCTTCGTCCAGTGCCGTGAGAACAAGCTGTTTTTTCGTCTGGCTCAAAGTGTTGTGGTATCGCGCCGCAGCCAATCCCGCCGATTGTTCCTCCAACAGAATACTGGGCAGGTCTTCGGCGAGAATCTCATCGGTCAGTCCGAGCACGATCGCATGTTCGATGGCGTTCTCTAATTCGCGGACGTTGCCGGGCCAGCTGTATTGCATCAGCAAAGCACGAGCGTCCGCCGCGATCCCTCTGAAGCCGCGATGGCACTTGGTCGCATATTTATTGGCGAAATACAACGCTAATAACGGTATGTCTTCGCGATGCTCGCGCAGTGAAGGCATCGCTACTGAAACCACATTTAAGCGGTAATACAAGTCCTGCCGGAACTCGCCTCTCTTAATCGCCTCTTCCAGGTTCTTGTTCGTTGCAGCCAGGACTCGCGCGTTAAACGGCAATAAACGGTTTCCCCCGACTCTTTCGAATTCACGCTGCTGTAAGACCCGCAAGAGCTTGGCCTGCAATGGAGGAGCCAGTTCGCCGATTTCGTCGAGAAACAGGGTCCCCTCCCCAGCTACGTCGAGCTTGCCCTTCTTGGTCCCGACTGCGCCAGTGAAGGCTCCCTTTTCGTGCCCGAATAGTTCGCTCTCCAGCAAGGCTTCCGGTATAGCAGCGCAGTTAACAGCGACAAACGGCTCATCAAGTCGCAAGCTGTTGGCGTGAATGGCGCGGGCCACAAGTTCCTTACCTGTTCCACTTTCGCCGCGAATCAGAACCGTCGAATCGCTCCTGGCCACACGCTCAATGAACTCACTGACGCGTTGCATCGGCTTGCTATCGCCGATAAGGATGCGGTCGGCTTTAGCTTCTGCCTGGAGGCGCTGGTTTTCTACCTTTAGGGAGTCCAGCTTCGACAGGTTCTCCAGTGTGACTGCGACGATGCGGGAAACCGCGCTGAGGAAGTAGGCGTGGTCCTCCCCAAAGGCAGGCGAAGAAGCGGGTGAGGTCAGATAGATCACCCCGAGGATTCTCTCAACAGCCACCAAGGGCACACACAACACATGCTCTCCGGATTCGGTTTCACTGGCAGCCGCCGCGATGACGGCACAGTGTTCCCAGGTCGCCTGCTGCACTAAGTCGTCCCGGATTAGCATGTCCGGCGGAGCGACGACGTCTCTATTCCACATACACGGCGGACCGGATTCCTCACTCGCGTTCGGCCGAAGCGCGATCGCAGCCTGTGAGGCTGGGATCACTTCGCAAATAAGCTCCAGCAACTCGCGCTGCAAGGCTTGTACGTCGCGGGTGGAATTGATCATATTCGCAATCCTGAAAAATGCAGTTAGGTCGCGCGCCATTCTACCCACCCCTGAGTCATCAGTGGGTAGGCCTGAGCGATCGAGAGACATCGTCTTTATTTCTGAGCTCGTCGCATGGTTGCCGGGGCGCGATGATAGTGGGCCTGACTGCTCATCGGGGCGAGTGAGGAATACAAACTCGCTGTTCCCGACAAGAATCCGGTCTCCGTGCTGGATGGTCTGGCGGCTCACCCGCGCTCCGTTGACGAAAGTCCCATTGTGACTATCGAGATCGGCGATCTCAAAAACACCGCTAGATACCTCGCTCACCGAGCAATGCTTTCGCGAAACCGCAGGATCGCCAACCTCCAACTGGTTGGAGGGATCCCTACCCAGAATCAGCGGGCCATCCTTCACGATCCGGACAGTTTCCTTGGGGCATCCGGAAATCGACAGCAGTCTCGGGTTGATCAACTCATTCTCCGGTTGTTCAGTTTAGCCGAAACTGGAGAAGAAACATCGGCCGAATCGAATTGCTTGGAACCAAAAAGCTACCCGCCGGTAGCCATTCAACTACTACTTAGCCTGCCTGCCGAGAATTTCGAGGAGGCAGACCGAACTTATGTGATTGCAAAACCAGCAGAAGGGAGCGGCGGGAAGTTTAGTTGTGCTTGGCACGACGTTTGCAATATCTCGTGGTGTCACAGCGAGCTTCCAGCGATAGCGCAGACGAGCTTCAGTGACAAATTCAGTTTGGTTCCACTGCAAGGAACCCAAGGAGGATGTCATGAAACGCAACCTGATCGGGATCCTGTCGCTGGTAGTGATGTCGGTGATGCTCAACACCACGGCTCACTCTCAGTCTTCTGTCAAAGCTAATGTGCCGTTTGCCTTCAAGGTTGGGGCGGCGGAGCTTCCGGCCGGCACCTACGCCGTCAACGCCCTGGGATCGAGCATAATCGAGATCCGGAACCCTCAGACCAACGCGGGCGCTTTGTCGACAGTCACGCCCGAGTATCAACGCGACTCGGGCGCCAAGCTGGTATTCCACCATTTGGGTGGCCAGTATTTCCTATCAGAAATCTGGAGAGGTGCTGGCACCAACGGGATGGTGATCGCGTCTTCCGAAAAGGAGAAGAGCCTGAAGAAGGAACTGCAGCTCGCCAAAGCTCCCACACGTGACCGCGAAAAAGTCGTGATCGCGCTTAAGTGAAAGCTGTCCACTTAAACCATGCAGCCGGAGCCGAGCGCTCCGGCTTTCGCCTGTTCGGTGCAAGATCGATCACGGCCGGCGGACCTTGAGTTCGCAGATCTCGTGAGGTTGCGGACGCTGGCGGCTAGAACTGTGGGGATTGCGCGATCTCTGAACGGAATGTCCACTTTTTTCAGTGATTTGATCCGCGAGCGGTGGAAGCCGGATGAGTTCCGGTTAGCCGACCACCCCCTTAGAATGCGGTGAACGTGAAGCGCAACGGCTCTATGCCGTGCCGTCTTCCACTGGTAGGCCCTTTGCCCTCTGCCAGTGTGCAGACGAGGAAGAAGACGAAGAGGTAGACGAAGGCGACGGCAAAGACGATGACGGTGATGATAGACACGACGACGGCTACTCGGAGTGACCATCGAGTGAGTCCGGTTCGTTCTAGCTTCGCGCTCAGATAGCAGGGTCGCAGCGAGTCAAGACAGGCGCAGGCTCTTGAGGGAGGCGCGAGCCACTCCCCGACTGATGCTAGGCACATGACCAATTCAAGAACAGTGATCCCCTTGAGGTCAACCCGAAAGTCCTCGATCTCGCGCATTGTGTTAGGGGGTCTGAAATTCCACTGTCGGCGCACAATTTCTCGAAAGGAGCGTCCGCCATCTGGAGACCATCGCAAGGCGAACTCTTGGGTAGCGCTGTCTCGGTTTCTTCGAAGACGAGCGAGATGCGTGTGAATCTTTGCGGCTCATCGAAGATTAAGGCGCTAACGGGTCCCGGCGGGAAGGTTTCCTTGCTGGCTAACTAATCTGTCACTTTGTCTTCCGTAAAGTGCGGCTTTACCTCGCGTACAGCCTTAGCAACTTGACTGAGACTGATCTGTTTCTTTTGACCGAGCGATTCCTGATCGACGTATACTTTGATCCTGGAGTTGTTCAGCTATGTCAAGACCTTTCCTGCCGCACTTCCTCCGAGTGGTTTTGACGAGTTTGTTGGGTGTTGTTGCATGCGTCTGTCAGTCGGTCGCGCAAGCCGACCATCAGAACAAGATTTTCGGAGGCTACTTCGAGGAATGGGGTATCAACTACGCCGGTTACAACATTGCGGATTTACAAAATAATGGCGTGGCCGATGAATTGACACACTTGATCTACGCCTTCGGCAATGTGACCCCGACTTCTCCGCCGGCCTGCGCCATCGCTGATCCTGTAGCCGCATACCAGAATTCGAACCTCCCCACTGTGAGCGGCAAGCCCTACACCGCGCCACTCTATGGAAATTTTGGCGCGATC
>Ga0074044_10003157_pt1 | contig 14134 bp, 10 predicted proteins | sample BogForMeECP23OM1_FD_94443 | JGI IMG/M metagenome (GOLD analysis project Ga0074044, IMG submission 94443) | Bog forest soil microbial communities from Calvert Island, British Columbia, Canada - Bog Forest MetaG ECP23OM1 | ecosystem: Environmental > Terrestrial > Soil > Wetlands ... | reverse complement strand
GGGCGCGGCGGCCGCGGTCCGCCGCGTGCTGGCCGCGCTGCGGTGCCCCGGGGTGGCGCGCTGCCTGGTCCTGCTCCAGGTCTGCGACCTGCTGCTGGACGTCCTGACCGGGTTCGTGGCCCTGTACCTCGTGGACGTGGTGCACGCCACGCCCGAGCAGGCGGCGCTCGGCGTGGCGATCCGGCTGGGCGCCGGGCTGGCCGGGGACGCCGCGCTCGTCTGGGCCCTGCGCCGGGTCCGGGGACTGAGCCTGCTGCGGGCCAGCGCCGCCGCGGCCGCCGTGGCGTATCCGGGGTTCCTGCTCGCGCCGGGGATCGGGCTCAAGCTGCTGCTGCTCGGCGGCCTGAGCTTCGCGACCGCGCCGTGGTACCCGCTGCTACAGGCCCGGCTGTACGGCAGCCTGCCGGACTCCAGCGGGATCGCGGTGTCGCTGTCGAGCGCCGCGGGCCTGCTCGGCGGCGCGGGCCCGCTGGCCGTCGGGCTCCTGGCCCAGCGCTTCGGGCTGACGTGGGCGCTGGCCGGCCTGGCCGCCGCCCCGCTGTGCGTCCTCGGCGGGCTCTGGCCGTGGCCTCTCGGCGGTGACGGGTGACGACGGTGCGCGGGAAGCCGGCGGCCCGTGAGGCGCCCGTAACGCGGCGGGCCCGCCCCGGATCCGGCCGTGCCTAGCTCACTGCGTCCTGGTTCGGCGAGCTGTTGGCGGCCGCCCGGTCGCCTGCCGCACCGCCCGGCGCGGGAGAAATCGCCTCGTAGGCATCGACCGGGGCATCCGGGGTCGCGGCCAGGCTCTTCTTCACCGACTCGAGGATGGTCAGGCCCTGGCCCACCAGCCCGGCCGCGATCTCGCTGAGGCCGTCGGCACCGTTCAGGACGCTGATGTTGGCGCCCGCCAGCCCGGCCGCCGCCTCCTTCACGATCTGCGGCAGCTGGTCGATCAGCATCCGGTCCAGGGCGATGCGGTTGTGCGAGGCCGCCGCCTCGGCCTGGAGCCGGACCCGCTGCGCGTCCGCCTGCGCCAGGATGCGGACCTTCTCCGCCTCGGCCTCGGCCGGCCTGATCACCTCGGCGACCAGCTGCCGCTGCCGCAGCTCGGACTGTCGCTTCGCCAGGTCGGCCTGGGCGTCGATGACGTTCATCTGCGCCTGGGCCTGGGCCAGCGGCCCGGACTGGGCCGCCTCGGCTTGCGCCTTGTCGATCTCGGCCTTGTACTGCGCCTGGACGACCGATGTCTGCCGGGCGTACTCGGCCTGCTTGCGCTGTGACTCCTGCTGCGCCTCGGCCGCGGCCTGGTTGGCCTGGGCCTGCGCGATCTGGGCCTGCCGCTGGATCGCGGCGTTGTGCGGTGCGGCCATCGCGTCGATGTAGCCGGTGTTCATGTCGTCGATGGACTGAATCTGCAGCGAGTCCACGCTGAGACCGATCTTGGCCATCTCGGCCTTGGAGCCGTCCAGGACCTCGGTCGCCAGCTTCTGCCGCTCGGTGACGATCTCCTCGACGGTCATCGAGCCGATGATCGAGCGCAGGTGCCCGGAGAAGATCCGCCCGGTCAGCGTGGACATCTGGTCCTGGTCGGACAGGAACCGCTGTCCGGCGTTGACGATGCTCTCCTCGTCATTGCCGACCTTGAACGCGATCACCGCGCGGACGTTCAGCGAGATGCCCTGCCTGGTCACGCAGGTCTCGGTGACCTCGGACTCGCACATGGACAGCGTCAGGAAATTAACCTTGCGGAAGAACGGGCCGACGAACGCGCCGTGGCCGGTGACAACCTTGAAGGGCGCGCCATTGCGCCCGAACTTTCCGCCTGAGATCAGCATCGCCTCGTCGGGCGCGGGAACACGGTAGCCGAGCATCTTTCATCTCCAGTTGGGATCCCCCGGGCGGCCCCCGGGACCGTCATTGCCTACCTTAACCGTCTTACTGCACAAAATGGTCACCGGTCACGGGTCACCGGGAACGGGTCCAGCGGATCGGTCCACTCGCTCACGTCTACCGTCCTGGTCCCGCGGGACTCGATGACCAGAACCGTCGCGCCCTTGGGCAGCGGCGTGGGCGACCATGCAATATACGCCTCGGAGCCGCCCCTCACCTTGACCATCACCTCGCCCGGGCCATCCGGCCCCCTGGTAGCGACGATGAGCACCCCGATGGAGCCGATGAGCGAGGTCTCCCGAGCCATGGCCAGCCGCCCCTCACGCCTCCCGGACTGGATCCTCCGGGCCTGAGTCCTCCGGGCCTGAATGCACACAGTATGCCGGTCGGCCGCGACACCCGCGCCGGGGCGCGGCCTCGCATCGGGCTGAAGCAGGAGGGCGGGAACTCGTCCGGTTCCGTGGAATAGGGCGGGCCGGGCGGCTGTTGCTAGGAATCGCCGGTGTGCTGTGTCCCCCGGGCCGCATCTACTGCCTTCGCGGAATACCGTTCGGCTGGAGCCGCGTTGTGCCACTCGCCGAGAGGCGACCGCACATCGGCCTGGCACGCCCTCGAGAGCGCCCCGCTCCGGGGGCGTCGTCATGTGCGTGCCCGGTTGAGCCCTTGAGCGCGCCGGAGATGAGACCGCGCAGGCAAGGGCGCTGCAGGGGCCCGCCGCCCGCGACCCAGCGACAACCGCGGCCCCCCCACTGACTCGGCCGGGCGACCTCCAGCCACACCCGGGCCTTGGCAGGCCGGGAAGCAGGCGGGTCCGGCGGGCGTTGACGATGACGCGGAGGTGGCCAGCATTCCCGACCGGCGGACTGGCAGGCGGCAAAGCCGCCCTCCGGAACACCGACGATGAGCGGAAAGGCTGGCCTTCATGCCTGACGCACTGCCCGAATCGACCCTGTCGGAGCTGGACGACCCGTTCGCGCAGCTGTCCGGGCCGCTGGCGAGCACGACCCGGCTGGACTTCAGGGTCGTCGAGTCAGCCCGGCTGACCCCGCACATGCAGCGGCTGAGGCTGGCGGCCCCTCAGCTCGACGGCTTCGGGTACCTGCCCGGCCAGGATGTGATGCTGCTGGTGGCCGCCGAGGGCAACCGGCCGGTGCGGCGCCGGTACACCATCCGCGAGCTGGATGCCGCAGCCCGGCTGCTCACCCTCGACATCGTGCTGCACGGAGACGGCCCGGGCGAGCGCTGGGTACGGTCGGCCCAGCCCGGCGACCGGATCGAGGGCATCGGGCCGCGCGGGAAGATCACCACGTCAGCCGCGGCGGACTGGCACCTGTTCCTGGCCGACGAGTCGGCGCTGCCCGCTACGTTCGTGATGACCGAGGCCCTGCCGGCCGGCAGCCTGGCCACGCTGATCCTGGAGATCCCCGAGGAGGGCGACGAGCAGGAGCTGTCCTCGGCGGCGACCACCCGCATCTCCTGGCTGCACCGTCTCGGCGCTCCGGCCGGCGAACCGGCCGCGCTCGCGGCCGAGGCGGCCGAGGTCGAGCTGCCGCCCGGGCGCGGCCACGCCTATCTCTTCGGCGAGGCGAAGGTCGTGTCCCGGCTGCGGGACATCCTCGCCGAGCGCGGGCTGGGCCAGGACCAGATGTCGCCGAAGGCGTACTGGGGCCGCGGCCGGGCCAACGCCAGCCACGGCGAGCCAGCCCGAGACGCCTAGCGGCCCCCCGGGCCGCCCAGCGCGCCCGGGCCCGGCGGTCAGGCGGTAACCGGCCAGGTGACGCCGGTGGCCGCGAGAATGTCCGGCGGGCGCGGCAGCGCATCCTGGGTGCCGCGGCGGGTGGTCGCCGTGGCGCCGGCCGCGCCCGCCGCCCGTACCGCGTCCCCGGCCGGCACCCCGGCCGCCAGCGCCACGGCCAGCGCGGCGACGAACGCGTCTCCCGCGCCCACGCTGTCTACGCTGTGCACCACCAGCCCGGGGATCAGCTCGTCCCCGGCCGGGCCGGCCAGCGCGGCGCCGCCCGATCCCGCGGTGACCACCGCGTGCCATGCGCCGAGGCCGTGCAGCTCACGCGCTGCGGCGCCTGCCTCCGCCAGCCCGGCCACGCCGTGCCCGAGCACCGCGGCAGCCTCGGATTCGTTCACGACCAGCCAGCCCGCCCCGCCCGCGAGCAGCCCGGCGGCGCCGGGCGGGGCGGGCGCCAGGTTGAGTAGGCAGGCCACGCCGTCGGCACGGGCCGCGGCCAGGACCGCCGCGAGGACCCCGGCCGGGATCTCGGCGGACAAGACGAGGACGTCCGGCGCTGCCGACAGCGCCGCGGCGATCTCGGCGTCGCCGACCCGGCCGTTGGCCCCGGGAGCCACCGTGATCACGTTCTCGCCGGCCGCGTCCACCATGATCAGGGCCAGCCCCGTGGCGCTGTCCTCGACCGCGCGCACCCCGCCGACGTCGACGCCCTCGGCCTCGAGCGCCGACCGGGCCATCCGCCCGAACTCGTCATCCCCGGTGCAGCCGATCATCCGTACCGCGCCGCCCAGCCGCGCGGCGGCGACCGCCTGGTTCGCTCCCTTGCCGCCCGGCGCGATCACGGCTCCCGACCCGAGCACGGTCTCCCCCGGGGCCGGCAGCCGCTGCACCGCCACCGAGATGTCCATGTTCAGGCTGCCGAGAACGGTAAGCCGGGGCATGCGTCCTCCTCATAGGCCCGTCCGGCCCGGCCGCGCGGCGGCGGCCGGCCCGGATCCGGGGCGTGCCGTACCGCCTGGGGCCTGATCCCGCGGGCCACGGGCGGCCCCGGCGTCCCTGCTGACCCAGTTTGGGCTCGTCAGGCCGACATTGGTCCTAGCAAACGCTAGGCCAGAACGGCATTCGTTCTCGGCACACGGAAAGTTGTTTCATAATGAACCGAGCAAACCGCGACCGTGCGCCTGAGGGGAGCGCGTCGGATGGTCACATCCGGGATGGCAGCCGACATCGCTGCGCTCCTGTCCAGCACATCGGCGAGAACGTTCACCGTCGGGATCGACAAGTCGGGGCGGATACTCCAGCATGACCGCTCGGCTGGCGAGGTCCTGTCCGGCGGGACGGGCCCGCTGCTCGGCCTCGAACTCGGCAGCCTCGTCACCGGGTCCGCGTACGGCAACGGGCTGCAGCCGCTGATCGACGCGGCCTGCTCCGACCGCGAGGGCACCGCGGTGCTGACGATCAAGACGGGCAACGGCCATCACGCCGACGCGGTGGTCACCGTCCAGCCGCTCCGCTCGGCCGACCCGCGGCTGGTCGCGCAGGTGGTGCTGCGCATCGCGCCGCCGTCGGAGGAGCGGTTCCTCGACCCGGCGGTCATGCGGCACGCGCTGCTCGACGGCGCCTTCTCCAGGACCGGCGGGGCGCTCGACATCGACCAGATGGCACCCGCGCTGGTCAACATCATCGTCCCGCACTTCTGCAACTCGGCGGGCATGCTGGTGCTGGAGAGCCTGGTCGGCGCGGATGAGCTCCCCGGTGACACGCACGAGGGACAGCACCTGGTCCGGCGGCTTGCGGTCGCTCACGACAACGACGACCCGGGGTGGGACGCGACCTTCCCGATCGGCGAGATCCTCAGCTACCCGCCGGACGCGCCGCACACCCGGTGCCTGGACACCGGCAAGCCGATCATGGTGGACCTCGCGAACAACGACATCGCCGACGAAATCGCCCGCGGCATGCGCCGCCTGCCGATCGGCAGGCTGCTGACCGGCACGTCCCTGCTGCTGCTGCCGCTGATCGCCCGGGGGACCACGCTCGGGTTCCTGGCCTGCACGAGGTTCAAGGGCTACCGCCGGTTCGACGCCTACGACACCGAGATCGGCATGGAGTTCGCCTCCCGCGCGGCGATCTTCATCGACAACGCCCGCCGGTACAGCCGGGAGCGCGCCACCGCGCTGACCCTGCAGCGCAGCCTGCTGCCCACCGGGCTCACCGCGCCGTCCTCGGTCGAGGTCCGCCACCGCTACCTGCCCGGCAGCAAGATGATCGAGGTGGGCGGCGACTGGTACGAGTCGATCGCGCTGCCGGGCGGCCGGGTGGCCCTGGTCGTCGGCGACGTGGCCGGCCACGGGGTGCGCGCCGCCGTCACGATGGGCCGGCTGCGCACCGCGATCCGCACGCTCGCCCGGCTCGAGCTGCCGCCCGCCGAAACGCTGCAGCAGCTCGATGAGCTCATGCATGAGCTCGGACAGCGCGAGCCGCACTTTGCCACCTGCGTGTACGCGGTCTTCGACGCGGTCTCCGGCAGCTGCGAGATCGCCTCGGCCGGCCACCTGCCGCCGCTGCTCGTATCCCCGGACGGCCGAAGCGAGTTCCTGGACATCTCGCCGGCCCCGCCGCTCGGTGTCGGGGCGGGGCCGATCCAGACCCGGGAATTCAAGGTCAAGGATGGCAGCCTGCTCGTGCTCTACACCGACGGGCTGGTCGAGACGCGCACGAGCGATATCGACGAGGGACTCGAGCGGCTGCGCGCGACGTTCGGCCCGGGCACGGCCAGCCGCTCGCTGGAAGACCTGTGCAAGGCCACGCTGGCCGGCGTCTACGCCGATCACCAGCGCGACGACATCGCGGTGCTCATGGCCCGGCTGCGCCGCCTGGGCCGGGACCAGCACGTCACCTGGAAGCTCGCGTCCGAGCTGACGTCCGCGCGCAGGGCGCGCCTGCTCGTCCGCAGGCGGCTGAAGCGCTGGGGCCTGGCCGAGCTGATCCCCACCGCGGAGCTGCTGGCCTCGGAGCTGGTCACCAACGCGGTCCGCTACGCCCAGGGATCGATCGCGCTGCGCCTGGTCCGTGAGGGCGGGCTGGTGTGCGAGGTGCTGGATGACTCGGCGGCCCTGCCCCGGCTGCGGCACGCGGGCGACGAGGACGAGCGCGGCCGCGGGCTGCAGGTGGTGAGCCAGCTGGCCAAGCGCTGGGGCGCGCGGCGGACGCCGTCCGGCAAGGTCGTCTGGTGTGAGCTGCCCCTCCCCCACTCCTGAGGGAGGGGCTTCCCAGATCCGGACCCGTGCGCTGGCGCGTGCGCAGGCGTCAGTCGGTCAGCGCGGCGTCCTCGCTGACGGGTGCGGCGGCTGCACCGTTCACGGATGAGGCGGCGCCCCGGGTGTCCTGGCGGATCGACAGCTTGCCATGCTCCATCAGCCCGACCCGCTGGGCCCGGCGCGCGATCCCGCTGTCGTGCGTGACCAGGACCAGGTTCAGGCCGCGCTCCCGCCAGAGGTTCTCGAGCAGCCCGATGATCTCGTCCCTGGTGCCCTCGTCGAGGTTGCCGGTCGGCTCGTCGGCGAGCAGCACCTTGGGCTCCTTGACCAGCGCCCGGGCGATGGCCACTCGCTGCTGCTGTCCGCCGGACAGCTCCGACGGCAGGTGCTTGGCCCGGTCGGCGAGCCCGACATCGGCCAGGGACTTCGCAGACCGGGCCCGCCGCTCGGCCGCGCCGACGCGCAGGGGCACCAGCGCCGTCTCCACATTCTCTTCCGCGGAGAGCGTCGGGATCAGGTTGAACGTCTGGAAGATGAACCCGATCGAGTTCGCCCTGACCTTGGTGACCTGGCCCTCGCGGAGCTGGGCCAGGTCCCGCCCGTCGAAGTCGACGCTGCCGGACGTCGGCCGGTCCAGGCCGCCGAGCATCTGCAGCAGCGTGGTCTTGCCGTGCCCGGTCGGGCCCTGGATGGCCAGCCACTCGCCATCCTCGATGACCAGGTCCACGCCCTGCAGCGCGTGCACGGTGGTGCGGCCCTTCTGGTAGTTCTTGGTCACGCCGGTGAGCTTGTACATGAAGTCCTCTCCTGGATGTCCGCGGTGTCCGCCAGCTGATCCCGCTGCTTCAGCCGTCCGGTCACTCGACCCGGCCCAGGGCCGCGGCCGGGCGGAGCCGCGCGGCGCGCCAGCCGCCGAGGATCCCGGCGATCAGGCCGCCCGCCAGGGCGAGCGCCACGGCGAGGATGATGATGTCGAGCGTGACCGGCGCGCTCAGGTGCACGGTCGTCGCGCGCGCGGCCGCCGCGGTGCGGAACCCGCCGCCACCGCCCCCGCCACCGCCGCCGAACCTGCCGCCACCGCCGCCGAACGCGCGGGCGCCGCCCGGCGTGGCCGAGCCGGTAGTCAGGCCCACCGTGGCGGTCAGCGGCTTCGCCACCTTCTCCACGATCGCGGCGCCGAGGAAGCCGAGCCCGACGCCGATCACGCCGCCGATGATGCCCAGCGTGATCGACTCGCCCATCACCTGGCCGATCACCCGGCGGCTGGGCCAGCCGAGGGCCTTGAGCGTGCCGAACTCCCGGACCCGGCGCGACACGGCGGTCAGGGTCAGCAAGCTGGCCAGCAGGAACGCCGCGATCAGGACCGCGACCGCGAGCCACTTGCCGAGGTTGTTGGCCAGGCTGGACGCGCTGGCCAGGGACCCGGTGACCTCGTTGGCCAGGTCGGCGGACGTGGTGACTGTCACCCCGTGCACCGTCTTCTGAATCTCCTTCTGCACGGCGACGATGTCCGCGGAGCTGTCGGCGGCGACGTAGATGGTGTTGACCTTGCCGGCCTGGGCGGGGCTGGCCAGTGCCTGGGCGCGGGTGAGCGGGATGTAGACGTCTGCGGAGGCGTCACTTGCCGGGTCGGTCACGATCCCGACGACCGGGAACTTCGTGCCGGCGATCGTGACGTCCGACCCGACCTTCAGGCTGGCCGACTTCGCGTAGCTGGCGTCGATCACGGCCACGTCGGCGCTGGCGTCGGACGACTTCAGGGTCCGGCCCGAGCTGAGGGTCCCGTTGCTGAGCGGGCCGAGCGGCTGGCTGCTCGAGGAGAGATCGACGCCGTCGACGGTCACCGTGTTCCCGGCGTTGAAGGATCCGGGACCGCGGAAGCTTCCGCTTCCGCCGCCCCCGCCGCCCCCGCCGCGGCCGCCGCCTCCGCCGCCGCCTCCGCCGCCGCCGCCGCCACCGCCACCGGCGGTGAAGTCAGGGATGGTGAACGTGGTGTCGACGTTGGTCGCGGTCAGCGCGCCGCTCGCGGCTGCCACGCCGTTCAGCTTCGAGATCGTCGTCACCGTCGTGTCATCCATGCTGCCGAGGCTGCGCGTCGCGGTCAGCTGGTCGAGCTTGACCGTCGCGCCGGGCTTGAACGTGAAGTCGCGGCCCCCCAGCCCGAAGGAGCCCGCGGTGGGCGCGGAAGTGACGGTCGCGGCGGTGCCCACGCCATACAGGTTCTGCAGCACGGTGCCCTGCGCGGCCTTGACGCCGGCGGATGCGGCGGTCACCGTAATGACCAGGCCGATTCCGACGGCGAGGCCCAGGGAGATGAAGATGGCCTGGCGCTTCCGCCGGCGCAGCTCACGCCGGAGGTACGTGAAGAACATAGAAACTCCTCTGGAACCTGATCCGCCTTGGGGGCGCAGGCTGGAGGCGTCCGCGCGCCGGGTTGCCCGTGCCCGGACGGATAGACCTTAGACCTGCACCGGTTCTGATGATGGGCGCAAACTCTGAACGGATCCTGAAGGAGTTCTGCGAAGTTGCCGGGATCCTGCCGGTATCTCCGCGTAGCTGCGGCGGCGTAGCTTCGCCGGCCTCCGCCGCGGCCGCCGTGCCCTTTGCCGCTGCCGCGGTACGCTCAGCCCCCGCTGCCGTGCGCGTAGAGGAAAAGCCAGATGTCGCTGGTCCGCCAGGCGCGGACCAGCCGGAAATGCAGGCCGTTCAGGATCACCAGAGGCGTGGGATGGCCGTACTCGACGACCCAGACCCTAAAGACCCGGGTCAGCCGCTGCCGCACCACGGGATCGGGCAGGAACGTGCCGACGAGCGTGGCGGACTGGATGGGCGTCTTCGCCTGGGCCACCGGAATCAGCTGGCGGATCCCGTACGGGTATGCCTGCGCGAAGTTCTCGGCCTTGAACTCCAGGACGGCATCCCCCGGCCGCATGTTGCGGGCCACGATCCGGTCCGCCTGCCGGACGTTGTCCCCGTGCCCGTTCGGGCCGCGCACCTGCACCTGGGCCGGCACCCCGAGCACCGCGATCACGACGAGCGCGGCGGTGCCGGCCACCCAGCCGAGCGCGGCCAGCCCGGCGCCCGCCAGCAGCGCGATCGCGGGCATGCAGAGCAGCACGTACCGCAACGTGTACAGCGGGGTGATCAGCGAGCCGATGAGCAGGATGGCCGGCGGGAGGATCAGCCAGGGCAGGCACAGCCCCAGCAACGACCCCGGCCAGCTGGCCCGCAGCCGGTCCCGGCCGGCGATAGCGCTGACCACGATCCCGGCGGCGATGACCAGGACGACGAGGTCCGCCATCCGGGCCGGGCCGGCCAGCTGGTGCAGGCCGGTGACCGCGCTGAGCCGGGGCGGGCTGAGCCAGGAGAGCGTCCCGCGCTGCACGAAGCCCAGGGCCAGGACCGGGCTGGCCAGCGCGGTGCCCGCCACGGCGGCGGCGAGCCAGCCCAGCGCCAGCGCCCGGCCGGCCCGGCGCCCGCCCGCCTCGCCCGCGTCAGCCGCGCGCAGGTACCGCAGCGCCACCGTCACCGCGTGCGCCGGGATCAGCAGCAGGCCGAAGATGTCCACGATGCCCAGCGCGGCCAGGCACGCCGCGTAACCGGTCAGCCAGCGGTGCCGGGCACCGGGGTCGGCCTGCATGGCCCGCACCAGCAGGTAGCTGGCCAAGGCGGCCAGCGCGACCACGATCGCGTACGGCCTCGCGTCCTGCCCGTACAGGCTGACCTCGGGGAGGACCGCGAAGACCAGGCCGGAGGCGAGCCCGGCCCGCGGCGTTATCAACCGCCGGCCCAGGGCGGCCACGGCCGCCGCCGCGCCGGCCATGGCCAGCGCCGACGGGAGCCTGGTCACCAGCTCGCCGCTGCCGCCCAGCCGCACCACCACCCAGATGAGCAGGTAGTAGGCGCCGTGCACGGCGTCGATGTTCCCGAGCGTCTGCAGCAGGTTGCCGAGCGGCCGCTGGGCCGCGGACATGGTGGCGGCCTCGTCCCGCCAGTACGAGGCCCCGGTGATGCCCCAGAGCATGATCACGAACGTGACCGCCGGCGGGAGCGCCATCATCCAGCGGGGGCCCGCGTCGAAGCCCGCGGGCCGGCCCTCGCCGCGCTTCGCGCCCGCCCCGGTCGCCCGGCCGCCCGAAACGACGGGCTGGGTGCTGGGCGAGGTCACTGCACGGTGCCTTTCAAAACACGGTGCCTTCCGGGACGGGGCTACCTGCGGTCACTGGGCGGGCTACCTGCGGTCACTAGACACTATGCAACCGGGCGCCGTCACGTGAACCAACCGCCCCGCAACGGTCCATGATCACGGAGGATTTGGGCACGCATGCGGACAAAATCCTCCGTGATCATGAAGCGCGCCGGGCAGCGGGGCGCGGGGCAGTGGGGCCGACCGCGCCTGGCTAGGCCTGCGACGCCCGGCCAGGTCTGCACACCGCGCCCAGGTCAGGTACTGCGCACCGCGCCCAGGTCAGGTACTGCGCACCGCGCCCAGGTCAGGTACTGCGCACCGCGCCCAGCTCAGGTACTGCGCACCGCGCCCAGCTCAGGTACTGCGCACCGCGCGCAGGGATTCCCGCAGCGATCCCATCGTGGCGAGCACCGCGGACGGCTCGTACCCGCAGTGCGCCATGCAGTTCGCGCAGCGCGGGTCCTTGCCGCGGCCGTAGGATTCCCAGTCCGTGGTCTCGATCAGTTCTCGGTACGTCTTGGCATACCCGTCGGCCATCAGGTAGCAGGGCCGCTGCCAGCCGAGCAGCGAGTAGGACGGGATGCCCCACGCGGTGCAGCCGAAGTCCGTCTTGCCCTCGAGGAAGTCGAGGAACAGCGGCGAGTGGTTGAGCCGCCAGCGCTTCCGGTTGCCGTCGCCGAACGCCTTGCGGAACAGTTCCCGGGTCTCGGAGACCCCCAGGAAGTGGTCCTGGTCGGGCGCCTTCTCGTAGGCGTAGGCCGGGGAGATCTGCATCTGGTCGACGCCCAGGTCGTCGTTGAGGTAGTTGAGCACGTCGATCACGGTGTGCGGGGTGTCGGTGTTGAAGAACGTGGTGTTCGTGCTGACCGTGAAGCCGCGCCGCTTCGCGTCCTTGATCGCGGCGACCGCGGCGTCGAACACGCCCTCCTTGCAGACCGACTCGTCGTGCCGCTCCCGCAGCCCGTCGATGTGCACCACCCAGGAGAAGTACGGCGACGGCGTGAACTTGTCGATCTTCTTCGGCATGAGCAGCGCGTTCGTGCACAGGAACACGAACTTCTTGCGCGCGATCAGCCGGCGCACGATCTCGTCGATCTGCGGGTGCATGAGCGGCTCGCCGCCGGCGATGGACACCATCGGCGCGCCGCATTCCTCGATCGCGCCCAGGGCCTGCTCCACCGGCATCCGCTGCTTCAGCACGTCATGCGGCTGCTGGATCTTGCCGCAGCCCGCGCACTTGAGGTTGCACGCGAACAGCGGCTCGAGCTCCACCAGCAGCGGGAATTTGTCCCGGCGGGCCAGTTTCTGGCGCAGCAGGTAGGCACCAATGCGCGCGCTCTGGCGCAACGGCATCGACATTTATTGCTTCAACTCCTTCGGCAGCCCGAAGCGGATGGATTCGGTGGCGACCACGCGCTCGCTGACCTCGACCGGCCCGAGGCCGGACAGGGCATCGATGATCTGGCCGACCACGGCGGGAGGCGCGGACGCCCCCGCGGTGAGCCCCACGACCGACGCGCCCGCGAGCCAGCCGAGCTCGATGTCCTCGGGCCCATCGATCAGGTACGCGGGGGTCCCGGCCCGCTCGGCGGCCTCGACCAGGCGCCGCGAGTTGGACGAGTTGGCCGAGCCCGCCACCAGCACCAGGTCGGACTCGGCCGCGATGGCGCGGACCGCGAGCTGGCGGTTGGTCGTGGCGTAGCAGATGTCGTCGCTGCCCGGCCCGCGGGCCTCGGGGAACCGCTCCAGCAGCGCGTCGGCGATGCCGCCGGCCTCCTCCAGGGACAGCGTGGTCTGCATCAGGTAGGCGACCCGGCCGGGGTCCTTCGGCTGCAGCCGGGCCACGTCCGCCGGGGTCTCGACCAGCGTCATGGCCTGCGGCGCCTCGCCCAGCGTGCCCTCGACCTCCTCGTGCCCGCCGTGCCCGATCAGCGCCACCTGATAGCCCTCGGCGGCGAACCGGCGTGCCTCGGCGTGCACCTTGGCGACCAGCGGGCAGGTCGCGTCGATGGCCTCGAGGCCGCGCGCCGACGCGTCCCGCCGTACCTCGGGCGAGACCCCGTGCGCGGAGAACACCACGACCGCGCCGTCGGGAATCTCGTCCAGCTCGTCCACGAAGATGGCCCCGCGGCCCTCGAGGTCGGTCACCACGACCTTGTTGTGCACGATCTGCTTGCGTACGTACACCGGCGGGCCGTGCCGGTCGAGCACCCGCTCGACGATCTCGATCGCCCGCTCCACCCCGGCGCAGAACGAGCGCGGGCCGGCCAGCAGCACCCGCCGGGGCGCGCAGGCCGCCGCCCACCGGGCGAGCGCGGGCCCGGCCAGGCGCAGCGACCGCAGCGCGGCGATGCCGCCCGGCACCGCCCACGGGCTGAGCAGCGGCCGCTGCGGGGTGTCCGATATCGCGCGAAGCACGATGGCGGGACGGCCGGCGGCGGCCTCCAGCAGCGGCGCCGACTCCATGTCGACCGCCGCCGCGCCCTGGGCGACCAGCCGCTCCCGCTGGCCGCGCCGGAACAGGTGATCCACGGTGACGATCTGGCCGGCCGTGGCACGCAGCCCGGCCCGGCGCAGCTCGCCCGCCAGCAGCGGCGCGGACGGGCAGCTCACCGACGCGGCGGAGCCGAGCCGGCTGACCTGTGTGCCCACCACGAGGTCTCCGAGCCGCAGGTCGGCGCGGATCCCGCCGCCGACGCCGCCCACAGCCAGTTTCCCGAACGCACCGTCGCGGAGTTCCGCCGCCTGTCGGGCTGCCCTGGCCGGGCCGTAACCGCTGCGCCGCACCTCACCGCGGTCGCCGAGGCCGCGCCGCACCGCCCGCGCCTCCAGCCACAGCGGGGCGCAGACCACCAGCCCGGGTCCGGGCCCTGGGCTCATCTGGCACCGCCTTTCTCGTTCAGGTACCGGCCGAGGGCGCTGACCGGGAAGACCAGCCGGTACAGGTGGTAGTTGATGTAGAAGTCGCCGGGGAACCCGGTTCCGGTGAACTGCGGCTCGTCCCAGGTCCCGTCGGCGCGCTGGGCCTGGGCGAGCCAGCGGACGCCGCGGTCGATGCTGGCCTGCTCCTGT